>MTLE01000120.1_pt1 | contig 34193 bp, 43 predicted proteins | sample 1982461 | NCBI WGS metagenome assembly MTLE01 (sample SAMN05712605, study PRJNA340218) | biofilm metagenome | isolation source: sample SPL anode biofilm adapted to -200 mV | place: USA | collected 2012-02-03
GCACTCATGCTCTCACCCTGGGAAACAGGCTTATTAATAATTGGTAATGTCTTTTTTAAAGGGGCGTAAGCCCCTTTTTTTATGAAGAAACCTGTTATATTTTTCTCTGTCTGAAATGGCAGCCGTCTTTTTAAATTAATTGATATAAGCTATTGATGTTTATTTTTCTTTCACGAGCAATTTCATGAAAGTCTCTGGGTTTACATTAATAGATTCAATGATAACAATATTTATTGTTGCAGTGCTTACGGTGATCGCATATCCATCATATAGGCAATATATTTTAGTTAGCCATCGTGTCGAAGCTAAAACGATGTTAATGAATGTAGCAAATCAGGAAGAACAATTTTTTCTGCAAGCAGGTCATTACGCATCATTAAATAAACTAGGTTTCGTCTTGTCAGAGAATGATTTACTAACTGAACATGGGTTCTATGCAGTTTCTGTGGATTTAATAAATAATGGTTATGTTTTAACCGCTACAATATCGGGAGTTCAGAAAGCAGATACTGATTGCCAAGTATTAACCTTAACGCAAGATAATAAAAAAACTAGCTACCCCAGTATGGATTGCTGGGAATGAACATACCAATCAAAAATGGATTTACGCTACTGGAAGTGATGATCAGTGTGGTGATCCTGACTGTTAGCTTACTGGGTGTTGCTGGTATGTATGGCTTCGCTGCCAAATTCGCTTATGAGGCAAGACAGCAAGCACATGCCGTCTATATGGCGAATGACATACTAGAAGGCCTACGCATAAATAAAAATGCTTGGTTTGCGTCTGTATTAACGAACGATAATAAACAATATCAGTTAAATATTGAGTCAGGGAAAAATAACAGCTCATCTTCAGAGTGTGTGGGCAATAAATCCAACCATGCTTGTCGTAATAACGATGTTTTACAGGTGATAGTCGCTGACTGGCAGCAGCATTTAAATGCTACTTTTTCGGCTGGGGCTGCATCTGCCTGTTTAATGCTACAACGTCAAAATGCGGAAGCTATTGTGCACGTAAAAGTGACGATCAACTGGTTGGTGAAGAATGCAGTGCCATCATCGGCAATACCGGTATTAGATGCTGCGTGCGGAGATGCCGGTACAGGGCGTCGGCAATTCATAGTGCAAACAGTGTTATGACTTTAGCTCGCGGCTTCACCTTACTGGAGTGGATGTTGGCTACGACGATAGGCCTGTTTTTGTTGGCGGGTATATTTTCGCTGTATGTGGCATCTCGGAATAATACTCATCAACTGCAAACTTATAATGAATTACAGGAAAATGGCCGTCTGGCAATGAATTTATTGTTGCAGGATCTACGGCAAACCGGATTTTTTGGGGATTATTCTGGCCAAGTATTACGTCTGAATGATGCTGTTACCTCACGCATTAAGTTGACAGTAGGAAATGATTGCCGTGATGAGCGAGGTGAGCGAGGAGGTACATTCCCTTCCTTGGATACGGATGGTGTACTACGTCCTTTTCTTGCTCGGCACACCAATCATAATGGTGTATTAAATGATAAGTTGAGTTGCTTACAACATATTCAATTACAACCAGATAGTGACGTGCTTGCACTTAAACGCGTTGTTGGTGCACCTATCAACTATCCGACTATAGCGCTAAATCCTCTTCGTATTTATCTGGCTGGTAATGTGAATCAAGCACTGTTTTTTGCTGGCAAGGAGCGTGACCTTAAAGGATTGGTGACACATTGGGCGGGAGCGAAAATTTGGGAATATCAGTACCATATTTATTATGTACAGGAAGTAGATGGTGTTCCTGAATTAAGACTGATCCAGCTGACCGATCAGATGCGGGCGACTTACAGTCTGCCGCTAGTACAAGGCGTTGAGAAAATACGGATCTTGCTGGCAGTCGATGAATCCATTCCTGCAGATGGCATTGCTGATGTGTATCTTCCTCCTGAAAAAATCTCCCCGGCGAGTTGGAATACTTTTGCGATAACTGGGATCAGATTGTTTCTTCTGATCAGAGCGCTGGAAGGCTCCCCTGGTTATCGGAATGAGCAAATCTATCAACTCGGTGATTTATCTTTACCGCCGTTTAACGACAATTATCAGCGTCTTCTACTGCAATCGAGTGTGCAATTTCGGAATGCCCGCGCCGAGGTAACACATTAATGTGCCATGTTCGTGAGCGGGGAATGGTGCTGGTAATGGCATTAGTTTTGATGTTGCCGCTAACGCTGATGGCGCTGTCAGTTATGCAGTGGAGCCGGGAGCAAATGCAAATAAGTGCAGCGACTAGCCATCGATTTAATGAGATCACTGAAATTGATGCAGGTTTGCAAACCGTTTGGTTACAAAACGATTTACTGCAGAGTATCGTTTCTTCACCAGTGAACACCTCATTGACATGGACAACCAGTAATAACAGATACCGACTCGATATTCGTTATGAGGCGGCGTGTGGCCGAACGGTTCAGGCTAGTAGTAGTAATGTGCTCCGTCGTTGCCGTTATGCTGATGTTTCGTTACTGAGTTCCGCAAGTAGCACTGTAAAAATAGCTGCCGTTACCACGCTAGAGCTGCCTTTATTTTCATTACCAGAGTTTGGGAAATAATGATGAAAGAACGATGCTTAAACCGGATTTCTGTTGTTCTCATGTTCGTGGGAATGGGCCTTTCATCCATCGCAAAGAGTGATGATGTGGCACTTTGGTCGACGGAAAATCAATTTACGCATCCTTATTTTTTTATGTCTCCGGTTGTTGCTGGCGAGCAAGTTTATCTTTCGATGTTTGACTATCAGTCTGTTAATGGTTGGCAAGGGCAGCTCAAAAAATTTAGATTATCAACCAATGGACAGATAACGGATCGAAATGGTGAGCCGGTATTTGACTGCACCGGAAAATTACTTAATAACGCGCGTAGCTTCTGGTCATCTTCGGTTGTAAATCAAGCGGTGGAGAATGATGTTAGCGCCATGCTTGAGGTTAAGGCATCCCGGCAAGTGTTAAGTAATACGGGTGATGAACCTACACAATTAAGTTCATTACCTGAGGATATGTTGAATAAGATCCCGCGGTTTCTTGGTGACAGTATGCATAACCAGCCTCGGGTGCTGGATTATGGCCATCAACATAAAGGAACTGACCGGCGCTTATTGGTAGGTACGAATGCCGGGATGCTGCATTTATTCAACGATGCAGGGAATACACTGGATGAAGCATGGGCATTTATTCCGGCTGAATTTTTGTCTCGTGTTACCGCACCGCCGCAAGCGGAATTTCACGCCCATCAGTATGGCCAGGATGGTGAAATTACTGTGTTTCATGATGATAAAGATCACGATGGCATCATTGAGGCCGACGAAGGCGATAGGCTTTGGGTTTTCTTTGGCTTGCGACGAGGCGGGCGCAGTTACTATGCTCTGGATTTGACCAACCCCGATCATCCTGCATTGAAGTGGAAAATAAGCGGTGATGATCGAAATGAAATGTACAAACTATTGGGTGAAACTTGGTCGACACCGCAATTAGCGTATATCTCCGGTCATGGTTCTGAGAAAAGGCCCATTCTGGTTGTTGGTGGTGGCTACGATCCACAAGAAGATCATGAATCTACTCACTCAGCACAACTTGGTCGGGCTATTTATATAATTGATGCTGATTCTGGGGCAAAACGATTTTCGATTAGTTCTGATGCTGACAGTCTTAATAATTTACAGGCGCCACTGACTGATGCCATTCCTGCTGATGTGGCGTTGTTGGATAGTGATCAGGATGGAGTTACCGATCGTCTGTATGCCGCAGATACCGGTGGTAATGTTTGGCGTTTGGACATGTTGGGTGATTTTTCTGATTGGCGCATGACGAAACTGGCGGCGTTAGGGCCAGCGCAGAATGAAGCGATTACCGGTGTTCGGCAATTTTTTGGCCAGCCAGTGATAGTTCGCTCTGTGGTCAGAATGGAAACAGGAAAACAAACGGCTGTAGAGGTGCCTGCGGATTGGGTCTTACTGGGCAGTGGTGATCGTGCACATCCTGATCAACATGATCCGGTACCAAACTACTATTTTGCCTTAGCCGATCGGCAGGTGACCTCGTATAAAAAAACACAAGCAGCGGCATCAGTGTTAACCATCGATACGTTGCAAAAGGTAAACCATACCGGGTTAGTTGCTGATAAAGCTAATTTTTCAACAGGCTGGTATGTTGACTTGAAGCAACCACAAGAAAAAATATTTGGAAATGGTTATGTGGTTGCAGGCCAGATTTGGTTTACTTCATTTTCTCCAGTTGATAACAATCAATCGGGAGGCACTTCGGTGGGGATGACTCAATTATACCGGTTAGATCTACAATCAGGTTTGTTCAATAATAGTGCTCTAGGCGTGACGCAATACCATGATCAATTACTGGAAAATCTGGGTGTCACCTATCAACCATCTGCACATCAGTTATGGATGACAGGGATCAGATTGGGTGCTGACGATAAAAATGGGCAGTGTTCAAAGGTAGGTATGCCGTTGTCTGACGTAATCAGGCCACGGAAAATATCTGAATATCAAACAGAGTATTAAGACGCCGGTTTATTCTGGACAGGTGATTTCTTGTCGTCGAATTCGACCACTCATTGCGACAATGATGCCTACTCCGTTGGGTATTCCTTGTCCGCAGAGAGTAATTGAACCGGGTGTTCCAGCTTGTGTACCATCGGGCTGAAAGACGAACTGGGCTTGATTAGTGGTAACGGTTAGCTGATGGAACGGTGAGCCGCGAAACAGGATTGTATCGCCATCATTGCTAAATGTGAGTCGTCGGTCGTGGTTGATATCACTGAACAGCAGGATGTGTGAGAAGCCGTTTTTTACACACTGTTCCTGCTCATTAGCAAGACAAGCGATGACATATTCACCAGTGTCGATAGCCTGACTTCGGGCGTGGTGTAAGGCGGTATGTAGTGAAAAGGCTTCTGTTTGTACCGCCGTATCCGCAAGTAAACTTTGCAAACCAGGAACACCAATCAGTAATAAAATTGCACCAACGGCCAATGTGGTCATTAATTCAAGTAGGGTAAATCCGTGCTGGGACATGTTTGATCATCAGGGTAAGAAGGAATTCCTGATTGTCTGTTTGCGGGATAACGGTTGAAACTGCCACATCCGACAGTGCTTCTGTGTGAACAACAAAAGCACTGTCGAGACGTGTAAAATTAGCTGATTTTTTTCCTGCCAGATAACAGAACCAGAATAATACCAACGACTACAAATGGCACACTCAGCCATTGACCTACCGTGATCAGATTACCGGCTTCATAGGCAGCTTGTGGAGTTTTGAAGAACTCCAGAGCAAAACGGGCACTGAAAATTAACACCAAAAACAGACCGAACAAAAAACCCGGTTGTTTGCTTTTATTGCCACGAAACAGCAGGAATAACAGTACGAAGGTGACAAAATAACAAGCCGCTTCATACAACTGCACTGGATGGCGCGGTAGGTTATCGATACGCTCGAATACTACACCCCAGCTGCCATCGGTCGGGTTGCCGATAATTTCCGAGTTCATGAAATTGCCCAGACGGATAAAACAACCGGTAAGCGCGGTCGGGATGGCTAAACGATCGGCTAACCACAAGAAACGATTTTCCGGATGTTGGCGCACGAACAACCAGATCGCGAGCAGCACACCGATACCGCCGCCATGGCTGGCCAAGCCACCTTCCCAGATCTTTAAAATATCGATCGGGTGGGCTAAATAATATTCCGGTTCATAGATCAGGGTATGCGCTAATCGCGCGCCAACCACAGTCCCAATAAAAATATAGGTGAGTAGTTTATCCAGTTGTTCGGTTGGTCGGCCCTCCTGGCGATAAATGCGTTGCATCAGTTGATAACCAAGCAGAAAACCAGCGGCAAATAAGGCACCATACCAATGGACGGCAATCGGGCCGAGTTGAACTAAAATAGGATTGGCATTCCAGAACAGCATGTTGATCCCCAGTAATGAGATGGTTGATAACAACCATAGAGGGGCACAGGGTAGCATGTCTGGTGAACAGGAGTGAACCCGTCAACCAATGCTCGGCTGACGGGAGGGGTTTTTATTGCGATACTTGTTCCCGCAAACAGCGGGCTGCATTAACCATATTTTTCAGCGCAACCAGTGTTTCTGGCCAGGCTCGGGTTTTCAGGCCGCAATCAGGGTTGACCCACAGCCGTTCTACCGGCAAATGTTGTTGTGCTTTTTGCAGCAACTGCGTCATCCATTTTACGTCCGGCACATTCGGCGAATGGATATCATACACACCAGGACCGATACCATTCGGGTATGCTTGATGGTGGAAAGTGTCTAACAACTCCATGTCTGAGCGAGAAGTTTCCAGCGTGATCACATCGGCATCCAGCGCAATGATAGATGACATCACATCACCAAATTCGCAATAACACATATGCGTGTGGATCTGGGTGCTATCGGTTACCCCCGCGGCGGTGAGTTTAAATGCCCGTACCGCCCAATCAAGATAAGCGGCTTGATCTTGCTGGCGTAATGGCAGGCCTTCACGCAATGCCGGTTCATCGATTTGGATAATACCAATACCGGCCTGTTCCAGATCCTGCACTTCGTGGCGTAAGGCCAAAGCCAGCTGTAATGCCATAGTTTCCCGGCTGATATCTTCCCGTGGGAATGACCAGCACAGCATCGTCAGTGGGCCGGTAAGCATGCCTTTCATCGGTTTTGGGGTCAGCGATTGTGCGTATTGGCTCCAGCGCACGGTCATCGGTTCTGGTCGATCAATGTCACCAATGATCACTGGCGGTTTCACGCAACGGGAGCCATAACTTTGCACCCAGCCATTTTGAGTAAACGCATAGCCAGTTAATTGCTCGCCGAAATACTCCACCATGTCATTGCGTTCAGGTTCACCATGCACCAGTACATCCAGCCCGATCAGTTCCTGTTCCGCGACCGCATAAGCGATCTCTTGTTGCAGCCCTTGTTCATAAGTCGCTAGATCGATTGTGCCTTGCTTATAACTACGGCGTAACGAGCGAATTTCACTGGTTTGCGGGAAAGAACCAATGGTGGTGGTTGGCCAAGCCGGTAGTTGAAAACGATCTTGTTGTAATGCTGCGCGTTGTGGATAAGCAGAAGCACGTTCTGCATCGGCTGGTTTAATTTCGGCAACGGCAGATTGCACCGCTTGGTTTTGTACTCGGCTTGAGAGTTTGCGCTGTTGTAGTGGGGCGCTGTAGGCCTGCAGGGTCAGTATTTTCTGATCGTCTGGCTGGCGCAGAGTGCGTTGCAGCAGATGTAATTCGGTACATTTCTGGCGTGCAAAGGCAAACCAGCTTTTTACTTCCGCATCGAGTTTAGTTTCTGCATTCAGATCTAATGGGCTGTGCAGTAATGAGCAAGAGGTGCCCAACCAGAAATTCGGATGTGATTTTTTTATTGTACTCAACTGAGCATAAATACTATGGAGATCGGCGCGCCAGATATTGCGGCCATTGATCACGCCCAATGAGAGTTGCCAGTGGGCTGGAATAGCCTGTAACGTTGCCGCCAGATCTTCTTGACTGCTGCTGACCGTATCGAGATGGATGCCATCGACGGTGATGTCTGGTAACCAGTTCAGCTGATGAGTTATGCCGCCAAAATAGGTGGTGAGTAGTAACTTGCAGTTGGTATTTTGTAGTTGTGCGTAGGCTGATAAATAAGCCTGTTGCCATTCCTCGGGTAGATCGAGTACCAGAATAGGCTCGTCGATTTGTACCCATTCAATTTTTTGTTCTGCCAGTTTTTGTAAAACTTGCTGATATACCCGCAATAATTTTGGTAACAAGGTGAGCTTGTTGAAATCAGCGCCTTTGGTTTTCCCTAACCATAAATAGCTCAGTGGCCCTAGTAAGACGGGTTTGACTTGATGTCCAGCAGCTAAAGCTTCTTCCACTTCGTCAAATAGTTGCGTCCAACGCAGCTCAAAGCTTTGATCAGCCTGAAATTCTGGCACCAAATAATGGTAATTGGTATTAAACCATTTGCTCATCTCTGCTGCGGGCGCAGGTGTACCGGTTGGTGCACGACCGCGAGCAATACGGAATAGGGTATCGAGATCGATACTGCCATCTTCGTTCTGATGGCGCGCAGGCACATTTCCGACTAGCAAGCTGGTGGTCAGTACCTGATCGTACCAAGCGAAATCACCGACTGGCAGTAAATCAACACCGGCTTGTTGTTGCCATAGCCAGTGGCGATGACGTAATGCACGACCGGTTTTTTGTAATGTTTCTTGATCGATCTCGCCAGCCCAATAGGCTTCTAACGCTTTTTTCAGTTCGCGTTGTAACCCGATGCGCGGAAAGCCGAGCGTATGCGTAGTATAGGTCATGTCTATTTCCTTTTGGCCGTCTAGATGTTTACATGTCTATATTTCCGCGTTACCTTACTGATTACCAGTGCAACTTTTTCATCCGCAACTTGCAGGTTTTTCATGTTTGAACTGAAACATCTTCGTTCCTTATTGGCATTAAAAAGTCAGGGGTCGTTAGCGGCGGCCGCGGATGCTTTGCATATCAGCCAGTCGGCGTTATCGCATCAACTGACGGAACTGGAGCAGCGGTTGGCGCGGCCGCTGTTTTTGCGTAAAAGCCGTCCTCTGCTTTTCACGGTAGATGGGATAAAGCTGGTGGCCTTGGCGGAATCAGTGTTACCGCAGATCGATGAACTAGTCTGTCAATTACGCGGTGAGCAGCCGCCTGCGCAATTATGTCTGGCGGTGGAATGTCACAGTTGTATTCGTTGGCTGACGCCTGCGCTGCAGCAGATCCAGCGGCTTTATCCGGCGTTAGAGCTAACCTTTGCAAATCAACAAGGGTTTGAACCGCAGCAAGCTCTGTTAGCCGGCGAGGTGGATGTGGTGTTGACGGCAGATTTACTGCCTAGTGAGGGGATTTTTTATGCGCCATTGTTTGAGTTTGAGATGCGTCTGGTGTTACCGGCGACACATCGATTGATGCAGGAAGCGGTGATTATACCGGCTCATTTGAGCGATGAAATTTTGCTTTCTTATCCGGTCGAAACACAACGCTTAGATGTCATGCGCCATTTTATGCAGCCGGTCGGGCTGAAACCTAAACAAATTAAAATGGTGGATAATACGCTGATGTTGACGCAGATGGTTGCGGCTGGATGGGGCATTACGGTCTTACCTGACTGGGTTTGCCAGGAATTTGAACCACAACAGTTGATGGTGTCTAAATCGTTAGGGAAGGGGTTGTGGCGCCGTTTACATGCGGCGATCAGAGTGCAGGATCGGCAACGGCCGGAAATTCAGGTGTTACTTAAAGCACTGCAACAACATCCGGCAGCTTAACTGTGTTTTATTCACTTTCGTCAAAGCGGGCTTCGAACAGATGCTGTACCGCTTCCATGACTTCAAAAGCTTCCGGCCCTTCACAGATCACGCGAATAGTTTGTCCTTGTGCCGCTTCCAGCATTAACAGGCCCACCACGCTGTCGGCACTGCCTTGTTTTTCACCATTACAGAGCGTGATTTTCGCTTTGAAATTAGCGGCCAATTGCACCAGTTTTATCGCCGCGCGGGCATGTAATCCTAGCTTGTTGATGACCGAAACCTGATTTTCAACGCGGGGCATGCTGTTTCTCCAGTGTGCGGTGGCGGCGCTGTACGTTTTTACCCAACACCAGAAAATGGTTAGCCAGCTGTTCTGCGATGAACACCGAGCGATGTTGACCACCGGTACAACCGATTGCCACAGTGACATAACTACGGTTGTTGCGCTCTAACTGGGGCAACCAGGTTTCCAATAAACTAATCAATTGATTGGTGTATTTCACCACATCCGGCTGTGATAATAGGTAACGCTGCACCGGTTCATCTAAGCCTGTTAGTGGCTTGAGTTCGGTGATCCAATGTGGATTAGGCAGGAAGCGGGCATCAAAGACAAAGTCGGCATCTTTGGCGATACCGTGTTTAAAACCAAACGACTCAAACACCATCACCAATTCATGTTCTTTTTTACCGAGCACGCGTTCACGGATCTGTTCGCTGAGATCATGAATACTCAGATGACTGGTATCAATACGTAAGTCCGCATTGGAAGACAGTGGCGCCAGCAGGTTGGTTTCCTGATGAATGGCTTGCTCTAGTGTTAATTGCTGTTTGGATAGTGGATGCAAACGACGACTTTCACCATAGCGCTTCAGCAAGGTAGCATTGTCAGCATCAAAGAAGAAACTGGAGAACTGCAGATCCTGATGTTGTCGGATTTGATCCAGAATGGAAACCAGTTCATCGGCTTGCACGGGGAGATTACGGACATCGATGCTCACCGCGATCTGGTCATATTTTCCGCGTAACTCTGCCACCAGCTGAAACAGCAGCGAGACTGGCAGGTTGTCTACACAGTAATAACCCAAGTCTTCCAGCACGCGTAATGCAATAGTTTTTCCGGAACCTGAGCGACCACTCACGACGATGAGTTTCATCGATAATCATCCATTGATCATTTGTTGATATAACGCTTCGTCTGATTCAGCCAGACGCAACTGACGACAGAAGTTCTTATCATTAAATTTTTCGGCTACCAGAGCCAGTGTTTTCAGATGGATTTTACACTCACTTTCCGGCACCAGCATGGCAAACAGCAGGTCAACCGGTTGGTTATCAATAGCATCAAACGGGATCGGTTGTTCCAGTGTCAGTAAAACACCGGTGACCGGATAGCCATCAGGGATACGACCATGAGGAATCGCAATTGCACCACCAATGCCTGTGGTGCCCATTTTTTCGCGGGCGAGCAGGCTATCAAAGAGCTTTTGTTCATCCAATCCCAGACGGGGAGCGGCGAGTTCACTGATGATTTCTAATACACGTTTTTTGCTGCTGCATGGGACTGCACTTCGCGTGCAGTCCGCAGACAAGATTTCAGAAATTAACATAGTTACTTACTGGATAATTTTTCTTTGTATTTGATGATCTGGCGATCCAGCTTGTCCATCAAGGCATCAATGGCGGCATACATGCTGTCATCTTCAGCATTTGCGAAAATTTCACCGCCATTCACATTCAGCTTGGCTTCTGCGATTTGCTTCAGCTTTTCAACAGTTAAGGTAACCTGAACATTATTGATGTGCTCAAAGTGACGCTCTAAACGAGAAAATTTACTGGTGACATAATCACGCAGTGCATCAGTTACTTCTACATGGTGACCCGACAGGTTAATTTGCATACGTCTTCCTTATTGTTGGCCTACAGCAGGCGTTTGCGCTGGCTTGATGGTGGAATGGACAACGATTCGCGATATTTTGCGATCGTTCTTCTTGCCACCATAATACCTTGTTCCGTCAGCAAGTCTGCGATCTTGCTGTCGCTTAACGGTTTGGCCGGGTTTTCTGCCGCGACCAATTTTTTAATGAGTGCTCTGATGGCAGTTGAAGAACATTCTCCGCCGCTATCAGTATTAACATGACTAGAGAAAAAATACTTCAGTTCAAAGATGCCACGCGGTGTATGCATGAATTTTTGTGTAGTAACTCGCGAAATTGTCGACTCATGCATCTCTACTTCTTCCGCTACGTCATTGAGAACCATGGGTTTCATGGCTTCTTCGCCGTATTCAAAAAAGTTTTGCTGCTGCTGTACAATGCAGTTTGCCACTTTCAACAGGGTTTCGTTACGACTCTCTAAACTTTTAATGAACCACTTCGCTTCCTGCAGATGAGAGCGAATAAATTGGCTGTCGCTGCTATTGCGTGCATGACGTGCCATTGAGGCATAAGTCTCATTGATGCGGATTTTTGGCATCGCATCCGGGTTAAGTTCAACAACCCAACGCCCATGTTTTTTTAATACGGAAACATCAGGTATCACATACGCTGATTCGCTTGGCATTACCCGGCTACCGGGGCGTGGTTCCAGCGTCTGGATAAGATCCAATACATCTTTCAGTTCGTTTTCTTTTAGCTGTAGCTTACGAGCCAAATTACGGTAATCACGCGCGCCCAGCAGATCCATATGATCTTTTATAGCCAATCGGGCTTCATTTAACCAGGGGGTATCGGCGCTGAACTGATTTAATTGGATCAGCAGGCACTCTTGTACCGAGCGGGCTGCGACGCCAATGGGGTCGAAATGTTGAATTCGTTTTAAGACGGCTTCGACTTCATCCATCTCAACCGATTCGTCGGCATTGTTAACTGCCAGCAGAATTTCATCGAGCGAAGTGATCAGATAACCGGACTCATCGATACTATCGATGATCGTTAATGCAATGGCTTCATCCTGATCGCTGAACGGTGTTAACCGCATTTGCCACAGCAGATAGTCTTGTAATGTTTCGGTGGTTTCGCCCTGATACACGGGCTCATCATCGCTGTTCATCAGACCACTGCCTGAGGATGAAGAGCCGGAGGCGGAATACACTTCATCCCAAGTGGTATCCATAGGCAGTTCTTCAGGCATGTTTTCTTGTGCCTGCGCCATCTCTTCACTGCTGTCCGGAGGGGTGAAATCATCATCATCAGGAATTTCCGGCGTTGCAATATCTGCATCATCCTCTTGTTCTAACAAAGGATTTGCATCAATAGCTTGCTGGATCTCCTGCTGTAATTCCAAAGTGGACAGTTGCAGCAGACGAATTGCTTGTTGCAATTGTGGGGTCATGGCAAGTTGTTGGCCAAGACGCAACTGTAAGGTCGGCTTCATCTACGTGGATGTGTCCTTATCTCTAATTTCCATGTCGGTGTCAGGGGTAAGCCATTAGGCTACCAAAAAATGCGCCCACTGACAGACCGCGATTTAATTATGGCTGATTACCGCCATAGACACACTTTTTACAGGGTAAATCCTTCACCCAGATAAACTTGTCTAACGTGTTCGTTTTGCAATACTTCTGCTGGTGTCCCTTCGGCGATCAGATTGCCGTGGCTGACAATATATGCTTTTTCGCAGACATCCAAGGTTTCACGCACATTATGGTCAGTAATTAATACGCCAAGTCCGCGATCACGTAAATGTTCAATGATCCGTTTGATGTCAATGACCGAAATCGGGTCAACTCCGGCAAACGGTTCATCCAGCAGAATGAAGCGTGGTTCCACTGCCAGCGCTCGGGCAATTTCAACACGACGGCGTTCACCACCGGAAAGGCTCATCCCGGTGTTTTTCCGGATATGCCCGATGTGGAACTCTTCCAGCAATGCTTCCATTTTTTCCTGCTGTTCTGCGCGGCTCAGTTCGCTGCGCAGTTGTAATACACCCAGTAGATTTTCTTCTACGGTCAGGCGACGAAAGATCGATGCTTCCTGTGGCAGATACCCGATACCATGACGTGCTCGCTGATGCATTGGCATGGCGGTGATATCAAGCTGATCGATGGTGACTGTGCCGCCGTCCTGTGGTACCAGCCCGACAATCATATAGAACGAGGTTGTTTTACCTGCCCCGTTCGGGCCGAGCAGGCCGACCACTTGCCCTGTTGCTACCTGTAGGCTAACGTTTTGTACTACTTGTCGGCCTTTGTAGCTTTTTTTCAGGCCGCTTGCTTGCAAAAGTGCCATAGAATTAAGGTTTGCCTGCTTTATTAAATTCGTCGATTTCCTGTGGAAGGAAAATAGTCTTCACACGGGAACCTTTGCCACTGCTTTGGGCGATCATTTGCTGTTTCTGAATGTCATAGCGGATCACATCACCATTAACCTGGTTATCATTCTGCTTCAGTTCGGCTTTACCGGTCAGCGTCACCAGACGATCTTTTAATTGATAACGTAATTCGCTGGCACTGGCATTGACGGGCTTACCATTATCCAGGATCTGGAAGAAGGTCGCCGGACGGCCAGTCGCAATCATCTCATCATCCCCTTTGGCATGACGTAATACTACTACCTTGTCGGCATGAATAATGATGGAGCCTTGTGTGATCACGACATCCTGCAGGAATGTGGCTTTATTTTCATTGAGTTCGGCTTGTTGGCTGCCGGAATCAACGGTCACCGGCTGCTGGTAATCGGACTCTTTTGCTTGAGCCGAGACGGCGAGCAATAGCAATAATCCGAGACTAGCGTGGCTTAAAGTAAGTGGCATGGCCCTGTTCCAAAATTTGGTAGCGTTTAGTCTTGAGATCAGCATGTAAGCCGACACCTTGCACATGATAATCCGGGCTATCGATACTGACGGGTTTATCACTGCGTACTTGCTGTGTGTTCATATCCATATCCAGATATGAGGTCTGCATACGATCAATATTCAGCGCCGGATTGTGGTTGGTAATCACAATATTATCACGCAAAATGATCCGGTCATTACTGAACAGTTGCCCGGTCTTGGCGGTGATGTTCCAGGCAGTCTGACCATTCTGTTCAAAGGTTTGTAATACCGGCGTTACTGCATCCGTGATTTTGTTGTGCTGATAGTAGAGTGCTTGTTCTGCGGTGAAGATATCCGTTAACTTACCTTCCGCAGTATAGCGTCGGCTATGCAACTTCGTTGCAGTGAAACTCGGCACGGAAAGATCTTTGGCTTGAGATTCGATATTCGCATTCTCGCTTTGAGCTGACCACCGCCATGCAAGTAATGAAACCGCCAACAACAGAATAATCAGCAGTGTTTGCCGATTGATCATACTGAGGTTCCTTGTGCGCTTTCGAGTTGCCCACGAGCTTGTAATATCAAATCGCAGACTTCCCGCACGGCGCCTTCACCACCTCTGATTCGGGTGACCCAATCAGCTTGCTGCAAAACCAGCGGATGGGCGTTGGCAACCGCAATACCTAATGCGGCACTGTGCATGACCGGTAGATCGATCACGTCATCGCCAATGTAGGCCGCTTGTGCGGCAGATAAATCGAGCTTATCCAGCAGATCTTCGAAGGCTGGTAGCTTGTTACCTTGCCCTTGATAAATATGCTGCACACCGAGTGCCTGCATCCGGCGCTGAACGATCTGCGAATTACGTCCAGTGATCACGGCAACATCGATCCCGGCATTCAACAAGGCTTTGATGCCAAAGCCATCATGAGTATGGAACGTTTTCAACTCTTCACCATCATTGCCCATGTAGATCCGCCCATCGGACAAGACGCCGTCGACATCGCACACCAGTAATTGAATGCTGGCGGCCAGTGTCAGAACGCGGTTTGCTACCGGGCCGTAAGGCGTGGTTTTGTGATCGCTCATACTACTCCAGCTTTCAGTACATCATGCATGTTAAACGCACCTACCGGGCAGCGTTGTTTATCCAACACGATCAAGGCGTTAATTTTTCGCTCCTGCATCAGTTTTACTGACTGTGCTACCAACATTTCCGCTGGTACTGTGATGCAATTGGCGGTCATGACTTTCGTTATCGGTGTGGTGTGGATATCCAGTTGTTGATCCAGTATACGACGTAAATCACCATCGGTGAAAATACCCGCCAATGTACCTTGAGTATCCAGAATCGCCGTCATACCCAGACCTTTACGGCTCATCTCTAATAAGGCTTCGCTGACCGTAGCTTTATCTGATACGGTGGGTAACAGTTCGCCCTGATGCATAATATCGGCATTACGCAGCAATAACTTGCGCCCTAGTGCTCCGCCGGGATGAGACATGGCAAAATCATCCGGGGTAAAACCGCGCGCCTCCAGCAGTGACACGGCTAATGCATCACCAAGCACCAATGTAGCGGTGGTGCTGGAGGTGGGGGCCAGACCTAGCGGGCAGGCTTCTTGTTCGACGTGCAGGCACAGGTGGATATCCGCTTCTTTTGCCATGGTTGATTCTGGACGACTGGTCATACAGATCAGCGGAATGCCCCAGCGTTTAATCACCGGTAATACGGCTAATATTTCATTGCTTTCGCCGGAGTTCGAGATGGCAATGACAATATCATTGCTACTGATCATACCTAAATCACCGTGGCTGGCTTCTCCCGGATGCACGAAAAACGCGGGAGTACCCGTACTGGCAAAACTCGCGGCCATCTTCCGACCGATATGGCCTGATTTGCCCATTCCGATGACGACTACTTTGCCCTGACAGGAAAATAACAGCTGGCAGGCTTGCGTGAATTGTTCATCCAGCGTTTGATACAGCCCTTCAATCGCCTGCAATTCAAGGCGTAAAACACGTTGGGCGGACTGGCGAAAATCGAAGTTAGTTGGCATTGACGGTCCTCTGAGCGTATTGCACAAGACCCCATTATATGAAAACCTCGGCGCAGAAGCGATAACGGCACTTTTTTTGCCAGAAAACAATATCAATAGAACCTGTTTAATTGGCGAGGGCATTTTGCAGCATATACAATGGCCGACAGAAGTTTATCAGCGGAGGTTGCGTGAGTGATTCATTGATCCAGATCCGGGGCTTGAGTTTTAGCCATGGAGAGCGGTTGCTTTACGACAATATCAGTCTGGATATTCCGAAAGGTAAAATTACCGCATTGATGGGGCCGAGCGGGATCGGTAAAACGACATTGCTGCGGCTGATCGGTGGTCAGATCAAACCGGATCAAGGGCAGATCCTGTTTGACGGAGTTGATATACCGCAACTGAAACGACGTGAACTGTATGACATCCGCAAACGGATGAGCATGTTATTTCAAAGTGGTGCATTGTTCAGTGGTATTAGTGTATTCGACAACGTAGCTTATCCGCTACGCGAGCATACTCGGTTACCGGAAGAGATCATTCGCACGCTCGTCTTAATGAAACTCGAATCGGTTGGCTTACGTGGTGCCGCAGCAATGATGCCATCACAACTTTCGGGGGGGATGGCACGGCGTGCCGCACTGGCGCGAGCAATTGCGCTGGATCCGGAATTGATTATGTATGATGAGCCATTTGCCGGGCAGGATCCGATCACCATGGCGGTGCTGGTCAAACTGATCCGCGAGTTAAATCAGTCGCTGGGTATTACGTCGGTGATTGTCTCCCATGATGTCGCCGAAGTGATGAGTATTGCCGATCATGTCTATCTGATTGCGAACCATCAGATTGTTGCGCAGGGTTCTCCTGACGAGTTGCGTCGGGAGGGTAATCCGGAAGTCGTGCAATTTGTCCAGGGGTTACCGGATGGTCCGGTGCCATTCCACTATCCTGCCATTGAATTGTTACAGGAATTGTAAATGTTGGTGGATTATATCTGCCGTCTTGGACGGCGTGGCATTCATAGTCTGACGACCACCGGACGTGCCGGCATCATGCTCTATCAGGCTCTGGTTGGTCGGCCGGAACCGAGAAAACACTTCCCTTTGCTGATCCAGCAACTGTATGTAGTGGGTGTCGAGTCGGTGTTGATCATTTTGGTTTCCGGCTTGTTTATCGGCATGGTACTGGGGTTGCAAGGTTATCGTGTGCTGGTCGACTTCGGTGCTGAAGCCTCTTTAGGACCCTTGGTCTCCCTGTCGTTATTGCGTGAGTTGGGGCCAGTTGTCACCGCGCTTTTATTTGCGGGGCGCGCGGGTTCGGCATTAACTGCTGAAATTGGTTTGATGAAGGCAACCGAGCAATTAAGCAGTCTGGAAATGATGGCGATTGACCCGTTGCGTCGAATTGTTTCACCGCGCTTCTGGGCTGGTGCTATCAGTTTACCGTTGTTATCGCTGATGTTTTGTTTTATCGGCATCATTGGTGGCAAGCTGGTTGGCGTTGACTGGCTGGGAGCGGATGAAGGCGGTTTTTGGTCATCGATGCAAGCTTCTGTCGATTGGCAGGAAGATATAGTTCAGGGGATCATCAAAGCTGTTGCATTTGCACTGGTGGTTACCTGGGTTGCTCTATTTAATGGTTATGACAGTCTGCCAACGGCAGCGGGGATCAGTCAGGCGACTACGCGAACCGTAGTTCACGCCTCGTTGCTGGTATTAGGATTGGATTTTGTAATGACAGCCGTCATGTTCAGGTGAATGTAATGAAGTTCAGTAAAATTGAGTTTCTGGTGGGATGTTTCATGCTGGCCGGTATTTTCGCCGGTGTCATGCTGGCATTAAAAGTGGCAGGGTTGAGCTTCGGCAGTCAGGGTGATACATATGCACTGTATGCCAGCTTTGATAACATTGGCAGTCTGAAAGCCCGGGCACCGGTAAAGATTGGTGGTGTCGTCGTCGGCCGGATAGCGAATGTCACGATTGATGCAAAAACGTTTACCCCCAAGGTCGAAATGCAGATCGACAGCCAATATAACCAGCTGCCGGACACCAGTACCGCCGCCATCCGCACCTCGGGTTTGTTGGGTGAACAGTATATTGGTATCACGCCCGGTTTTTCTGACGAAGAGATGGGTACCGAGATCCTGAAAAATGGAGATGAAATCACCGATACCAAATCGGCATTAGTTTTGGAAGATTTGATCGGCCAATTTGTTTACGGGCAGGCAAATGGTAAGTCAGACAACCAAACTTCAGCTGCTGAAAAAACCAATAACTAAAAGAGCTAAGGAGTCATTCAATGTTTAAGTGGGTTAGCCGTTGTGTCGCACTGTTACTGATCATGGTTTCTGTGCCGACTTTTGCTGTTAATACTCAAGATCCTTATTCGCTGGTACAAGAGGCGGCCGGGAAGACGTTTACGCGTCTGGAACATGATGCAACGCAAGTCAAACAAGATCCTAATCATCTGCGGACGATTGTGCGTGAAGAGCTGCTGCCTTATGTCGATAATAAATTTGCCGCATATAAAGTCATTGGAAAAGAGTTGAAAAGCACCACGCCACCGCAGCGTGAACGTTTTGTCAGAGCTTTTACTGATTATATTGTAGCGACCTATGCCGATGCGTTAGGCAAATATGACAAACAGACCATTAAAGTCGAGTCTGGTCAGCCACTGGATGCAAAAAAAGAAATCTCCGTCAAAGTGACTGTTTTAGACCCAGAAAAACCAGAGATCAACGTCGTGTTTCAACTGCGTAAAAACAGCAAAACCGGCGAATGGAAAGTGTTTGATATGATCGCGGAAGGGGTCAGTTTACTCTCATCCAAACAGACGGAGCTGGGTGGTTCTATTCGACAGAAAGGAATCGACAGCGTTAGCAATATGCTGGAAGAACATAATCGCAAGCCAGCAACATTGCCGGGTAAACAGTCATGACATTGACTGGTAATCTGGATGCCGCTCAGGTCTCCCTGTGGTGGCCTGAGCGCTCAGAATTATTTCGACAAAACCTGATAGATGTCAGTGCCGTTAATAAGATCGATTCGGCTGGCGTAGCTTTCCTGGTTAAATGGGCACAAGCTTGTCAGCTGGATAATCAGCGCCTGTCAATACAAGGCGCTTCACCTGAATTAGTGCAACTGATTTCACTGTATGGTGTCAGTGCACTGTTCGATCTGGTTTCACCGTAATAAACGAGAAATTATTATGCATCCAACCGAGATTGAGAGTATTCTTCGGGCCGCTCTCGCGCTGGACGAGTTATATGTACAGGGTGACAATGGTCACTTTCAGGTCATTGCCGTTTCCGCACTGTTTGCCGGTATGAGCCGGGTCAAAAAACAGCAGACAATTTATGCTCCGTTAACCGAGCAGATTGCCAGTAACGCTATCCATGCTCTGAGTATCAAGGCGTTCACACCAGAAGAGTGGCAACGCGATCGGAAACTGAATGGTTTTTAAGATGCGATATGTCGCCTCATAAAACCTGAATATTGAGAAATCGTCACTATGGATAAATTTCGTGTGCAGGGGCCAACCCGGCTCACCGGAGAAGTCATTATCTCTGGTGCCAAAAATGCGGCGCTGCCCATCCTCTTTGCTGCTTTACTGGCTGAAGAGCCGGTAGAGATCCAAAATGTTCCTAAGCTTCGTGATATCGACACCACCATGAAACTGCTGAGTCAGTTGGGTGCAAGAGTGGAACGCAATGGCTCGGTACATGTTGATGCGGGGCCAGTTAATATTTTCTGTGCTCCCTATGATCTGGTTAAAACGATGCGTGCATCGATTTGGGCTCTCGGTCCGTTAGTCGCGCGTTTTGGTCAGGGGCAAGTTTCTCTGCCTGGTGGTTGTGCCATTGGTGCACGCCCTGTGGATCTGCATATCCACGGCCTTGAACAATTAGGTGCCAAAATCACCCTGGAAGAAGGCTACGTTAAAGCCTCTGTCGATGGACGTCTGAAAGGTGCTCACATTGTCATGGACAAAGTGAGCGTTGGTGCCACCGTCACTATCATGTGTGCGGCCACACTGGCAGAAGGCAAGACGATTATTGAAAACGCCGCGCGCGAGCCGGAAATCGTGGATACTGCAAACTTCCTGAATACGCTGGGTGCAAAAATTACTGGCGCTGGCAGTGATAGAATCACTATCGAAGGCGTTGAGCGACTGGGTGGCGGTGTTTATCGTGTGCTGCCGGATCGCATCGAAACCGGTACCTTCCTGATCGCCGCGGCAGTTTCTGGCGGTAAAGTCGTCTGCCGCAATACACGCCCAGATACACTGGAAGCGGTATTAGCCAAGCTCTCTGAAGCCGGCGCTGATATTGAAATCGGTGAAGATTGGATCAGTCTCGACATGCACGGTCGTCGCCCGAAAGCGGTGAATTTCCGTACCGCGCCACACCCTGGCTTTCCTACCGATATGCAGGCGCAGTTCAGTTTGCTGAATTTGGTGGCAGAAGGGACTGGCGTGATCACCGAAACGATCTTTGAAAACCGTTTTATGCATATTCCCGAATTGATCCGTATGGGTGCGCATGCCGAAATTGAAAGTAATACGGTCATTTGCCATGGCGTTGAACGTTTATCAGGTGCTCAGGTCATGGCAACCGATTTGCGCGCCTCAGCGAGTCTGGTGTTAGCCGGTTTTATTGCCGAAGGCACCACAATCGTCGATCGTATTTACCATATTGACCGTGGTTACGAACATATCGAAGAAAAACTGCGAGCTTTGGGCGGTAAGATCGAACGTATTAAAGCCGAATAATAGTCATTTGGCTTTAATAGAACAAAGGCACCCGCAGGTGCCTTTGGTTTAATTGTTATTTGACTTACTGAAGCGAACATCTTCTTCGACGGTAATGGTCTGCACCCGCTGCTTACCATCCCGTAATACCGTGAACTTGGCTTTTGTGCCCGGTGGCATTTCGGCAATGATATCCATGGCGTTACGCACATTGTTGATTGGCTTATCATTGATCCGCAGTAACAAGTCGCCACGTTGCAAGCCGCCTTTTACGGCCGGCCCTTCACTATCCATATTTTCAATGACTAAGCCCTGCGATATCTGCTCATTTTGTAATTTTGCCGTCACGGTATCGATCTGCACACTGGAAATACCGACATAACCCCGCTTGACCCGACCATGAGTGATCAGCTCATCCATGATCCGCTTGGCCAGTTGATAGGGGATAGCAAAGCTGATGCCGTAACCTTCCTGAGACGTACCCAAATGGTAAGCACCAGCATTGATGCCCACTAGTTCTCCTCGGGTATTCACCAAGGCACCGCCTGAGTTACCGGAGTTTATCGCCGCATCGGTTTGCAGCAGATCTTGCCGGCCATTACTGTCTGGTCCCATGGTGCTTAGGCCAACGCGTCCGGTGGCACTGATGATGCCTTGAGTAATAGTTTGTCCAACGTTATAAGGGTTGCCAATCGCCAGCACCACATCACCCACCAGTGGTGATAACTGCGGATCTTGAGGGATCTCTGGCAGATTGTCGGCAGAAATAGAGAGCACCGCCAGATCGGTAGGGACATCTGCCCCGACTAACTCAGCGGTCAGGATCCGGCCATCCTGCAAGGCTACAATGATCTGATCAGCATCCGAGATAACATGAAAATTGGTCAGCACATAACCCCGGCGACTCATGATCACACCCGACCCCAGGCTCTGGGGCAGCAGTTCTTTGGTGTCATTAAGCGCTGAATGCTGAAAACTACGAGTATAAATATTAACGACCGCAGGGCCGGCCTGACTGGCAGCATAAGCATAACTGAGCGCTGGCGCTTCACGTGGATCAGATAAGCCAAAACTGAGTAGATGCAGACGAGGGGCGAAAAAGAGTAAACCAGCAAGCAACAGCCCTAACAGTACGGCTTTACCGAGATAACGTAAGGCTGAGATTAACATAGGATCCTCTCCATCCGATCAGAATGAAGAGAATAGCATATATTTCAGGAAGATGGCCTGCCGACACGAGATCTGCAGGCCAGAAGAGATTAACGCAGAACCAAATAAAGAGTTGCATCGCCCCGGCGAATATTCAGTGCCAGGATATCTCCGCGGCTCTTCATCGCGGTTTGCAGTTCTTGCAAGGTCGTGATGCGGGTACGGTTTACACCAATGATCACATCACCTTTTTGTAAGCCCGCTTGAGCGGCCGCAGAACGCGGTTCTAGCTTCGTGATCACCACACCGCTGATATTCGCACCAGGCTCGCTATTACCTAATGTTGCTCCCTCTAAGGCCGGGTGCAGCACACTGGCTTTAGTCTCGGTCAGATCAGCTTGTTTGAGTGTGACACTCACTTCTTGTTCTTTGCCGTCACGGATCACGCCCAGTGTCACTGTTTTACCCGCACCCATGGTCGCGATGTTGGCACGCAACTCACCAAACGAACGAACCGCTTTACCATTGAGTTTTACAATAATATCGCCGGGTTTGATCCCCGCGTTATCCGCAGCTGAATGCGGCATCACCTGATTAACAAATGCGCCTTGCTGCTTATCGGAGCCAAAGGCTTTAGCCAGATCTGCTGTCAGCTCTCCGCCCATAATCCCCAGTACACCACGGCGGACTTCACCGTATTTCAGGATCTGTTCCGACAGGTCACGTACCATATTTGATGGGATCGCAAAACCAATACCGATATTGCCGCCGTTCGGGCCGAGAATAGCCGTGTTGATACCGATCAGTTCGCCTTTCAGGTTGACCAATGCACCACCGGAGTTACCGGAATTGATCGCCGCATCCGTCTGAATAAAGTTTTCAATATTTTCGATATTCAGCCCGCTGCGACCGAGTGCACTGATAATACCGGAGGTCACAGTTTGACCGAGGCCAAACGGATTACCAATCGCAATGGCGAAATCACCCACGCGCAGTTGTTCCGAGTTGGCCAGTTTAATTTCTGTTAAGCCATCCGCTTTAATTTGCAGTAATGCGATATCTGATTGCTGATCCTCACCAATCTTTTTCGCTTTGACTTCCCGGCCATCCTTGAGGGTAACTTTGATTTCATCTGCACCATCAACTACGTGATGGTTAGTGATCACATAACCTTTGGCTGCATCAATGATGACACCCGAACCTAACGCCTGAAATGGTTGCTCTTGCATCTGTGCATCAGGGGCATCGGGGCCAAAGAAGAAACGGAATTGTTCCGGGATCTCCTGACGGGTCACTTTCTTGCCTGACACCAGAATATTGACGACCGCCGGAGTTACCTGTTCGACCACCGGAGCCAAACTCGGCATCTCCTGACCGTTGATGCTCAATGGCAACGCGGCCTGGGCAGGTAATACAGACAAGGCCATACTCAAACTTAATGCTACCGCACTCAACATGTGTCGGGTATTGCTCATGCGCGACAACTCCTTAACAAACAGACCAGGTAATTACCAACTCATTGTTATATGACAACAATTACAGGAAAGAGTTCATTAAGCTTTGTGATCATTTAATAGACCGGAAGGTTCCCCGGAATAATCCAGCGGTTGTTGCACACCTTCATTCGCAGAAGGCACATGCTCTTTTTCTTCCGCAGGTACGTCAGGCTGGAAATTATAGATGCTATTACTGTTGGTCAGTTTTTCACTGTGTTCGGCCATATGTTGGGACATGCGTTGGTATTGAGTATCCAGTTGTTCCATCAGGCTGGAGAAGCCAACAAAATGATCCTGAACATCGCGTTTATATTGCTCGAATTCTTTGCGGGTTTTCGTTAGCTCTTTATGTAGTTTGGCGGCATCACCGGCCCGGGAAGTGGCACGTCCAGCGACAAAGCCAACAATCAGGCCAATGAGTACAAACAAAATCATGGTGAATTCGGTCATCATAACAACACCTTAATACATAGACAGGATACGGCCCCACTATAGCCGCAGCGGAAAAGTAAGTGTATCGCTTTTGTTATACTGATGCTAAGGAGTGTGACTTTGTAGTCGAAACCTTAAATATCGCAGAGTGCGATCCGTTTTTCCTGAGAATAAAATCAAAATCAAGATGCTTTTCTCATCAGCTTCTCCTATAATCTTGCGGCCCACGTTACAGGCCACCTCCGTAGACGGTGCCCACGCCGCTACGCGTGGACTAGCAACTCCTGCAGGTCTTGTATTCGAAGGGGTACAAGCGAAAGCATTCACAGATTGCGTCTCAAGACAGACGTGATTGTTATTTTATTTAGGTAATTTGGGTTTACTCGATGAAAACTTTCGTTGCCAAGCCAGAAACCGTAAAGCGTGACTGGTACGTTGTTGACGCAGAAGGCAAAACTTTAGGCCGTCTGGCTACTGAAATCGCTTCCCGTTTACGTGGTAAGCATAAAGCAGAATATACTCCGCATGTTGATACCGGCGATTACATCGTTGTTATCAATGCAGAGAAAATCACTGTGACAGGTAATAAAGCTGCGGCTAAAACTTACTACTCCTACTCTGGTTTTCCAGGTGGTTTGAAGTCTATTACTTTTGACAAACTGATCGTTCGCAAGCCAGAAATGATTCTTGAGATCGCGGTCAAAGGTATGTTGCCAAAGGGCCCGCTGGGTCGTGCCATGCTTCGTAAACTGAAAGTTTACGCAGGTACCGAGCACAATCACGCTGCTCAACAACCTCAAGTACTGGACATCTAATCGGGAGCTGGCAAATGGCTGACAATCAATACTACGGCACTGGCCGTCGCAAAAGCTCTACCGCTCGTGTGTTTGCTAAAGTAGGTAGCGGCGATATCGTTATCAACAAGCGTTCACTGCAAGACTATTTCAGTCGTCCTACCGCTCGTATGGTGGTTATGCAGGCTCTGGAACTGGTTGAAATGACCGGTAAACTGGATCTGTATATCACTGTTACTGGTGGTGGTATCACTGGTCAGGCAGGCGCTATCCGTCACGGTATTACCCGTGCACTGATGCAATATGACGAATCTCTGCGTCCTGCTCTGCGCAAAGCTGGCTTTGTTACTCGTGACGCTCGTCGCGTTGAACGTAAGAAAGTTGGTCTGCACAAAGCGCGTAAGCGTCCACAGTACTCCAAGCGTTAATTTTTACGCTTACACAGTATCTGTGTTGCGAAAAGACCGTCTGGCGCAAGCCGGGCGGTTTTTTTTATCCAAAAAATACCTGTTCTTGTGCTATAAACAGTGTTTATTGTTATCAGTTTGTGTCGTAGTTCAAAACCTGAAGGCTTCAGGTAGTAGAAATTATAAGCGACAGGTATCATGTTGATAACAGGATGTAATCAGGCCGGAGAGCAGTAAAGATGAAAAAAATTGAAGCGATCATTAAACCGTTCAAGCTGGACGATGTGCGTGAAGCGCTGGGCGAAATCGGCATCAGTGGTATGACGGTATCAGAAGTGAAAGGCTTTGGCCGTCAGAAAGGTCACACTGAACTGTATCGTGGTGCGGAATACGTCGTGGATTTTCTGCCAAAAGTTAAGCTGGAACTGGTCGTGAATGATGGCGATGTGGAAAGTTGCATTGAAGCCATCAACCGCAGTGCCAAGACAGGTAAGATAGGTGATGGTAAGATTTTCGTGACGACCGTGGAACGTGTTATTCGTATTCGTACTGGTGAAGAGAACGAAGAAGCTATCTAATCTCCTGGCAGTCTGACCACATCGTTACTGTTCATATAAATGGACGACGATGTGGTTTTGTTTTTTGTGGCGTTGTCATTTGCTTTTTATGGGTAGTTGTCATGTTAAGACCGGTTTTTCTGCTGCTGTTGTTACTGCTGTCGGCGTGCAGTTCAACGACGACGAATCGCCCGGATAATCCAGAGAATATCTGTGATATTTTCCGTCAGAATGAAGATTGGTATGACGCCGCCAAGGAGATGCAAGCGCGCTGGAAGGTTCCGCTGACGGTGTCGATGGCGATGATGTATCAGGAGTCCAGTTTCAGGCATGATGCCAAGCCACCGATGGATTATTTCTTGTTTATTCCATTGGGTCGTCGCAGTTCTGCGTATGGCTATGCGCAAGTCAAAGATGAGACGTGGGACGATTATAAAGCGCAAACTGGTAACAGCTGGGCGGATCGCGATGACTTTGCCGATGCGATCGATTTTATGGGCTGGTATTCATATAAAACCAGTCGAGTGAATAAAATTGCACCATCTGATGCGTACAACCAATACCTTAATTACCATGAGGGGTGGGGCGGATTTCGCCGTGGTACACAAAATGAAAAACGTTGGTTATTGAAAACCTCACGTGTTGTGGAAGCCCGCGCGAAACGGTATGCCGTTCAGTTTAAGCAATGTCGCAGTTCGCTGTGAGTACCGAATTTTAGAGGAGGCAGCATGCCGTTATTAGATAGTTTTACCGTTGACCATACTCGCATGCAAGCACCCGCTGTGCGTGTAGCTAAGCAGATGCAAACCCCGCATGGTGATCCGATCACCGTATTTGATTTGCGTTTTTGTGTGCCAAACCAGCAGATCTTGCCTGAGCGTGGTATTCATACTTTAGAGCATCTGTTTGCGGGTTTTATGCGTGACCATTTGAATGGTAACGGTGTCGAAATTATTGATATTTCGCCGATGGGTTGCCGTACCGGTTTTTACATGAGTTTAATTGGTACGCCGGATGAAACTCGTGTTGCTGCCGCATGGCAAGCCGCCATGGAAGATGTGCTGAAAGTCGTTGATCAGGCGAAAATTCCGGAATTGAATGAATATCAGTGCGGCACCTATCAGATGCATTCGTTGGATGAAGCACACCAGATCGCGCGTGATATTTTGGCGCATGGTGTTGGTATCAATAAAAACGCGGAATTGGCGTTGCCATCCGATAAATTGGCTAGTCTGTAATTATGGCACAAGAAAAATCAGGATCGGCGAAGCAGGAAGTCTCGCGACATAACGGTTCAGGTCAAGGAGCAGAGATGAATCAGGAATTACAGGAATGGCAGGAAGAGACGGCAGAGATCATTGCGGAGTTGCTGGAAGATGGTAGCGATCCAGATGTGGAATATCCGATCGAACACCATTTTGCGGCGCTGGATTTCGACTGTCTGGAAAAGCTGGCAGTGGATCTGTACAAAGCCGGTTTTGAAGTCGAAGATGCGGAAGAAGTCGAGCTGGATGACGGCGCGATCGTGTTCTGTTTCGACGCTACCAAAGAAGGTAGTCTGAATGTCGAGCGCATCACCGCAGAGATTTCTACGCTGTTGCCTTTGTGCAAGAAATACCATGTTGATTATGATGGTTGGGGCACTTACTTCGCGGAATAATGCGATTCGCACACCTGAAAATCAGAAGGCGGTCACCTGTAGATAACACAGCGAGCCGCCTTTTTTGATCTCAGCTAAATCAAAGCTGTCCAGATTGATAATCACTGATCGCTTGCTCGATCTCGTCGCGGGTGTTCATGACAAATGGCCCCCATTGAACGATCGGTTCTTTCAACGGTTGGCCGGATAACACCAGCAGCTGATCGCCGGCATGCCCTTGCAACAACACGCCATTCGCTTGTGTGTCATTGCTTAAGATTGCCATCCGGCGTGGCGCAATAGTTTGCCCGGCTACGAGTGGTTGGCCCTGTACTACATACACAAACGCATTGTGTCCGGCTGGGATCGGTACAAACAACGGCGTTTCGTTTTGCAACTGCAGATCCAGATAGAGAGGTTCAGTGTCCGGGCGATGCAGTGGCCCGGTGGTTTCCTGCCAGCTACCGGCAATGACTTTAACCTGATGTCCTTCTGCACTGGTCAGCACCGGGATCTGCGCGCTAGGTACTTCCTGATAGGTTGGTTTGGCTAATTTTTTTTTGGCGGGCAAATTGATCCACAGCTGAAAACCATGCATCAAACCGGCAACTTGCTCCGGTGTTTCGGAATGCAGAATGCCTTTACCTGCGGTCATCCATTGCACATCACCGGGGCCGACGACACCTTCATGTCCTGCATTGTCTTTATGGCGCATTTGTCCGGCCTGCATATAGGTGACGGTTTCAAAGCCGCGATGTGGATGTTCTGGGAAACCGGCAATATAGTCATTCGGATCGTCAGATCGGAATTCATCCAGCATCAGGAAGGGATCAAGACGGCGTTGCCATTGTTGGGTCAGTACTCGGATCAGATTTACACCAGCACCATCGCGGGTGGGCTGACCTTGTACGACATGTTCTGTTTTTCGGCTGATCTGAGACATACTTCCACCTGTTGCTACAATTTGTTTACAAGTGGAGTATGGCGGTAAATTAACCGAAAAATAAGTGGATTATTACCACTAAATCATTCGATTTATTAGAAAGGATCGGTGCGTTTAGCGTGAAAATTACTCAGCTCGGCATAAAAGTTCAGCGTGGCATAAAGAATGGGGAAACCTGTGTCGTCACTAGTTGTGCCATGCCATAACCCATCATGATCAGCAGAATACCGCCGAGTAAGGCCAGCACTTCCAGACTGTAAGACAACCATTGACCTGACGAACGATGACTGAGTAATCGGATGGCCAGATGGCGCATGCTATGACTAAACCAGGCCAGCAGACAGACGGTGCTGGCAGTACCTAATGCCATCATTAATACCGAGGCAATGCCTAGCGTGAAGAGGCCAATTGATTTGGCCAGCACCAGTATCAGCAGTGCACCGGTGCAGGGGCGAATGCCCATGGTGAACATGATTGCCAGTTGACCGCGCCAGTCTTGCGCTTGGTGGAGTTGTTGTGGGTCCGGCGTATGGGCATGGCCACAGCCACAGGAATCGGAATGAATATGTGAGTGTGCTACCGCCGATGCGTTGCGAATACCAACCCGTGTTTTACTGCTCACCGGCTGCACGCGCTGAATCTTGATCTCGCGGGCGGATATTCTGTTTTGCCAGCACAGATATAACCGATAGGCCGCACGCAGGCTGAGATAGATGCCTAATAAGACGACCAACCAGAAGCTGATTTTGTCTAACTGCATGCCAAATTGCTGGGCGCGGATCTGTGTCCAGCCTAGTAGGGCGGCAATAAGGGTCATGAGCGAAATGGCGACGAGGGCTTGCATTAGTGCCGCGCCCAAAGAGATCCACATTGCACGTTTGAGTTGGCTGTTATGGGTTGCCAAATAGGTGCTGAGCACCGCTTTACCATGGCCAGGACCGACAGCATGGAACACCCCGTAGAGAAAACAAAGCCCGAGCAGAATGATTTTGGTTTCCAGCACCGGCGCTAATGCTGCGCGCAACAGGACCGCCATCTCTTTATGCAGTAGTGCCTGCCATTGCAGAATTTGCCAGCTCAACCATTGCCAGTGCAGTAAGCCTGCGATTAACACACCGCATAAGGTCAGAAAACCCGTGAGTAATAAAAGGAAGTTGATGCGAGTTTGATGGGCATGGTTTAAGGATGACATGTCAGTATGACCTTTTCTGCAAACAGCGTACCTAAGCCTGTATCACTGCGTTGGTTGACATCGAGTGAAGCGGCATAAGCACTGATATCTTCCGGCGGTTCCGGGGTTTCCAGTTTGGCATTACACAAACTCGCGGCATTATCGGAAACCGAAATAGTGTTCAATTTATGGTGCAACATTTCCACGTAATAGGTGGCATCGTAAATGGATAATGAAAACGTATTACCCTTGATCGGCTCCGGTTCTTTTAGCGGTAACACAAAATGCAATGCCAGATGATAATCGATTTTTTCTGTGCGGTAATTGGTGGGTTTGCTGACCGGCAAGACTTGTCCGTTCATTTGTAAATGCGTCAGCCAGTTTTCCGCTGCCATGTAGTCGATACTGTCTTTGGCAAAAGCCTGATATTGATTTGCCAGGGGTTCTTTCTTTTGTTTCATGTCTTCGATGATATTGGCGGAATACATGTCATCGAAATGCCAGATCAGATCCAGCCCGATCAGCTGTTGCTGTTCGTTGATAAGAAAACGGGTCTGCATGTCAATCCAGGCATGCGGATGAGCCATCGCCAACGGGGTGGCGAGGCTCAATACGACAAAAAGAAAAAACCGGTTGGTCATTACTATTTCAGGGCAGAAAGAATTTGAGCGGTATTGTAGCGCATCATATCCAGATAGGTAGAGGCCGGGCCACTCTTGTCGGAGAGAGCATCAGAGAACAGCTCTTTACCTGGTGCCACATCGGTTTCATTGCTGATCTGCTGCATCAGTCGCGGGTCGGAAATATTTTCCACAAACAGCGCTTTGATCTTTTCCTTGCGGATCTGTTTGATGATCTTGGCAACATCGCTGGCCGAGGCTTCTGACTCCGTGCTCATGCCTTGTGGGGCAATGGTGGTGATTTGATAACGGGCAGACAGATAACCAAAGGCATCATGGCTGGTGATCATCTTGCGCTGTTCCGTTGGAATAGCGGCAAATTCCTTGACTAAGGTTTTATCAAGCTGTTCCAGTTGTTGAATGTAGCGATTGGCATTGCTTTGGTATTCGGCTTTATGCGTTGGGTCGATCTGACTCAAGCCATTGGTGATGTTTTGCACATACTGCACGGTATTTGGAATGCTGTGCCAGGCGTGTGGATCCTGATTGCCGTGCGCATGTTCGTCATCATGGTGTTCTTTGGCGTCATGGCCTGCATCTTCTTCGGCATTGTTGAATGCTAACGGATGAATACCGGTGCTGGCGGTGATCACTTTACCTTTATAATGACTGGCAGAGACGAGGCGATCCATCCACCCTTCAAAACCCAGCCCATTGACAACAAACAGTTGTGATTTGGTTAAGCGGATGGTGTCTTGCGGTGTAGGTTGATAGATATGCGCATCACCGTTCGGGCCGACTAGTGTAGAGACACTGACATGCTCACCACCAACTTGTTGCACCAAGTCACCCAGAATAGAAAAACTGGCGACGACATTAATTTTGTCAGCGGCGAGTACAGACTGTGTACAAAGTGCGCTACTGATGAGTGTTGTGGTGAGCAGACGAAAATAATTCATGAAAACTCCTTACGCTTGCAGATGAGAACGGCGAACATAACGCCAAAGCAGACCGCTTTGACGGCCTAAAATAATCGACAGGAAATAACCAATACCAAGCGTCAGAATGATCGCTGGGCTGGTTGGCCAACCCAAATGGTAGGAAACCAATAAACCCACCATACTGCTGAACATTGCCAGCAGCACGGAAATCAGTAGCATATGGCTTAAACGATTGGTCCAGTAACGGGCGGTGATGGCGGGCAGAATCATGATCCCTACGGCCATCAGGGTGCCAATGGCGTGGAAGCCAGCGATCAGGTTCAACACTGCTAACAACAGGAAGGCAATGTGCGCGACCGGCCCCATACGACTGACGCTGCCGAGAAAATCGGGGTCGAGGCATTCCATCACCAGCGGGCGATACAATAAAGCCAGCAGCACTAAGGTCAGTGAGGTGACACCGCCCAGCAGCCACAATGCGGGATCGTTCAATGCCAGTGCGGAACCAAACAATACGTGCAACAAATCGACACTGCTGCCGTGCACCGAGATGATCATCACCCCTAGCGCCATCGAGATAAGATAGAAAGCGGCGAGGCTGCTGTCTTCACCGCTTTCGGTGAGTCGTGCGACAAAACCAGAAAGAATAACCACCAGCCCACCAGCGAGTAAACCGCCGATGGTCATGGCTTCCACCGATAAACCGGCTACCAGATAACCCAATGCGGCACCGGGTAAAATGGCATGTGCCATCGCATCACCGGTCAGGCTCATGCGACGCAACATCAAAAACACACCAACCAATGGCGCGCTAAGAGACAGCGCGATACAACCAGCGAGTGCGCGCAGCATAAAATCAAATTCAGCAAACGGCTCGATCAGCCATTGCCAGAGTAACGCTAACATCAGGCAACATCCTTTTCTGCGATATGACAAATCGGCGCATGTTCATCGAACGATTCAATCTGATGACGTGCCTGTTGCCAATTTTCCGGGGTGATCACGTCGGCTGTTTTGCCATAAGCGACTAACTGACGAGCCAGTAATAGACTTTGTGGGAAATGATGACGCACCTGCTCGTTATCATGCAGCACCGCCAGAATGGTGCGACCCTGCTCATGCCAGTGATGTAATAACTGCAACAGATCCTGGCAGGTACGGCTGTCGATAGCATTAAACGGCTCATCCAGCAGGATCAGCTGCGCATCTTGCAGATACAGACGGGCAAACAGTGTGCGTTGTAACTGACCACCGGAGAGTGAAGCAATCGGTCGATTAGCAAAACCCTGAATGCCCACAGCTTCCAGCGCATGTTCGATCTGATGCCGATGTGCTTTGGTCAGGCGGCCAAAACTGCCAAGCTGATGCCATAAGCCCATGCCAACCAGCTCGGTCACGCTGATCGGGAATTGACGATCAATACGTGATTGTTGCGGTAAATAGGCGATTTGTTCGCGCGCGATATCCCGAAGGTGTAACTGACCCTGCAGCGGTTTCAGTTGCCCCATAATGCCTTTCAGTAACGTCGATTTACCCGCGCCATTAGGCCCGACAATCGCCAGCAGTTCACCGGCGGGGATATGCACATTCAGATGATGAATGGCCGGGTGACGGTCATAGCCCAGTGTCAGATTTTCGCAATGCAGCATCTTAGTTCATGCTCCATAACAGTAATGCCCAGATCGGTAACAGCATCAGAAAGGCCAGCAACAAACGTTGCCCGGCAGACCAGAACAGACTGGCGGCAGGTCGTGGTGTCGAAGAAGAGTGTGAATGCGGCATAAAACAGCACCTGCAAGTTACAAAGTGCGGAGGATGTTATAACATAACACTCTTGATGAAAAGGATTCTCAATAATGTTTTTTGCTGCTGAAAGAGCAGTGATTCGGTATCCTTAATAAGTATCTGGATATTCAGGAGATGGCGACACATGCAACATGCATCACCCCGTTGTGAGCACAATCAGGCTGGCTTGACCACCAACCGTAAGCTGGTGCTAGATGCGCTGTTGCAGGCTGATCGTGCGGTGAGTGCCTATGACGTGCTGCAATTATTGCGTGGTCAAGAGGTGCACTGGCAACCACCGACAGTCTATCGTGCGCTCGCGTTTCTGGTCGAAGCAGGCATGGTGCATTATATCCAGTCGATCCAGAAATACATGGTGTGTCATCATCAGCATTGTGCGCATGTTACCCAATTGCTGATCTGCCATCGCTGTGGTTTAGTGCAGGAAGTGCCGATCCCTGAGTCATTAGTCGAGGCGCTGGAACAGCAGGCGGCGACGCATCAGTTCAAAATGATCCCGCAGTTTTTGGAATTACAGGGTATTTGCGCGGCCTGCGATGAATCTGCCGCAAATTAGTTTCATGGCGTTCAGGTCACAGAACGTCGACACGCCGTGAATACCTCCCTGTTGGCTCGGCGGCGGCATCCTTGCCGCCAACGGTCACTTATCAGTTACCTGAACCCCCTCCAGCCATCTTCTGGATTTACTTGATAATCACAGTTCAGCGCTCCGATCCTGCCGATGCTATCCAGATGCTGTTATGCTTTAGGTAATTCTTGTCAACGGATTGCCTTCATATGACCTCATCGCATGCCATTCCTTTACCGGTATTACTGTCTGATTTAGCGAATAAGCAGTGGCAACGCCTGCTGGAGCGGGCGAACGCAGAACAACAAAGCCTGTTTTTATCCCATCAACCGATGTTATTACGCCTGCTGGCACTCTCTGATTTTGTTGCCGAGGCCGTGATCAGTTCCCCCGCGATGCTGGCCGATATGCTGACCAGTGAGCGCTATTTACAAGTACAACGGAGTGCGGATTATCCGCAGCAATTACAGACTGCGTTGCAAGCGGCGGATAGTGAAGAGAGCCTGAAGCGGGTTTTGCGGCAATTTCGGCGTCAACATATGGTGTTGATTGCCTGGCGCGAATTGCTGGGTTTCGCGGAAGTGGAAGAGAGTTTTACCCATCTGTCGTTGCTGGCAGAAAGCCTGATTGTCGCGGCCTATGACTGGCTGTATGCCAAAATGTGTCGTGAAGTCGGCACGCCGATTGGGCGCGACAGCGGTGAGCCGCAGCGCATGCTGATTTTCGGCATGGGCAAGCTCGGTGGCGGTGAGCTGAATTTTTCCTCTGATATTGATCTGATCTTTGCTTATCCGGAACGCGGT
>MTLE01003590.1_pt1 | contig 34189 bp, 23 predicted proteins | sample 1982461 | NCBI WGS metagenome assembly MTLE01 (sample SAMN05712605, study PRJNA340218) | biofilm metagenome | isolation source: sample SPL anode biofilm adapted to -200 mV | place: USA | collected 2012-02-03
TAAACAACTGGCTTCTCAGTCGTTCGTTACCAGCTCAATCTAGCCGGTCCGCAGTCCGTGTCAAAACTTTATTTTAGTTTTGTTTTACTGCTTTGTCGCAGCGCCTTGAGCGTCGCAACGGGGATGACTCTACAAGATCCCACGATGCGTGCAACAGTTTTATGAAATTTTTTTTCACATATCCGCAACACCCTGCAATTACTGGCGTTTTTCCCCAAGTGCGGCAGTTCAAAAACCTCATTGGGTGAAAAACTTTCACGCAATAGGCGAATATTTGCGTTCACCATTACCGGAGGCTGTTTTTGACCCATCAGAACCGTGGTATATCGCTTAATACCAATACTATACAAATCGCGTCCGGTAAGTATTGCGTGATTGAGCACTCCCAACCGGTTTGCGGCCGCAACAACAACCATAGGTCGCACAGCCGCAACAACATCGGCAACAGAATACCCCGCTCCTAAAGGTACTCTTAAGCCCCCCACACCTTCCACCAACAAGATTTCACATTTCTGTTTTTGAGCCGCGATTACTTCTAAAACCGACTTCAAAGGCACGTTTTTCCGATGTTTTCGGGCGGAAACGAGAGGTGCGACCGGTTCAGGAAAGAAAAAGGGGGAAATTTCGTCGAGGGTAAGTTCGTTATCTTGCATTTCAGCCAGCAACCGCGCGTCATCCCACGCCCCGGAAATAAAGGGTTTAATCGCGCGAGCTTGCACGCCGCAGCGGCGCAAATACGCCAACAGGAGTCCGGTTAAAACGGTTTTGCCGGCGCCGGTATCAGTTCCCGTGATGAAGATGATGTTGGAGGCATTTCGTGCTGCGGTCATAAGTAAATTCCCTCGTTATTGGGGTCCTGCCAGGAAGAATACCATCGGTTCAACATCGCGATATCTTCATCCGGCAGCGCCACTCAATGTTTGATTTCTGGCATAATTGAGCTTCTCCAGCAATCACAGGTGTTGCGTTTATTCCCGCATATTTGCTTTATCCTGTGGTTGCGCTGAAGCCAGACCGCAGTATTGTAGCAACATGGACTGGCAGCAAATCGCATCCTTGGTTTTGGTGTGCGCAGCCGCTTTTGCGCTCGTCCGGCGGCATTTCCGCAAATCCACCCATCGCGGGACAAAGTGCGGCTGCGGTGATGCCTGCTCCTCCACTTCGGCTCCGGCTTTGGTTTTCCATGCGCATCGCAATGGAACCCGCTCCATCCGCGCCAGCAAAGGTTAGCCATGATGTTTTCCCCCCTCGCTCCTTGGCGCGCGTTCGCTTTTTCCCCAGCCGATGATTGGGAGCCGACAATTATGTTTAATAATTGATACTAGTAACGAATATTATCCACCACAATCTTCCAGTTAAACTCACCAAACTCCGTCTTGCATAGTGGGTTGCGCTGGTTTAAGTTCCTGTGAGCACTATGGCCATGTGTAAAGTCAATGCATCGCTGCATTTTGCCAAGCGTATGCCGAATCCGAACAATCGCGCCACCACCTCAGAAACGTACTGGGTTCCCAACACGGACGTTTATGTTGCCGACGGCGGGCTGGTGATCAAAGTGGAGCTGGCAGGCATCCGGCGAGAGGAATTGGAACTAACAGCGGAGGGCAAGCAGCTCAGGATCAGCGGCCACCGGCCTGATGGTTGCCGCGGCACCAAATGCAACTTTCTGTTAATGGAAATTAATTACGGGGCATTCGAAAGTGTCATCCAAATTCCCGATGGATTCGATTTAGGCCAGGCGCGCGCCGTCTACCAAAATGGTTTTTTGCGAATCGATGTACCCGCCCATAGCCGGCCCAGCAAAAAGGCCCGCTCGGTGCCTATCGCCTCGGATTCAGAATAACTTTTTTGGCCGAATTACTTCTTTTCCCAGGGCAAAATGAAGAACCCTGACACAGAACTCATCAACATCTTGGATGGTACCGCGGAAGCGCCGGAGAGCGCCACCCCACGGCCCAGCGCAATTCCTGAAGACCTGCCGATTCTAGGCTTGGCGGACATTGTCATTTTTCCGGGAATGACCGTGCCGTTGTTGGTGGAATCCGCCCAAAGCATCCGGCTCATCGATGATGTCGTGGCCGGGGACCGTTTTCTCGGCCTGGTGCTGCAACACAAGCCGGACATCGAGAATCCCGTCCCGGATGATTTGTTCAAGCACGGCTGCGCCGCGCGGGTGCTGAAGATGCTTAAATTTCCGGACAACACGGTGCGCGTCCTGGTGGAGGGTTTGCGCCGCATTCGCATTGAAGAGTTCACCAGCCCCACCCCGTATCTGCGCGCGCGCGTGGAAGTAGGCCAAGATATCGCGGAAAGCTCGATTGAATTTTCGGCGCTGGCACGCAATGTGCATCGCCAGTTTGAAGAGATCATTAACCTTTCCCCCGCGCTCTCGGATCAAATCAAAATTGCGGCGATTAATACCGAAGACGCGGGCAAGCTATCGGACTTGGTGGCGGCCAATCTTAACCTCAATTTAGAAGAGCGGCAGCGATTGCTGGAAGTCAACGATGTCAAGGAGCGCTTGAACAAGCTGCTGCCCTTGATGCAGCGCGAAATAGAAGTGTTGAATCTGGGCTCGAAGATTCAGAAGGAAGTCGCGAACTCGATGTCGAAGAACCAGCGCGACTTTTTTCTGCGCGAGCAAATGCGCGCCATCCAGCGCGAGTTGGGCGAAACCGACAGCACTACCGCGGAAATCTCCACGCTGCGGGACCAAATCGAGTCCAACTTGCTGCCGGAAGAGGTTAAAAAAATCGCGCTCAAGGAGCTGGAGCGATTGCAGCAAATCCCGCCGGCGGTGGCCGAATATACGGTCAGCCGGAATTACCTGGATTGGATCATTAATTTGCCCTGGTCAAAATCCACCGAGGACGTGGTGAACCTTAAGGAAGCGGAACGCATCCTCAACGAGCAACATTTTGGGCTCGAAAAAATCAAGGAGCGATTGCTGGAATTCATCGCAGTAATCAAGTTGAAAAAAGCCCTTAAAGGACCGCTTCTTTGTTTGGTGGGCCCGCCCGGGGTGGGCAAAACCTCCTTAGGCCGGAGCATTGCCGATGCGTTGGGACGCAAGTTTGCGCGCATCGCGCTGGGGGGCATGCGGGACGAAGCGGAAATTCGCGGCCACCGGCGCACTTATGTGGGCGCGCTGCCGGGCCGGATTCTTCAAAGTTTGCGCCGGGTGGAGAGCAATAATCCCGTAATTTTGCTCGATGAAATCGACAAGGTCGGCTCGGATTTTCGGGGTGACCCCTCCTCGGCTTTGCTCGAAGTGCTGGATCCGCAGCAAAACAACACGTTCACCGACCACTATCTGGACATGCCTTTCGATTTGTCGCGCGTGCTGTTTATCACCACGGCCAACTGGCTGGATCCCATCGCCGCCCCCCTGAGAGACCGCTTGGAAGTCTTGGAACTGCCCAGCTACACGGCCGCGGAAAAGCTGCAAATCGCCCGCCGCTATTTGGTGCCCCGGCAGTTGGAGGAGCATGGTTTGACCCGCCAGCAAGTGCGCATTCCCGAAACCACAATCAAGCGAGTGATTCTCGATTTCACGCGGGAGGCTGGAGTGCGGCAATTGGAACGGGAGATTGCCAGCCTAACCCGCAAGGCGGCGCGCATTATCGTCAATAATGGCCGGACCAAGCCGATCACGATTAACCCGGTTAAATTGACCGAGTTTTTGGGCGCGCCCCGTTTCTTGGCGGAGTCGGCGGAGACCATCAAAGAAAACGGCATTGCCATTGGCCTGGCTTGGACCCCGGTGGGAGGGGACATTCTTTTTATTGAGGCCACTCGCATGCCGGGCAAAGGAGCCTTGATCTTGACGGGTTCACTCGGGGAAGTGATGAAAGAAAGCGCCCAGACCGCGCTCAGTTATTTGCGCAGCCAGGCGGGCCCCCTAGGCTTGGACCTCAGCCAATTTGACCGGCAAGATATTCACGTCCATGTGCCCGCGGGCGCCACTCCCAAAGATGGCCCGAGTGCGGGCATAACGCTGACCGTTGCTCTCACGTCGTTGCTTTCGAACCGGAAAGTGCGCTCGGAAGTCGCGATGACCGGGGAAATCAGCCTGCGCGGGCGCGTTTTGCCCGTAGGGGGAATCAAAGAAAAAGTGCTAGCGGCCGCCCGGTCGGGCATCAAACACCTGCTGCTGCCGGAACAAAACCGCAAAGACTGGAGCGAAGTGCCCGAGGAAGTCCGCAAAAAATTAAAAGTGAACTTCATCCGCCAGATATCCGAAGCTCTGCCCTTGGCTTTGGAACCCGCGCGGCCCGCCAAAAAACCGCGCAAAACCCGGGTTGCGGCCCGGTAACCCTGCGCGAACGGGCTTGCGTCCCGTCACAATGCCTGCATATTGCCTGCCATGCAGACGAATAGTAGTCAGGTGGGAACAACCATGAGCAACGGGCCCGTGTGCCCGGTGCCAGCCTCAACTTATGCCCACGTCCTGATGGCGCATGGCGGCGGTGGCCGGCTCACACAGCAGCTCTTGGAAAAGGTTTTTTACCCCGCTTTCAAAAATCCCCTGCTGGAAAGCCGCCACGATGGCGCGGTTTTCACGGTCGGCAACGCCAAACTGGCCATGACGACCGATTCTTATGTAATCCATCCGTTGTTTTTCCCCGGGGGAGACATCGGCTCCCTAGCCGTGAACGGCACGGTCAATGATTTAGCCATGTGCGGAGCGCGGCCCTTGTACTTAAGCGCTGGTTTCATCTTGGAAGAAGGCTTGCCGATGGAAACCCTGCAACGGATTGTGCTTTCCATGCGCCAGGCCGCCGAGCAAGCGGGGGTGCAAATCATCACCGGGGATACCAAGGTGGTCAATAAGGGCAAAGGCGACGGCGTTTTCATCAATACCGCAGGCGTTGGTATCATCGAACACCAACAAGCCATCGGCCCCAGCGAAGTGCTCCCAGGTGACGTGGTATTGATCAGCGGTGATATTGGCCGCCACGGCATGGCGATCATGGCCGCGCGGGAAGGCTTGCAATTTGAAACCACCCTGCAAACCGATTGCGCCCCCTTGGCCCAACTGGTTTTGAAACTCATTGCCGCCGGCATTCGCGTTCATTGCTTGCGGGATTTGACCCGGGGCGGATTGGCCAGCGCGTTGAATGAGATTGCCGAGGGCGCCCAGTGCCAGATTGAGGTACAAGAAACGGCCATCGGGGTGCCCGAGGAAGTGCGTGGAGCTTGCGAAATGCTCGGGATGGACCCCCTTTATGTGGCCAACGAAGGCCGTTTCGCCGCTTTTGTAGCGCCGGAAGACGCCGCTAAAGCGCTAGAAATCATGCGCCAGGATGAAGCGGGAACAGGCGCCAGCATCATCGGCCAAGTGCTCCGGGCGGGCAAACCACTGGTGACTTTAGCCAGCCGGATTGGCACGCACCGCATCATCGACCGGATTAGCGGGGAGCAATTGCCCAGAATTTGCTGATATCCCTACGGGAATCCGGGTGAAAAAACCGGTTCCCAACGGGCAAGATTTTTGCTTAATTAAAGCGAGACGGCGTCCATGAGAAAAGCTTTAGAAAAACACGCGGTGCCTATCAAGATTGGCCTGTACATCGTGCTGGCCATCTGCACCACCGTGTTTGCCCGTGGATTCTACTCCCGGTACAACCGCATGATGAGCGAGGTTCCGGACACGGATGAGACGGAAAAAATCACCGCCAACGCCAATGCCCGGTCCGTCGCCGCGCGCTCGTCCAAATCCTCCAATTTCGGCTCGATCATGCTCTTTGGCGGAGCGTTCTTTGTTTCCGCGATCGGTCTAGGCCTCTTATTTGGCCATGATGTTTCGGTCCTGGTGGCCGAAAAATTTGGCAAGGTCATGTACAACGAAGATGGCGAAGTGATCGGCAAATCGATCTACGAGGAGGCCGAAGAACTCTGGGCCAATGGCAACCCCCTGGACGCCATCCAGAAAATGCGGGATTACTTGAAAGCCAACCCCCGCGAGCAGCATGTGTCTATCCGGATTGCGGAGATTTACGAAAAAGACCTGAATAATCCGCTGGCCGCCGCCTTGGAATACGAGGAAGTCCTGAAGCAAAAACTGGCGGCGGAACAATGGGGTTGGACAGCCATTCACCTCTGCAATATTTACAATAGCAAGTTGGGCAAGCCCGCCAAAGCGGATGAACTGCTGCGGCGAATCGTCAAGGAATACGGGGAAACCGCGGCGGCCGAAAAAGCCCGCAAACGCCTGGGCATCGAGGAAGGCGCCGAAGAAACCGGGGACATTGAAGAACCGCCGCCCGCCCCCAAACCTGTCCGCCCGATCAACGAGGGATTGCAGGCCCAACTCAACAAGTTCCACCAAAAGCCAACGGATGATAAAGCCTGATTGCGGTTGGGCCTTCTTCCGGCGGGCAGTTTCTATTTTATGAGCGAATCCTATATTCAAAACCTGTTTGCGGAACGCATTGGCGGCAGCCAATACGGCAAATCCACGGCCATTTACAAATTTGAAAAGATTAAGCGCGCCAAACGGGCCGCGCTGGCGGCTAATCCCAACGGCACTATCTTGGATCTAGGCGTGGGCGAACCGGACGAAATGGCCTTCCCGGAAGTGGTCCAACAGCTCTATCAAGAAGCGCTCAAACCAGAAAATCGCGGCTATGCGGATAATGGCGACGCAGTGCTCAAACAGGCCGCCTCGCGGTATCTGGACCGGGTTTGCGGGGTCAAAGGCATTAATCCGGAAACGGAAGTGATGCACTCGATCGGCAGCAAAGCCGCCCTGTCGATCCTGCCCAACGCCTTCATCAACCCGGGTGATTATGTTTTGATGACCACCCCGGGATATCCCGTATTTGGCACGCACGCCAAGTATTTGGGCGGCCAAGTTCACAACCTGCCGCTCACCGCCAGCAACCACTTCCTGCCCGATTTCAATTCGGTTCCCGCCGATATCTTGAAAAAGGCCAAGGTAATGGTCATTAACTATCCCAATAACCCCACCGGCGCGAGCGCCAGTCCCGAATTTTTCCAGCAAGCGGTGGATTTTGCCCTCAAGAACCGTTTGATCGTGATCCACGATGCCGCCTATGCCGCCCTGGTGTTCGAAGGCAAACCTACGAGCTTCCTGGCGACTCCGGGCGCCAAGGAAGTGGGGATCGAACTCCACTCCACCAGCAAGAGTTTTAACATGACGGGCTGGCGCTGTGGTTTCGTGGCGGGCAATGAATTGTTGTTGCGCGCTTATGGCGATGTGAAAGATAACACGGATTCCGGCCAATTCCTGGCCATCCAACACGCCGCCGCCTATTGCTTTGACCATCCGGAGATTACGGAAAAAATCGCCGCCAAATATGCCCGGCGGATGAACAAACTGGTCGAATTGCTCGCTTCACTGGGTTTCAAAGCGAAAGCTCCCAAGGGTTCGTTCTTCTTGTATGTCGCCGCCCCCAAAGGCGCCGTGGCTAAAAACGGCCAGCGGATCGACTTCAAGTCGGCGGAGGAAGCCTCGCAATGGCTGATTACCGAAAAACTCATCTCCACCGTGCCTTGGGATGACGCCGGCGCTTATTTGCGTTTTAGCGTTACGTTTGCGGCTAAAGATGCGGCGGCGGAAGAAAAAGCCCTGGCGGATATGCGCCAACGCCTTAGCGACGTGGAGTTTATCTTCGAAAACAGCTAAAAGCAGACGATTTTTTTGAAATCTTTGAAACAAACTTATCTATTCGGCGTCTATTAAGCATGTAGCGGTTCACCCTGCGGGAAGGGTTTAGGCTCGCAACGGTTGACTTCTACAGCCAGTGGTTCTGGCGTGAGATAGAAAGTTTGGTTGTTTGGGTTGAGCGGGCATCTTAAGATGCCCGCTTTCTCTTTTTAGCCACTACTGTGGAAGAATTTCAATCTAACCCAGAATAACATCTTCAGGCCGCACCTCGAGGCATTCGTCTTGATCCTCCCAAATCACCGCAGGATAGGCGTCTAATAGCTTGGGAGCCAACCGAGTGCCTAGATCGTTCAGTTTGCTTTCCGCTTGCCGGGCGGCCGCTTCAAAGGCGCGGTCACTTTCCGCTTCGTTGTGGTAACGGGATTTATCATGGTGCGCTACCGCATGAATGCCGGAATATTCCTGGGCCCACACGCGTAATTCTTCGCGCAGTTCATCCGGCAGCGAATCCAAGGGCACTGCGGTATCCGAGCAATGCTGGCAAATCAATCCCGATTCAAGAAAGTCTCGAGTAAGCAAAGGCAACAATGGCGCCCGGCAGCAAGGGGCTTCCACATAGGCCGCCGGTATGGTCGCCAAACGTTTGAGCCAGATTTGCCGTTCGTTGGCAATATGCGTGGCTAAACGATAAGCTCCGATTAAGGGATGAGATAGGCGCCAGGCTCGCCCTTGCAATTGGCCTAGAGTTTGGGACATCCAACGGGCCAAAGTGAGGTCATCGAATTCCTTAAAGGCCAGGGAATACTCATTCCATAGCCGATCTAGCGGCGATTCCGGTTCTTGTGCCATGGGCTAAAAGCGCCGAGATAAAACCCTCGGCCCTAGGAAAAAACGATCTCTCATTCAGCTGCACTTGTCGAGCCAATCATAGGCTGGCCGCTTAACCTCGAAAATCGTGCGCAACCCGGCTTCTTAGTCAGGATATACCACATCCATGACGATCTTGATGTCTGGGTGCAAGCTTTGTTTAACAGGGCAAGTCTTGGCGGCGGCTTCTAATTTGGAACGATCCGCCGCCGAAAGATTCAAACCTTTGGGCAAAACGATACGGGTCGTCAAAGTGCCAATGCGGCGCACGGGATCTGCCACCATTTCTTTGAGCACCTGCACTTGGGTGCCATCTAAATTCCAATGATTATTTTGGGCCACTTTGCCCATGATGGTGACCATGCAGGCCCCCAGCGCGGTGGCCACCAGGTCAGTGGGTGAAAACGCGGACCCCTTGCCTCCATTATCCACCGGCGCATCGGTCGTAAGCGTATTCCCTGAAGGGCCATGGGTGGCCTGGCAAAGCAAATTGCCCTGATAAACAACTTTGATTTCTACTGCCATATAATTAAGGATTTATAATCAGCCGCACGTTTCACCATTCCAGCCCCAGCGGCTGGCTGGCACCTCGATGAAATTGAGGTACACCCGGTTGGGCGGCACCCCCAGCAAGGATTCAAAGAGCGCGCACAATTCTTTAGCCAGCCGTGCCTCAATACTCCCCTCCAGCCTGATGGCGCGCACATCGGCAAAGATCGCGTTCCCCGGGCCGCCCCCCATCGTAATCGTGGCGGGTTCGCAAACCACCATGGTGTAGGCCTCCGGCTTGCCGGTGCCAGCGGCCACAATGCGACAGGCTTCAGAGAGCAATTTCGCCCGTTTTTCCGGGGAAATTTCCATGTCGAGGGAAATTTTGATCAGCGGCATAATTAGGGCAGATAAGAACAGATATACTCGCAGATGCCAGAGGTCACTTCGATATCGAAGCCCGAGTTGGCGGCTACTTCAAAGGCTTGGCCGGCAGCGTAGGTTGCGGTGCGCCCGCTGATGACCACCTGGCATTCACCCGCGACAATTTCCATTTTTTCAGCCAACTGGGTGCCAAAATGAAATTTCCCAGGGTAAATCAAGCCCACCGTTTTTTTGGAGCCATCCGCGAACACCACACTGTGGCTGACAACTTTGCCGTCAAAATAGACATTCGCTTTGGTGAGCACCGACACGTTTTCGAATTTTTCCGCAACATTGGCCATAAGGTCTTAGATTTCCAATATAAGTTGTTTTAGCCGTGAATCGGCCACCACGGGTTTAGAATAAAAGGCCGTCCCAGGCTAGACAATTTCTATCGGCAGCTAGCCCTAATTGCCCGGGGAAAATTTCGTTAAGACTTGGCTTTAAATTTAAATTTTTGGCCGCCTACGGAAGCTTCGTACATCAGCCCATTTTTAGCCAAGGTGAAAACCGCGACTCCGAGCTGGTACTTGGCGTTAGCCGAAGCCCCGGAAGCCGCCGCCACAGCGCTCACTTGGGCGCTGAGCGCGAATTTGCTCTTCTTAAATTCTTCCAAGGCGGACTCGGTTTCGAAAAAAATGACTTCCGAGTAGGATTGTCCGCCCAACTGGAATCCCAGCGTCACTTGCGTCAGCTTGGCATCGCCAATGCACTGGCCTTTCTGATAAACCAACCCTGTTCCGTACGCTCCGCCAATGCCAATGCCGCCTTTGCCCACGGTGGGAAAGACCACATAACCGGCTGACTCCTTAAAGAATTTGGCCATGCCTGAATCGGTGTTCTTGAACTGCTGGATTGCTTCAGCCACGTCTTTTTCCCGATCCGCGTCAGCGGCGTAACCGGCAAATAGCGTGGACATCCAGAAACCCAGCGCGAGAACCATCGCCCATTTTGCGTTTTTCATAAGCCTATCCTTTGCCCCGCGAATATCCCGGAGCGGTTAAATCTAAAATACCATCCAACAACCAAATCACAACCCATAAGTCGCTCTGCGCGTGCGCCTCAAATATGCGCTTTGCTTTTGGCGCGCCGGTCATAAATTATCCCCATGCGATACCTCCTCCTGATTTCGTTGCTGGTTTTAGCCGGGAATTCTCCGGCCGAAACCACCAACGCAACCCTCCGGCGTGAAATCAAAGCCAGCAACGTTTACCTGCACTTGCCGGTTAAAACCGGCGCGCCCAAACGCTGGGTTAGTTTGCAGGTGGAGGGAAAAACGGTGCGCGATTTCGAAATCGAATTGGCGACTGATCAGCCCGATTGGTGGGCCTTTGTCGAACTGGCGCCGTTCAAAGGAAAATCCGTAACGATTGAAGTCGACGGCGCTCCCGCATCCGAGCCAGGCTTGCGCGCCATCAGCCAGTCGGATGCCATCCCCAGCCTAAACACCCTCTATCAAGAAGCCTTGCGGCCACAGTTTCACTTCTCCCAGCGCCGGGGATGGAATAACGACCCCAATGGCTTGGTCTTTTTCCGCGGCGAATACCACCTCTTTTTCCAACATAACCCCTATGGCTGGAATTGGGGCAACATGCATTGGGGCCACGCCGTGAGCCGCGATCTGCTTCATTGGCAGGAATTGGGAGAAGCGCTTTGCCCAGATTCTCAGGGCACCATGTTTTCCGGCTCCGCGGTGGTGGACTTTCACAATATGTCCGGGCTTAATCCCAAAGGCGGCCCGGTAATGGCCTGCTTCTACACGGCCGCGGGCGACACCAGCCGGCAATCCGCCAAGCAACCCTTTACTCAATGCCTGGCATATTCGCTAGATGGCCGGACCTTTGCCAAATACGAGTCCAACCCGATTCTGGGTAACATCACTTCCGGCAACCGCGATCCTAAAGTGATTTGGCATGCTCCCTCTAAAAAATGGGTGATGGTGCTATATGTGGAAGTCAACAAAGTGCATACCATCCAGTTCTTCAATTCCCCGGATTTGAAGCATTGGACCTTTTTAAGCCAGGTCGACGGTTTCTTCGAATGCCCTGATTTCTTTGAATTGCCGGTGGATGGCAAGGCCAGCACCAAGAAATGGGTTTTGACCGCCGCCAGCAGCGAATATCGTGTCGGCACCTTTGACGGCCAGAAATTCCAACCGGAAACCGATAAACTCTCCGGCCATCTCGGCCAGGGATTTTATGCCGCGCAAACCTACAGCGATATGCCCGACCACCGGCGTATCCAATTCGGCTGGCTGCAGGCGCCCGCCCCGGGAATGCCCTTTAACCAATGCATGACGATTCCCTTGGAGCTAACCTTAAAATCGACCGCTCAAGGCCCGCGGCTCGCGTGGCAACCTATCAAAGAAATGAACCGCCTGCGCAAAAAAACCTGGAGCTTAGGCAAGCTGGCTCTGGCGCCCAAAGCGGCCAATCCAGCGGCCAAGGTAAATGCGGAGCTGGTGGAAATGCGGGCCGAGTTTCGCCCGGCCACCAACAGTGTGACCAGTTTCAATATTCGCGGAGTTAATCTGGAATACGACGCGGCCAAACAAGAGTTGGTGGTCAACGGGCGGCGCCTGGCGGCGCCGTTGCGCAACGGCCGGCAATCACTCACGGTTTACGTGGACCGCACCGCTATAGAAGTGTTTGCCAGCGATGGCTTGGTGTATGTGCCTTGCCCCTTCATCCCCGCGGCAGGACACTTCACCTGCGAAGTCATTTCAAAAAACGCCTCTACCCATTTTCAGAAACTCGAATTTCATGAGTTAAAACCTATTTGGGAGCGTTAACCCGTGGGGATTTTTCTACTCGCATTTGGAAATGCGCTTTGACGCTATTCGCCTCGCTTCACGAGTAATGAAATGAAAGAAAGATTGTAGCCGCAAGGTTATCTTTGCGGTAGCGCGGAAAACACTTGATCCGCTTCCGCCAAGGTTTCCTTGGAGCCAATGTCGAACCACTGCCCAGGCACGCGCCAAGTGAACACAGGCGTGCGCGAATACATCCATTGCACTAACCGCCCCGGCTGGTCGGGGTTATTGCCCTCCGCAATATATTGATGAATATATTTCAGCGATTGCCGCGGATAGTAGTACAAAGCAATCCCGGTCAGCGTGCTGGTGGGTTGTTGCGGCTTTTCCTCGAAAAAAGTGATCTGCCCGGCCGCATCCAAGGTGATAGAGTTATATTTTTTAATCTGCTCCAGATCACCCACATCGTACACCGCTAGAATGGGCTGCTGTTTTTCGCGGCAAACCCGGCCAAAATCAGCCAAGGATTCACTGAACAAATTGTCTCCCGCCACAACGATCAAATCATCATCGATGCCTTGGGATTTCAGCACCAAATGCATGTCCCCGATGGCGCCCAATTTATTCGCATCACTGTTGGTGCCGTCGTTAATAATGGAAAACTTTAAACCTGGGCAATGATACTGGGCCGCCCAACGCTCGAAGTGGGGAGTGAACTTCTCATTGGTAACCACATAACAATGATCCAAACCACCACCGACTGGCAGCAATTTTTCAATGACCCATTCCATCATAGCCTTGCCGCCAACTTTTAACAAAGGCTTGGGCTGGTCCAGCGTCAGAGGATATAAGCGGGTCGCGTAACCGGCGGCAAGGATAAGGGCTTTCATTGATCAATATTGGAAAACAAGGTGGGCGCGGCGAGCCTGGCCAACGTGCGAGCCCGCTTAAGGTTCTCCTCCCCTAAATCACACTCCAAGGCTTGGGAGGCTGCCTCGCGAGCTTCGGTGACTTTTAAGCGGCGAATCAAAAACTTAATGGCCGGCACTTGGGAAGGGGTAGCGCTCAACTCATCGACCCCCAAGCCCACCAACAAGGGAATGGCATCTAAATCGGCGGCCATTTCCCCACAGACTCCCACCCAGATGCCATGCTTGTGCGCCGCATCGATGGTTTTCTTGATCATCCGCAAAATCGCCGGGTGCGTCGGTTCGTACAAATGAGCGATCCGCTCATTCATGCGGTCCACCGCCAGGGTGTACTGGATCAAATCGTTGGTTCCCAAACTGAAGAAAGCGACTTTTTTGGCCAAGGATTCCGCAATCATCACCGCCGAGGGAATCTCGATCATGACCCCCACTTCCAGATCTGGGTTGAAGGGTATCCCTTCCTGGCGCAGTTCATTTTTGCAGGCCTCCAACATTTCGTTGGCCTTGTCTAACTCGGCCATGCCCGAGATCATCGGGTACATAATCTTCACGTTGCCTTCAACGCTGGCCCGCAAAATGGCCCGCAATTGCAGCCGGAATATCGCCGGTTCCTGCAAACAGAAGCGAATCGCCCGCATGCCCAGCGAAGGATTCATTTCCGGCGGCAACTGCAAATGTGAAAGCAACTTATCGCCCCCCAAATCCAGCGTGCGAATCACGACGGGGTTCGGTTTAAGCGCGGCCGCCACCTGCCGCATGGCTTGGTATTGCTCCTCCTCGGTCGGCAGCGTGGAACGGCTGATAAACAAATACTCGGTGCGAAACAGCCCAACGCCCTGAGCCCCGCTGGCAATCACCGCTTCCGTATCAGAAGGCTGCTCAACATTGGCGGACAAGATGAGCGTGGTGCCATCCAACGTGGTGGCACTCAGGTCTTTAACCTCCCGCAAATGCTCCTGCAAACTCACCTGCCGGCGCACTAATTGGCCATATTCAAAGAGCGTTTGATCGGTGGGATTAATGATCACTTGGCCGTTGAAGCCATCCAAAAGAATGGTTTGGCCGGTTTGCAGCAATTGGCTGACATTCTTCAACCCCACCACGGCGGGAATTTGCAGCGACCGCGCCAAAATCGCCGTATGGGAAGTCTTGCTCCCCACATCCGTGGCAAAACCCAACACCATTTTTTTGTCCAACACCGCGGTAACCGACGGAGTCAAATCCTCACTGATAATGATGCAAGGCTCCCGCAGATTTTGCAGTTCGTTGCCCAGCGGATGCCCCAGCAAATTACTTAACACGCGGCCCGTCACATCGCGCAAATCCTTAGCCCGCTCGCGCAAATACTCATCCTCCACCTTGCTCAAGGTCTCAATGAATTTCTCCGCCACACATTGGTAAGCGAACTCAACATTGATTTTATCGGCTTGGATCCGGCGGGTGACTTCATCAATCAGGGTGGGATCATCCAGCACGAGCAGGTGAGCTTCAAAAATGTTGGCTTGCTCCGCGCCCAAGGCTTCGTTAACCAAGCGCTGCACTTCTAAAATCTGTTTCCGAGTCTGGATTAAAGCCTGTTCCAAACGCACGACTTCTTTATCGATTTCGGCCTCCGAAATCTCGGCCTGAGGCACATTAATTTGCCGGTGATTCAAGACAAACACTTTCCCCCGGCAAACCCCGCTAGAAACGGGAATGCCGCGATAAGCCTTCTCCTCTTGAATACCAACCGTTGCCATGCCTCTGATTTATACCAAAAGACAAGCGAAGCGCAAAACTGTTTTTAACGGTTTTCCTTATCCAGAAGCTTAAAAAAGCATACGCACGACCCTCCCACCCGGCAATTCCGAGCCCTTCGGCAGGCAGGTTCAACCAATCCAATGAAGACTGTCTGCAATTGACCAATGCCAGCCAGACAGAGAACGGAATGAGGAATCCACCACTCGAAAAGCGGCGGAAAACAGTGCCCAAAATGGTGGAGGCGGCGGGAGTTGAACCCGCGTCCCAAATATATAAACCAACGGTGACTACATGCTTAGCCAAGGGAGAGTGTTCGGCGGCTGGATAGCACCTTGGCCTGAATTCAGCAACCTAGCCGGCAGAGATTATTTCGGCTTTGCGCGCGCCCACTCCACGCATTACCTACGCCTGCTATAGCGTTCTCCCACGTAGCAGGCGTCCACGGGAGAACGTCGCAGCAACTAGGCCGCGAGAGCTAATTCTTCGTTAGCATTTATGTTTTGGTTCGATGATTTACGAGGCCAACGAACCGTCCTCGGCATGCCACCCCTGGCGCATCTACTTGGTCGAAACCAGTACGCCCCCTCCAACAGTGACATCCTTACTCTAGGCTGTTTTACCCCTGGGTCAAGCCGGGCTTGGGCAAGCATTGGACAATTGTGGGGCCGATGGTTTGCGGCAGCCTTTTAGGCGGCATCAGCCATAAGGGCGCCAAAGCGAAATCCGCGCGTACTGATGACCATAGCGGGGAGACCGAAAATTTCCATAACGGCCGTGTGGATTACCGTGCCCATCAGGATTACATCGGCCTTATTGGCAGGCAGACCGGGGATTTGACGGCGGGTTTCCAACGGCAAACTCCAAAGCTGCTGCATCCGATGGCGCACTTGGCGAGCGGTTAATTCGATGGATTCGATTTTATCGCGATCGAATTCTTCCAACTGTAGTTGCATCGCGGCTAGCAGGCTGCTGCTGCCGCCGGTCCCCACAAATCGGGGCGTGGCCGGGGCATTCCCAGCCCAATGCGGCTTAAGCGCGGGCGGGGTATGTTCTAGAAAGTATTTACGCGCCCAGTCAAGGCATTTGGCCAAGTCGGCAGATTTTGGGGAATCGGATAACGGGTATTTTTCCAATAGGCGCACGGCTCCGATCCGGTAACTGTGGCGGGCCACGATTCCAGGCTTTGGACCATAGATTAACTGCGTGCTGCCACCACCGGCGTCCATGATCAGCAGGGCGTGGCCGGCCAGACGCGGATCGCTGCAAATCCCCGCGTAAGCCCAATGCGCTTCTTGCTCGCCGGAAATCACCGCCAGTTTCAAATTCGTTTGCCGGTGGATGGCTTCAACCAATTCGCTGGCGTTGGCCGCATCGCGCGCGGCGCTCGTGGCTACAATCTGAATTTGTTTGGGTGCCCACTGGCGCGCTTGCGCCGCAAATTCGCTGACGGCTTGAACAGTCTGGTTTATCGCCTCCGGTTGCAGGATGCGCGTGGCGTAGGAACCATGCCCCAAACGAGTTTGGCGGCTAATTTCGTGCAGTGGAAACACGACGTTGCCGCAAACGTCCGCTACTAGCAATTTGACAGAATTGGTGCCCACGTCGATGACAGCTCGCCGTATTTGTTTCATTCGGACACCTCCTCGATGAGCGCTGTCGCCGGCTTCCGGGCTGGGCTCGACTTGATTTCAGGCAAGAGCATGAGTGAGGCGACAAAAATCATGCCAGCGCTAATCCAACCCAAAGTGCTAAAACTTACATACGCTAAGCCCTGGAAAGCCACCATTGGCGCCAGCACTCCGCGCACTCCGGTGCAAAAAGTGTGCACCGCCATGTAATCGGCCACTTTATCGGGGGTGGCGAATTTCGTTACCCATAAGCTCCAAGCCACATCCCCACCCGCGTTGGAAATTCCAAAAACGATCGCCCCGATAAGGAGGCCGGTTTGGGATGAACTAAGAAAAAAGGCCATAATCCCGATAGCGAATCCCATATTGAGCACCACGCGCAGCACAAAAAAGTTCATGCGGTCAAAGAGCCAGCCCCATACCGGGCTGAGCAATAACCGGGCGATATTGGGAATGACTCCCGCGTATAGAGCGACCGCTTCTACCGGCAGGGCTAATCCATACTTGGGATTTGCCAAATACTCTACGCGCAAAGGATACATCATCAAGTTGGCAAATCCCATCAACATCCAGCAAGCCAAAGTGTAACAAAAAAGGCGATCTTGTCGCACGCAGCGCCAACTCCGCAGAGGGTGGCCGCCGCCGACAGAGGACAACGCCTGTGAAGGGCAGCGGCTCAAGCATAAGCTCGACAAGAGAAAGGCGGCGCCAAAGATAAGCAGCAGGTAACGATAGTGTTCTATTCCGGCAGCCAAAATCCTGCCTGCGATTTCGCTAAACAAAGCCGCCATGGCAATGCGAATGACAATTGTTCGCGAAAATAGGCGTCCACGAAGGGTTTCCGGATAGTTCTCCTGGTACATTTGCGTCACCAGAGGAATCATCGCTGAAGCGGCGGTCATGGCCAGCACACTCCCGGCGACAAAAACCGGCAGCCGAGGAAAACTGGCCATCATTAAAAAAGCCAGGGATCCAGCCACGGAGAACCAGGCTGCCGCTTGTGTGGCTTTGCAGCCGGTTGCCGCGACCCAAGACACCGCCAATGGAGTTAAGAGCAACCCAACACTGCCACCAGCCGCAACCAGAGCTTTGTCAAAAGTGCCAGCATGAAACCACCGCACCGCGATCAATAACAGAAAAGTAGAACCCGCAGTCTCCAATATGCCGGAGCCCAGGGCCCGAAATTTCTCGCAGCGGTACGTCAGACGGGTTTTATCATTTCCATCCATCTGGACAAAGGTATCCAAACTGGGGGTGTTTCGGCAAAATAAACCCGAGTTTCCCGTAAAATTGCGCGAAGAACCTCAGATAGATCCCCCGAAAATGGAACAGGGCCGGATAAACCGGCCCTGCACATTCTCAAGCTTTCAGTGCGATGACTATTGATTTGCCGCGTGGCACATAGTGCAATTGGGTTCGGTGCCATCGGTCGAAGAGTCAGGATGCGCAAATTTCAATCCATCCAGATCTAGCTTCTTAAAGTCATCTCCATCGCCTTGGGCAATGATCACGTGACAGTCATTGCAATTGCTAGCGGCGATTTTCTTTTTACCATCGCCAGTTGCATGCTCGCCATCGTGACAGCGGAAACATCCAGGCCAAGCTTTATGGCCAATGTTGTTGGGGTAAGTCTTCCAATCGGCTTTCATTTCCGGAAAGCTGCTCTTCGCATAGATGTTCTGCGCTTCCTTGATGATATCCTCAATTTTGTCTTCTTTCGGATAGGCTTTCTTCAATGACGCCGCGATATATTCCATGCCTTCAGCCTTGGTGGTGTTGGTATGGCTAATCATCGCAACCAAGTTGGACTTGATAAAAGGCAACGCGGGATCGATTTTCCCGACCGCCAAGGCTAGGTCGGCGGATTCGCTGGGATTTAAAAATTGATGCGCCGGACGATTATGACAATCCAAGCAATCCATCTTTCGAATGTGGAACTGGGAAATATCATTGGTGAATTTTGGCGACCGATATTCGGTTTGTTTGCCAGCCGCATCCGTCACCCGAACCCAAGGGATAGTTTGCCGGTCATCGGTGGTAGCGATGTATTCCACACTGGCATTCATATTCATATGCCAATGAATTCCCCCCACTGGCCCATGAGTGGGATCCCCTCCCCCGACTTTCATTAACATCAAAAACTTGTTCCGGGTATTCTTTTCATCGGCTAAATAACGTGTAAACGTGCGCTCCATATTCCCGTAATATTTCTTGTCCCAATGGCATTGGCCGCAAGTTTCCTGCGCGGGGCGCATATGTTTGGGGGTCTGCACAGGGCGCTCGTATGTCCCCAAAATGGTGTCTTTCAATTGCTTCACACCATTGAGCTTGGCTTTGACGAAGGAAGTGGCCCCGGGCCCCACATGGCAGGCCGTGCAACTCACATTGGCATGCGGTGAATTGCAGTATGTCGTGTATTCGGGACCCATCACGGTGTGGCAAGTTTGCCCGCAAAACATGACGGACTCCGCAAAATGGTACGTATGATAACTCCCCATCGCCGCAAAAAGCATAAACACACAAGATCCAGCAATAAATAAGGCTAGATATTTGCGATCTTGTGGGCGTGAAAGATCAATGCTTAAGCGAGGCGCGGTGATGCCGGTCGTTTTTTCATTTTTACGCTTATGCAGAATCCAACCTAAAATAACGATGCCGATACCACCGGCTAAAAAGCCCGGCGCAACAATGAAAGTAAGGATGCCAAGATAAGGACTGGGGGAACCGCTAAACACGTCGATGGCGAATAAAAGCACGAAAGAAAACAAGCTTCCCAGGGCAACGACAAACCCTGCCAAGCTAATCCAGTTTCTTAGTGGCGCATATTTTGAATTCGCATTTTCACTCATATTGGGGCCTCTTTAATCCGCGTGCCATTTTTTAATGGCTAATTTATTGGTCCACTTTTGACGCCTGTATTATTAATTTTAATCCGGCAAATACTCACCATTTTTTGCGATTATCTGGCGCAGATTTGCCAGAATAAAACAGCGGCCAATAAAAAAGAAAGGGCGCGGATATGCTCCGCGCCCTTTGTGCAATTAGAATTTAATTAAGCGTTCTTGCGCATGCGATTGCGATAGAAGCCGAAGGCCATCAGGCCCGCGCCCACCACCATCGCGTACTGCTGCGGCTCAGGAATCGGAGTGAAGTCCAATCCCCAGCTCTTTAGAACGGCGAAGCCTTGGTCTTTGCCCATGTCAAAAACCGCGAGATTCCATTCCCCATTGGGATTGATTCCTTGGAAGATGGCCAAGGAGGAATCACGACTGGCGCTGACGTACAAGTCAGCGTTATCATCATCCGGCGTGATGGACCGGCCGTCGCTTTTATATGTGCCAGTTATCGCTTGGCCCGCTGTATACATGGTATCGTTTTGATACCAATGGATATCAGTGTATGAACTATGATTCGGATCCGTTCCGTCAAACAGCGTTACATTGAAACCACTATCAGCGTAACCACCCACGCCAAAACCCGGACGATTAACGATGGTTGCCGTCAAGAAGGACCCATCATCTTGTTGGGGCGCTGTGAGGGTGATGTATATGTCACTGTTGACCGCTTGCGGATCACCTTCAAGATTAAGATACACGCGAAAACTATTAGTATTCAGTGTACCGTTCATCTGATTTAACGATCCATTGACATCAGTGGTATCGATGTTGAATCTTGCAGGCACCGATCCTCCATCTGGGATTTGCCCCTGCTCGTAGGTGTAATCAACACCCAACTCTTCCGTGAATGTGTAAACCTGGGCGTTGGCGGCCAGGGCGACCCCAGCCAAGCCGATCACACATGCAAGTTTATTGATGCTTTTCATATTCTTACTTTAATTTTCAGATTATTTAGATCCTTGACCGGAGATTATTATTCAGTCGTAACTCTCCAGAAACGTTGGCTGTTTCCAGAGGTATCGGTATCTGTGACTTTCACTATGCCATTGGTGCAAATGACTTTATTGGTCTTGTATGCACCCATAGCACTAATATCAGGCCAGATGTTGCGATCATACACATTCAATGAACTCCAATTTACTAGGTCCACTGATTGCTGCATGTTATACAATCTGCCACTAACACCCAGGAAATACAAGGTGTAAGCGCCAGTCGTCGAGTCTTGTTCCGCCTTGAATATATTATTCGGAATGACGTTAATGGACGGTTTGACGATCCTCACATATACCGTGCCTGTTCCACGACCGCCAACAGAATCACGAACCGTATAGGTGAAATGATCCACTGAGCCAGGAGTGAGACTTGCACTATAGACGTTGTAGTAGATCCAGAACTTCGTGCCATCCACCACAATAGGCACACCGTTCGAGCTAACACTGGACACTGAAACGAGAGTCAACGCATCTCCGAACGGACTGATGTCGTTCTTGATCAGTTTGGAGACGTCGATCTTCGTAATATTCGTCGGCGACACAGCAACCGCGTCGAGGACCGGTGTCGGCGGTGTATTAGCTTTCACAGTCAAGGTGCCAGTGCCATAAACGAAGTCGTAGTTGGCAGCAACCGCCGCAACCTTGTTCGTAATCGGGAATGTAGCACCGACCGCAGCCGTGGTCACGTAAGCACTATCCCACACCGGCCAAGTCGTAATGACCGACAAGTCTTCATTATTAACGAAGCCTGTGATAAGGTTGGTTGCCGTCGTGTAGGCAGAAGTAGCCGGACGGGCCTGGCCCGGACGGATCGTCATATCCTTCGGATTGATCGTCAAGCTAGCCTTGCTAACCGTCAGCGTGCCACTCAACTGTGAATTGGCATAGTCGGTGTCATAGTAAGCGAGCTTGCTATTCGGATCATTGATCGAACTGGTGATTGACCAAGCGCTACCGGCTGGCGAATTGGTGGTCGCCGAACACTCGTAGCTCAGGAACAAGCCATCCAGGTTTGCATATTGGGAACCATCAGTTTTCACCGCGTAGATCGCCCCATTGAAGGTAGGATTGGCCGCACCGTAGACTTTCGAACCGTTGCCCGTCACGATGCGCAGCAGCGCGTTGGTGACGACAATCTGCGGAACTGCAGCATAACCGCCCGTGCCGTTTTGCAGCACGATGTCGTAATTCGCCAAACCCGAAGCGGACGTGGCACGCAGCCCGACGTTGTATGCCGCCGGAGAAACCGAAGTTTCAGTCGAAACGTCATAGAGTTCGAGGCCGAGATCACTCATGAGCTCATTGGTTACGGCAAACATTAAGTTTGTGGTAAGCCCAGAGGTATTTGTCAGCAATTTGACAACCGAACCAGCTTGGTTGGTGATGAACGGACGAGCTTCATTATATTCGAACGTTACGAAGTTCGTGAACGGCCCGCCGCTGGTCATGTTCGTGAGCAGGGCGAAGTTGGTCGATTTATTCCACAGGACCGGGAACAGATTGACTTTGTCGCGATACGCACGCGCGGTTTGCGAACCAACCGCCGAATCCCACTTCAAGTTCGCATGAATCGTATATTTGGAAATACGAATCAAGTTCGTGAAGCTACGGGATTGATAGGTAGCAGAAGGTGTGTACGTGAATACCACCACATTGGTTTGCGCGTTCAGCAACGTTCCATCATCAATCGAGGAACCGTTAACCTTGATTACCACTTGATCGGGGTTCGAAGGCGCAGGCGTCAATGATGTGGCACCAGTAAAGAAGCTATAGAGATCACTCTTCTTGTAGTACCAACCATAAGTCGTCTGGAAATTCGAACTATTGGTCGTGCCATCCCAGCCCGCCGGTGTGGAACCAGCAACAGCCGCGCCAAGAATCGTATACGTGCCTTGCACATATTGGATTACGTTGTAATTCGAAGGTGAGTTGAACCCATTATCATCGATCCGCGGCGTAATGCTATAATTGCCCAGCGGGGTGATATAGGTTCCCACGTTTGTCGCGGGAATCGTGCTAAGGAAGTTCGTAATCGCAAAAGCATTCGTATCCGGATTGCGAGCGAAAATCGGACGCACACCACCGTAGATTGAATCACCATTGCGAATACCATTGTAGGTTATATGGAGACCAAAACCCGCCGCCACCGAGGCATTATATGCTTGGCTGACATTATCGATGATAAGGTACAAACCAGCCTTGTTAACATTCACAGTACTGGTCACATCCAGTTGGGCAAAGCTGGTTAAACCTGAGTCATAGTGCATCCGCACTGGCAAAGCATTCGTAGCCATTGGAATCCGGAATGCGCCACTGGACGCAAAGATTTGCACCTCACCCGGCGTGCCGTCGTTGCGGGTCGCGAAGTAGGTGTAGTGAGCCAGATTAGTATCTAACACCCCATTCGTATATACCAACGCATTCATGACGTTGTTGGCCCCGAATGCATCACCATATGTCATGGCTGCTGGGTTCCACGTATAGGTGGGTTTGATTCCAACAACGGTCAAGATGCCGTAAGGAACGGTGGTCTTGACATAGTAGTTGGTGCCGACCGCGCCTTTGATATAGAACGAATATTGCTGGCTACCGAACGCACTATTGTCGTAGGTGCCATCGCTGGCGAACGGATATTCGACATAGTTCGTTAGTATTTTTGCATTCGCGTAGTGAGCCGTATCCGGGGTAGCCGGCAGTGTGCCATCATTGGAACCCCAACGATTGGTGATATAGTAGGTGCTGCTCACCGGGGCGTTCGTCAAGCGAGCGCTATACAATTCGAGCTTGCCATTACCAGTGATCCCGAGGCTATCTTTAACCGGGGTTGATTCCACCCAATTATCGATGTGCCACAAATTGCCAATGGTATTCGTGTGATTTTCGTTTGTCGCATACGAGGCGCTTTCCACTACCAAGTTCAATTGGCGACGCATGACAAACACCGAGCCGTTTTGCTTGATCACATTGTAATTCAAGAAGGCTTTGGTGTCAGGAGCTTTGCTCCAATCCAAACCACCCACGGATAAGGTGTATGGGGTGCCGCCTACAGGCGTGGCCGACCAAGTTGTCGCGCTCGCCGGCAAGATGTTCGCCGCAAAAACCTTGTTCGAATCCCAAGAAGTGAGGCCGCTTGTGGCCGTCGGCAACTGAGGAATTGCATAAGCTAGGTTAGTATAGCAATACGGACTGGTCGAGGCCCATTCACCGTAGATCACCGGAACAATGTTGGTCGTGGCATAGAATGTCACGTCGCGTTTGGTGAAACCAACCGTGATGGATTTCTCCGAACCGTTGAAGGTCAAGCCATCAGTCGGCAGAGTCGCGGTCGCAGTCAATGAAGCTGAGTTGTAAGGAGTGTAATTCGCCGCCGTGCTGGTGATGTCCAGGTCAAAGGTGCCCGTGTAATCACTGCCGGATTTATTGGTCAGAGGTACATTGTAATTCTGGCCATTGAAGTTCACAATCACGTTGGTTCCGGTGATGTCGATGTCACCATCCGTGAAACTAACTTTGACCGGGAAGGTGATATTCGTGCGGGAACCATAGACGTAGCTGATGTTGCTGTTGTCTGTGTTCACCGTTACCTTGGTGCTCAACTTACCAACCGTGACCACATATTTATTGGTCGCACCTTTAACCGAAACAATGCCGTTGCTGTAGTAGGAGTCAGGGAATCCGACGCGCAATTCAAAGTTCGTTCCGAGAACTAATTGCTGATTGTTCGTGGTGCGCGGATAGATGTCCGTCGGACTGATCGTACCCGAGAAGCTGAAAGACCCATCGGTCAAACTCGCGATCGTCGGAGTGAACGCAAAGTGCACGTCGCCCGTGCTGCTAGCATCCGCGTTCGTGTTGACCAACTCAGCCGTTACGGTGGAAGTCGTAGTCAGGCCAGAGTCCGTGAAGTATTTATCACCAATAATCGTCAGCTTCGAAGCCGCAGCGACGCTGGGATCGCCCACCTTAGCGGTTCCGCTGAAGGCGAAGGTCACCGGGGCGTTGCCAACCGTGGCGCGCAGCGTGCCGACAACCGCGTCCGCGATGTCGAACACACCATTGGTCACAATAATGCTCACGGTGCGGCTTGCACCGAGGTAATTCTGATTGGGATCAGTGGAGGCGGTGATTGTGTGCGGGGTCGAGTAAGGAGCCGCATTCGCTTCAAGAATTGTGCCTTCCAAGACGTCGTACTGGATGTCACCAGGAGCGGTGGCGCCAGGAGTGGACGAACCAACTGCGGTTGCCGCACGTTGCACGCTCGTGATTGGGGTACCGAACGCGATGCGTGCGAGATAATTTGTGCTATCCACACCCGCCCAATTAATGGTGGGCAAGAAGGGGTTAACAGTTAATGTCTTCGTCACGCTAACAGCGCTATACACCGCTGTTTCAGGCGAATTTACCACAAGGCTATTGTTACCCACGTTCATCGGCTGAGCGGGAATGCTGTAGCTCAACGTCGGCGGCAACTCAGGGAACACCGCAGTGTCAAGCCCGCTGGAAGAAGTGGCGGCCGTGTATGTGGAACCAATCACCGTGCCGTAAGTAATCGAGCTCGTGGGCAAATTCCACGTGATCGTCGGCACGCGTTTGGTAATGGTCAGCACACCAGAATTCAATTCGATCGGCCGGTAATTGCGTTTCAAGCGGCCCGGCGCGGTGGTTTTTTCGTTCACGCCCGGCGTGATCGCGTAAGTTCCAGGAACCGCATTATAGGAGGCGGAGGTCCAGGTGAAGACCAAGTTGGTCATATCATCAAACTCCGTCGTGGTAACAACACCGCTGATCGTGCCGGTTGCTTGTTGCCAATTCCCATAGGCCCATGATTGGTTCGTGGCCGACAGTGTCAAGGCAACGGGAAGAATCAAGACAGAGTTAACATTGCTGACTACGGTATAGTTGCCGCTGGCTTCGAAAGCTTGGCCTCCAGCTGCTCCCGCAGTCGGGTTTTTAGCCGTGGCGCTATCGATCATGTAATAATAGGACGGGGTGCTATCATCGTTGGCTTGCGGCCAATGACTGGTGACTCTATTATTACCCGTATACGGATTGCTCTTGTCCGAAGTCGAATAAAGCCGGACCGTCGCATTAATGTTCGTCAAGTCAGCCCGGTAGGTGACCGTGTTGGGCAGGGTGGCCGTGAACGAATCCGCATCTGTGCGCACATACTCGATGCTCTTCCCGTAATTGGTGGTAAGAGTGGTCGGCGTAAGATAGAGGAACGTTTTGCTAATGGTCAGCGTGCCCGGGGTCACATTCACCACATAGTTGGTGGCGCGCCCGATGGGGTCAGTAATACCGCCAGCGATAGTATAAGCACCCACCGAAGAACTTTCGGTGGCTGAGCAGCTAGCATAGCCGGTAACTTGATCTTCAGCCAACGGCGTCGATCCCACCCAAGTAAAATCGAAAACCGGATTAGGTTCACCGAAACTCTTTGAAGGACTGTTAATCACCAACTGCAACTGCATGGCGCTCACTGTCAAAGACCGAGTTTCGGTTTTCGCATTGTAATTGCTAAGATCTGAAGGCGTAAACTCCGCCGCCACTGTCCAGTTGGTGTGGGCTGGCAGCAATTTGTAGCCGTCGGTTAACACCTGATTTATGGCGCTTACCCGATACACAAAGGTGCCCGACACGTTAGCGGTGGCACTAAGCACATTGGCCGAGCTGAGCGGCGTGCCATAAGTAATCGGCGACAAAGTCGGCCACGTTATTACTGGATCCGTAGCTGCGATCGCCTGATAGCCGTTGGCGCATGCCAAGATGCTTCCCAACGCCAGGAGGCGGAACGAGTTCCATTTAGTTTTTTTGTATGTTTTCATTTCTTAGCGGGAGTTGGTTTTGTTGACGTCAATTGACCAACGCTGAGATTGACCCTTCATGGGAGCCGCCCACTTCGGAAAATTCCGGAAAAAACCGGAAATTGCGCGGCCGATTGCCAGCGCGTAATCCAAAGCAGCTTCCCCAGAAGCCCTTTTGCCGTGACCCACTGCAACCCAAGGCAAAAGAAAAAAGCAAACCTGTGTTTCGGGCGAAATAAACGCGACCCGCGCGCCTTCCAGCCCGCCGGTCAACATGCTCAATTTCCCTATTTTATTCATCGAACAGCTATCCACTCACCAAAAACACAATACGCATCTGGATATAAACCAGACACAAAGCCTAAAACGCACTTTTGGTCTCTATTGTGCATTTTTTGCCGCACCTGTAAAGTCATTTCGCAAAATTTCCACTGTCTAGTGATTCCGTTTTAACCCTTTCTATTTGTATATGAGCACCATATTCGCCGATCTCCCCCGGAAAGTAAAGCCTTTTCGCCGAAAAAAATCCCACCCCGAAAAACGTTCAAAAATACATGCAACACACACACAGACAACATGTAGCAACTTCAAATGTTTTCACCCTAGCCGCCGTTATATCGTTTTTCCAAAAACTCGCGCGCGGTCATTAACTGATTACTGGCCAGAGGTTAGTGAGGGCAGCTCAGCGCTTACACCCACACCCGCGCGGCCTCGCCAGCCACGCCCTGACTGCCCTTGGCAACATTTTTCGCAACGTTGACGCTTGACACCTGAAACTGGTTCCCCTACTGCTAATCGGTCATTTTTTGACTTCGCGGTCAAAACCCAAACATAAAACAGACAACAACAGAATCCGTATGTCACAAACAAAACGCAGATTCGCGGCGGCCCCCATCGCCACACTGCTAGCCCTAAGCGCGGCCAGCGCCATGGCTAGTGAGGCGAACATTCCGCTGCCCGATCTCAATCAAGTCAACTTCACCATATTCGGCGCAAACGTCGCCGGCGTCCACCTCATGTACGTCGGTATTGTCGTTTGCTTAATCGGCGCGATCTTTGGCTTAATCCAGTATAAGCAAACCGCCGCCTTGCCCGTGCATTCGACCATGAGAGCGGTGTCGAACACGATTTGGGAAACCTGCAAAAGCTATTTGTGGCAACAAGGCAAGTTCCTCGCCATCCTCTGGGTGTTGATCGGCATTTGCATGGTTTATTATTTCGGCGTGCTGGCACATGAATCGGCGCTTAACGTTATCATCATTTTAGCCGCTTCCATTTTGGGCATTCTCGGTTCTTACGGGGTGGCTTGGTTCGGCATGCGCATTAACACGCACGCCAATTCCCGCTCCGCGTTTGCTTCGCTGCGCGGCCTGCCCTGGGCTCCGCTGGCCATCCCCATGCGTTCCGGCATGAGCGTCGGCTTGCTTTTGATCGCCGTCGAACTGTTCTTCATGATCTGCATTTTGGTCTTCTTGCCGGGTGAACTCCGCGGCGCTTGTTTCATTGGTTTCGCGATCGGCGAATCCCTGGGCGCCTCCGCGCTGCGTATTTGCGGCGGTATCTTTACGAAGATCGCCGACATCGGCTCTGATTTGATGAAAATCGTCTTCAAGCTGCCTGAAGACGATCCGAAGAATCCGGGCGTGATCGCGGATTGCGTCGGCGACAACGCCGGTGACTCCGTCGGGCCCACGGCGGACGGTTTTGAAACCTACGGGGTGACGGGCGTGGCCATGATCACCTTTTTGGCGCTTACCCTCGCGGCCGCCCCGCTGCTGTGCGGCCAGTTGATCATCTGGATTTTCGTGATCCGCATTCTGATGATTGTGACTTCTTTGGTTGCTTATTTCATCAACGACGTGGTGTTCACCTCCATGTACAGCAATCGCAAAGATTTCAACCCGGAATTGCCGCTCACGAGCCTGGTTTGGATCACCTCGATCATCTCGATCATCGCCACTTACCTGGTCAGCATTCTCTTGCTGAAGGGCAATCCTTCCTTCCATGCGGACCTCTGGTGGGTGCTTTCGACCATCATTTCCTGCGGCACGATCGCGGGCGCGTTGATTCCTGAATTCACCAAGATTTTCACCAGCACCGAATGCCGCCACGTGCGCGAAGTCGTCACGGCTTCCCGCCAAGGTGGCGCGTCCTTGAACATCTTGTCCGGCTTCGTGGCGGGCAATTTCTCGGCCTTCTGGGAAGGCTTGCTGATGCTGGTGTTGATGCTTGTCTCCGCGTTGCTCTCGAACAACCCGGCGATCACCTCTTTGATTGGCACGCAGTATCCTTTCGCCGGCCCCATCTTCGCCTTCGGTTTGGTGGCGTTCGGCTTCCTGGGCATGGGCCCGGTGACGATCGCGGTGGACAGCTTCGGGCCGGTATCGGACAACGCCCAATCGGTGTATGAGCTGAGCCAGATCGAGCAAGCTCCGAACATCAAGCAAGACATCGAAAAGAATTTCGGTTTCACCCCTGACTTCGAAAAAGCCAAGCACAACTTGGAGAAGAACGACGGCGCGGGCAACACCTTCAAAGCGACGGCCAAGCCCGTGTTGATCGGCACCGCGGTGGTCGGCGCCACGACGATGATTTTCGGCATCATCATGATGCTCGACAAAGAATTCGGCAACGTGGTCGCGCAACTCTCCTTGGTCCAGCCGCAAGTGGTGCTGGGCTTCCTGATGGGCGGCGCGGTGATTTATTGGTTCACCGGCGCGGCCACTCAAGCGGTGGTCACCGGCGCGTATCGCGCGGTCGTTTACATCAAAGAGAACATGAACTTGAGCGCCTCCACGGCGTCCCTCAAGGACAGCAAAGAAGTCGTGAAAATCTGCACGATTTACGCCCAAAAAGGCATGTTCAACATCTTCGTGGCCATTTTCTGCTTATCGCTCTCTTTGGCCTTTTTCGATCCTTACTTCTTCATCGCGTACTTGATCTCCATCGCGTTCTTCGGCTTGTACCAAGCCATCTTCATGGCCAACGCCGGCGGCGCCTGGGATAACGCCAAGAAAGTGGTCGAAGTCGACCTGCGCATGAAAGGCACGGAACTGCACGCGGCGAGCGTGGTGGGCGACACCGTGGGCGATCCGTTCAAGGACACCAGTTCGGTGGCCATGAACCCCATCATCAAGTTCACCACCCTGTTCGGCTTGCTGGCGGTGGAAATCGCCGTGGCCATGACGCGGGCGAAACAAGACAACCTCAAGATCGGCATCGGCGTGGTGCTGTTCGCCGTCGCGCTGGTATTCGTCTACCGTTCCTTCTACGGCATGCGCATTCCGGACGAAACGGAAGTCAAAGCCAAGTAATCGGCTTAAGGTTAGCTTAACTAATCTAGAAGTTTTTGCCAGCCGCCCGTGGTTTCGACCACGGGCGGTTTTTTACTGCCTGGAAGCCGGCCCGCCCCAGAATCGATGCTTGCCACTGACACGATGTCGTTTACCCTGGAGTAAGTGAAACTATTATTCATCGGTGATATTGTCGGAGAACCGGGCCGGAAGGCGGTGCAGCAATTGCTGCCCCAAATTCGTTCCAAATTTGGCCTGGATTTCGTGGTGGCCAACGCGGAAAACGCCGCCGGCGGCTCAGGCATCACCTTCAAAACCGCGGACGACCTGTTTATCGCCGGGGTCGATGTGATCACTTTGGGGGATCACGCTTGGGATCAAAAAGAAATCCTCAACTGGATATCGGACAACGACCGCGTGCTGCGGCCGCTCAATTACCCAGCGGGAACCCCGGGCCGCGGGTCAGTAGTCGTCACCAAACCCGGCTTGCCGCCGGTAGCCGTCGTGGCGCTGCAGGGCCGCACTTTTATGCCGGCTTTAGAGGAGCCGTTTGCGTGCTTGGATACCGAAGTGCGCCGCCTTAAAAACCACGCCCCAATCGTGGTCATTGACATTCACGCGGAGGCGACTTCGGAGAAGATCGCGATCGGCCGCTTTATGGATGGCCGCGCCAGCGCCGTTTTTGGCACGCACACCCACGTCCAAACCGCCGATGAGCAAGTGTTCCCGGGCGGCACCGCTTTTATTTGCGACGTTGGGTTTACCGGCCCCCACGAAAGCGTGCTGGGACGCTGCATCGAGCCGGTCATCCAGCGGTTTATGAGCTGCCTGCCGCAGCGCTTTCCGGTGGCCACCGAAAAACCCACCTTGCAGGGCGCCTGGGTTGAAATCGATAATGAAACCGGCCGGGCGTTTCGCATCCAGCGGGTTTCGGAAGTATTGCCCAGCTAACCGTTGCCCCACCCAGAGGTCCCCGCATGAAAGCGAAAAGCCAATGGGAGTTCGGCGAACTTTTCCCCCAGGAAACCTTTCGCCGGGTGTGGACGGTGGGCGAATTGACCACCAAAATCCGCGCTTTGTTGGAACAGCAAATTGGGGAAGCCTGGGTATCGGGCGAAATCACCAACCTGCGGGCGCAAGCCTCCGGGCATGTCTATTTCACGATCAAAGACGCCACGGCACAGCTCAATTGCGTGCTCTTTCGCGGGGAAGCCGCCCGGCAGCAGGCCGGTTTGCAGGAAGGCCAAAAGGTCATTTTGCAGGGGGAACTCACCGTTTACGAGCCGCGCGGCCAATATCAACTGCGGGTCACCAAGATCGAACTGCAAGGCATTGGCGCCCTCCAGGCCGCGTTTGAGAAGTTAAAGCAAAAGCTCGCGGCGGCGGGATGGTTCGCCCCGGAACGCAAACGGCCATTGCCCCCTTTTCCCCGGCGCATCGGCGTGGTGACTTCCCCTACCGGCGCGGCCTTGCGCGATGTCGCCCGCGCCATCCAGCGCCGCCACCCCGGGCTCGAAATCATCCTGGCCCCGTGCAAAGTGCAGGGTGTGGGTGCCGCGGACGAAATCGCCGCCGCCATCCGGCAGCTTAACCATTGGCAGGCCGCCCATGGGAATGACCCCAGCCGGCAACTGGACGCGATTTTAATCACTCGCGGCGGCGGCAGCTTGGAGGATCTTTGGGCGTTCAACGAGGAAATCGTCGCCCAAGCCATTTTCGAATCGGAATTGCCCGTAGTATCCGCGGTAGGCCATGAAATCGACTTTACCATCAGCGATTGGGTGGCGGACGTGCGCGCGGCCACCCCGACGGCCGGCGCCGAAATCCTGACGGAAAACGTCTACACCCGCCGCGCCTTCGTAGCCGGTGTCCCGCTGCGGCTGGCCCAGCTATTGCGCCGCTGGCTGGAGCAAGAAGAGCAGCATTGGCAACGGCTGGCTCGCGCTTTGGATCGGGCTCATCCCCGGCGCAAAATCAACGAACATTGGCAGCATCTGGACGATTTGCGGCTGCGCCTGGCCCGGGAAACCCGCCAGCAATGGCGCGGCCACCACGCCCAATGGGATAACGCGCGCCAGCGGCTGGGACGCATCCGCTGGCCCCAAGAAATCGCCCACCGGCGCCAAGCGTGGCAAACGGCGGATCGGCACTGGCGCGAACTCGCCCAAAACCGTCTGCGCCTGATTCGCCAACAGTGGCAGACCGCCCAAAGCCAGCTGGAAATGCTGGCTCCGAACCGGGTGTTAGCCCGCGGCTATTCGATAACCCGCGATGCCGCCACCGGCCGGATTGTGCAAACGGCCGAGGAAGTCAAACCCGGCCAGCAATTGGCCACGGAGCTTAAATCCGGCACGATTAAAAGTGTGGTGTCGGCGGGCCACCCTAACCTATCCTGACCGTTATTAGTGCTTGGTTGTGAACCAAGATTGAATCCGGGACTAAAAATAGCGTCGAATCTTTGGTTCGCTTGAAACTGAAGCTTGCCGGGTGGGGCAGTAATTCATAAAGATCAGTGCATGGTCCGCCTCGTCAAAAACTGGCGTTATGGTGTGTGGACGATGGTTTTGGCTTGTTTGCTCTCCTGCAAACATACGGACGAATCCAAAACCAGCGGCGGGAGTTCCACATCCCAGGGTTCAACCACCCCCAAAGCGTTGTGGTCCAAAAAGGCCACTTCGGACCCTAGAGCCAAGCAAACCGCGGAGAAAAAGGCCGCCGCCCGCAAAGCTGAGGAAAAGAAAGCGGCGGACAAAAAAGCGGAAGAACAGAAAAAAGAGCAGGCTAAGGCCACCGCCAGCAGCGTATCGACCAATCCGGCGCACGACGCCGAATTGCGCGCCATCGTGGACTTGGCCCGCCGCAATGAGTGGTCCGAGGCGGAAGCCCGCGCGGAGGCTCTCTACAACCAAGACGCGAAAGACACCGCCGTCCAGCGAGTTTACAATTGGGTCAAAACCGAAGGCCCCAAGCACCGGGAAAAAGCCCTGGAGGACAAGATTCGCGATGTTGCGGCCCAAGACACACGCTTCAACCCTACCCTGGAAAGCATTTTGACGGACACCAAAAACCAGGGGCTCCCTCCCCGCAGCGATTTGCGGGATGCCATCGATAAAATTAAATCCGCGCCGTATATCCCGGAGACCTTCGGCAAGACGATCCAGAACAAGGAAACCTTGACCAGCCTGCGCGACAGCCGCGGCAAAATGTCCGTCTTGCTGGATAAAAAAATCGACGTCCGCCTCGACAACGTCACGCTGGAACAGATCATCTTCAACATCGGCCAGGCGGAGGGAATCAATTTCATCGCCGACAAATCATTGCCCGCCTTCCAGCAAAAACTGAGCATCAATGCCAAGGAAATGCGGTTGGGCGAATTTCTCCAATACGTGGAGCGGAATCTGGGGGTCGCCTTTCAAGTAGGCAATGGCTTGATCTGGATTACCGACGGCAAAGATCCCTCCAAAAACCTCCTGCAAACGCGGGTGTTCCAGCTGCGCAAAGGCATCATCATGCCCGCGCAGTTTGGCGCCACCACCGCCAGCAAAACCATCGTCACCAGCGGCAATACCCGCACCACCACGGACGTATCCACTTTCGAGAATTTCGTGGCGGATGGCGCGCCGGACAATTCGGGCCTGGAAACGGCGATCCGCAATTTTTACACCGGCGAATACCTGATCAATTACGAACGCAACACCATCATCGCCCAGGGCAGCGAGGAACAGTTGCGCTTGCTCGAGCGGATTATCGAGACCTTTGACCATGCCGTCCAGCAAGTGTTGATTGAAGCGCGGTTTATCACCGTGACGGAAGGCACTTTCTTAAAGCTAGGCGTGGCGTGGGAAACGGGGAAGAATTCCTTTACCAGCCGCAGCGCCACCGATTACACCGGCTTGGGCGGCAACGACACCAGTTTAGGCTTGGAAGAATCTTGGTACGGAGTGCTGGGCCGCAAGAGCCTCAGCGCCACCCTGACCGCCATCGATCAAAGCGGGGAAAGCGAGACTTTAAGCGCTCCGCGGGTGACGCTGATCAATAACCTGCCCGCCACGATTCGCGACGGCCAGGTGCAATATTACTACGAGGAATACAAAGTCGAACGCAGTGCTTCCCAGTACGCCTCCTCTTCGGCGGTGGTGCCCAACGGCAAACCATCGTCCCTGGTATCGGGCATTTCCCTGAATGTGCTCGCCAGCATCGGCAACGATGGCAAAAGCATTCTGCTGGCCTTGAAGCCCGAAGTTACGGAAGATGTGGAAATGGTCACCTTCGCCACCATCAGTGATCGCGATGAAAACGGCAAAGTGACCAGCACGTTCGACATCAAGCTGCCGCAAATCCGCAAGCAATCGCTGGCCACCCGCGTCACGGTCAAATCCGGCCAGACGGTGGCCATGGGCGGAGTCATTCAACGGCAGCAAACCACCTTTGTGGAAGCCGTGCCGGTGCTGGGCAAACTGCCGTTGATTGGCGCCGCCTTCCGGCGCCGCACGGAATTGGATTTGCCCCGGTACTTGCTAGTGTTCGTGACCGCAACCATTTTGTCGGAAAACGGCGAATTTATCATTCCACCGGAGGAAAACTAAAGGCATGCCTCATCCCACCCAAGCTAGCTGGCTCTTGGCCCGGCGACTCGTGCGCTGGGTGATGCCGCTCATGCTAGCGGGGCTCGTAGCGTGCCAGCATCAAGATTCCGGCCAAAAAACCACGCCGCCCCCCTCCCCGAAAGCGGCTGCCGCCGC
>MTLE01000634.1_pt1 | contig 34161 bp, 31 predicted proteins | sample 1982461 | NCBI WGS metagenome assembly MTLE01 (sample SAMN05712605, study PRJNA340218) | biofilm metagenome | isolation source: sample SPL anode biofilm adapted to -200 mV | place: USA | collected 2012-02-03
GCCAACCCGAGCCGGTGATTCCGAACACCAACCCCGCGTCCCCGCAGCCACCCCAGCAGGAGACGGACGAAACTGTCGTCTACTGCTACAGCCGCAAGAACGCTGTTGCCGATGGCGTGCAAGTGGAAGTTTCATCGCTAGCCAACGAAGCGGGGTTTAAGTTCCCCGTGTTCCTAACGCAGTCGGTATGGCAGAAGTGCGTCCGAGTGCCCGAAGGTGTCAGCGGCCAGGACGAAACGGGAAGGCTTTGGGACGTCCTACACATGCTAAAATATGCCCTTCGCCGAAACCCGACCGAACAATTCGGTTATCTCGAGTTTCGGCTATTCGTGCGCAACGCGGATGATCAGCCAGCGCAAGATGTGACCTTGGCCGCCGAATGTGGCGCCTTGGACTTCGACGACCCGAGCCCTGCCATTACTATCTCAATGTTGGGCGAGGATTGACCCCAACCCTGCCCCCACCTATTCTAGGGGTGGGGGTAGGGGATTTTTAACAACTTCAAATATCACTCCCATGAAAACAACCTACCTATCTAACCGCAAAGCAAAAAAACAAGGTCAGCCTCGCATCGAGGTTGACCTCACCCCCGTGAAACGGGATATTACGCCCCCAAACACGCGCTACGAACGTCTCGCCGATGGCTGGCAGGTGGACATCTCGCGAATTGCCGAAGCCGCCGGATTCCCCTTTCCGGTCTTTCTCACCCGCGACGTGTTCGACGGTTTTGTGTTCCACCCCGAATGGCCTCCGTATCCCGATTTGGTCGGGTTCGTTGTGAGAATCCTTATACTGTTCGATACCGCTATCAACGAAAAACCCGCCGGGGCTAACCAGGTCAGAATTCAATTCCGTATCCGAAAAACGCATGGCGCGGATTTGCTCCCTGTCCAGTTGATTGGTGATTTTGGCCCCCTTGATATCGATGACCCACGCCGGGCTCTCACCATTCGGCTTGCGACCGAAAAAGCATTCTAAAATTCTCCAGCGAAAAAACCGCTCACTAACCAGGGGCGGCTTTTTCGCCGTCCGTGATAAATCGTGCCCCCATTTAAGCCGCCGGGGCCGCCAGGGTTTTCACCCTGGTTTGCCCCGCCGTTTTGAATTTGCCCCCCGCTCGCTGGGCCGGTTTGAAACCGGCCCTCCACCTCGCGGCCCGCTAACGCCCCGGCGCGGAAGGTGCATTTTTAATACGGTAATGACGGCGAATTAATCCATCTCCATTTCCAGCTCCAATTCCTTTTCCTCATCTAGCTCCCGCTCCAACCCTTTTGTTATCTCACCCTTGCCGTGCTGTCCCAACTCGAGTGACGAGCGGTGAATTTCCCGGGATTTCGGGACCGTTTCCAGTGAAGCTTCAATCCGGCCGGCAAAAGCACTCATCTCAATTCCCTCCGCCCGGCCAAATCTCCCTAATGCCTCGCGACTCCGTTCCGCCAGTTTTGCTTGCTCTGCCTGCTCGGGGCTAAACAAATCCATGGCGAGCATTCTATCCCGCACCCGAGTCACCATTTCGCGCAAGCTTTCGATGTTATCCGTGTAAATATCCACTCCCTTCTGCCCTCGGGAAACCGTCACATAAAACTGATTGGCGTTACTGGCCCCCGAGGAATACAACGCCGATTGCGCCACCAATACCCAATCTACCGTTAGGCTTTGAATCGAATGCGAGGTCTCGGTGTAGCCATGGTTCAGATGCCCATAACTCGGTCCCAGCCTCCCGCCATTGTCCAAGATGATTTCCCCCTGCGGACCAAACCCCGTCACCACATGCGTGTCGCCGTTATTCAAACTCTGCCCATCCAAGCAATGACTGTTCGCCGTAATCGTGATGGTCTCTCCCACGCCCAGTTCCATGGCTTCCTGTTTATATATATTAAACGTTCCTGGCTGGTTGAGCGGTAAAACCCATTCCTCACCTTTGCAGTCACGAACGGTCACTTCTCGATCTCCCGCGCGAATCACCTCGGCTTGCTCCCCCGGCTTAAACCCGGGGGCATCTTGGTTGAATTGCACCACCAACCCCGGGGAATAACTCCGTGCGTCCCGTTTCCGGGCTTTGGTCCAAGATAAATCCTGCAGCTTGGTCCATTCCCGGTTTTCACCCAGTTTACCGGCTTGTTTCATCGCTTCTCGTATCGCCTGCGTCACCAATTCGCCCTCCCGGTGGGTGGGGGCGACAATTTGCACGCTTTTGCCTTCCGCCCGCAGTTCCATATAGCGTTTGGCCAGGGCTTTCTGCCGTTCCGCAAACGGAATCTCGTGTAACGCCCCCATCTCGGTCAGCACCTCAAAGGCCGGGGTAAACTGGCGCTGTTCAATTAATTCCACTGCCCGTTTGTAGTCGCCTTTCTGCCGCTGAATCTCGTCCAGTGTCACCACTTCAATGCCGCCTTTCTCCTGCAACAGACGGAAAGCGTCCCCCCGTTCCACCGAGTGATGCTGGCGGTCATCCCCCACAATGATCACTCGCGCGCCTAACCGGTCAGCCAGCGCCAGCAATTCATCGGTAATCCGGGCGGACATCAACCCGCCCTCATCCACAAACCACACCGCGCCCCGAGCTTCATTTTGCAGCTTGGGGCTCATGAGCAGTTTGTTGACGGTTTCCGCCTGTTTAAAACCCTCCTCCCGCAAGTTGCCCCGCGAGGCCATGGCGGTCGGCGCAAATACCATCAACATCTTTCCCGCCGCCCGAATCCCGTTGGCGGCCTGTTTTAAAGCCGTGGTTTTGCCCGCGCCAGCTTTTCCCACAATCCCCGCCACAAAGTCCTTGGTGGTGAGAATATGCATCACCGCCGCCCGCTGCTGCTCGTTTAGCCGCTCATCCAGGATTTCCCAATCGGGTTTCAGCGAGGGGAGGGTGTTTTTCCCGCTTTGGCATCGCGCTACAATTCGTTGCTCCTCAGCCAATACCTGCCGGGTAGTCAGCAGCGTTTGTCCCTTCCTTTGAGCGCGAAGCAATGTCCAATCTTTAACCGCCGCCGTAATCCCCGACAGCGTGGTCTTGCCATACCCCCACTGCATCGCCTCGGTAATGAGCTTGCGCTCCGTAACCACGCTTTCGCGCTCAAAAAGGTGCTCCACCGCCAGCCGCACCGCCCGCAAATCCTCCCGGCTGGGTTCTACATAACCATCTCGGGCAATCGATGGTGTGCGTACCCGGACAAATGTCTGTTCTCTTTCCCTAGTCCTAGCCGCCGCGTTCAACTGTTGCACATCCTCGGGCGTCAACTGTCCCCACCAGTATTCATGCAATTCCTTTTGGCTCAAATCCCGGTTTTTGCCCTTCCGGGTCTTGGCGCCCAGTTCCGCCAACTGTTTAGGGTCGCTGATTCCCAACTCCTCCGCCCGGCTATGGATGGTGGCCGTCCGTTTGCTAAACTTCTCAATCAGAGATCGGGAAAGCCCGCCGATCTCAAAAAACTTTCCTGTCGGCACGATTTCATAACCCAGCGTGGCCAATTCCTGGGAGAACTCCGAAAGCCAGATCGTTTGGTAATGCTCCCCCTCGGCCTTGATGTCCCCGAACTGCCCCGCCTTCCAAGTCTTTTCCACCGGGTCAAAGGTGGCGTTAAAGACGTAGCAATGCCGGTGCATCTGGGGATCAGGAGCTTCGTCTACCGGCCGGGCAGTGAAATGGTCAAATTGGCAATACACCAATTCTTTGGTCAATCGGTTCTCATCCTTGCCGTTTTTTCTGACCCGGGTGGCGGCGTTTTCCTCAATGACATCCATGGCGCGGGTAATGGCCCGGTCGAAGGCGACGAGGACTCGCGAATCGCCCGTCCACTCATACAACAGGCTGACCGACTTGGGGGCGCTGAAAGTGAAGTCATAGCCCACCCGCCGGTTGGCGTTCATTCGTAACGTTAACTGCTCCCCGGTGGCGGGGTGCAGGTTGTAACACATGCGCTCAAAGTCCCGGGTGGCGGCTTCCCCCGCAATGCCGAGGCGCGCCGCCCCACGCCCGCCCCAACGGCCAGGCATTTCCTGGCTGTTGGCGTAGTAATTTTCGCGGGCTTGGTCCTTGGTGTGGTAGCTGATGGCTTGTTCGGGTGAGGTCGATTCAGTGATGGTAAGCATGTCTTGGGTGACAATTCCGGCAATACGTCAGGTGTCTTAAATGCGTGGCGGCAGGGGTAAACCTGTGTGAAGTGGCACTGCATTCCTACCCAGGAACAAAGAGTGGCTACTGTTCTGAAATAACGACCAATCTGGTGGCAATTCCAAACTCCAGACAAACTAAAGTTCCTTGAAAAGTTCATAAGTTTATTGGGCAACCTAGAATCCAAAAAGCTCGACAGACTTCTCCCCTTAGCTGCGCTAAGGAAGCGGCCAGCGAACTCCGGCGCGTTAGGCAATGCGTTTAGGGGTGTCACAGGTAGCCATTAAAAAGCCCTCAATTTGCTGCCGGGGAATGAGCTTTTTCCGCAGGGCCTTGGAGCTGGTCAATACCCCCCGGAGCAAGAGCCGCCGGATGGTTTTGGTGCTGACATTCAAGGCGATGGCGGCCTCCTCCACCGTCAAGGCCAGGGGGGCCATAACGGGTTGATTGGGTTGCACGGGAGCCGAGGTTTCGAGGGAGTTTATGGGGTTCATAATAGTATTGTTTTTATGCGCACTTTTGGCGCTTCCTCTTTTCTCTCATGTTTTCGTGATTTGAAAATTGGAGGAACTCTCGGAAAGCTCGGAGGATTTCTCGGAAGTATTCTCGGAAGTCTCGGAAACCAAAGGAAATGAGTGACATCTATATGGTTGTTATGGTAATACTGCCACGATTTCCACGGGCATTATGACTGCCTTACATTCAGAAAATCAGGCCCATAGGGGAGATAATGAGTGCCAAGATCCCCGGCAAGGGTGCCGCTTGGTGCTCAAATTCATCAAAGCCGATCCCCCGCAATTGGACCGGATCGAGTATTATCCCTGGGCTGATGCAGCCGCCAATTATCTACAGCAAGGTGGTGGTCAAAATAGTTTTTCGTTTTCACGGGCATATCAGGCCTTGGCCGTGTTGGTGGTGGAAACTTGCGTGGCGTTTGCCAAGGGTCAAACCACCCCGTATTTCTTGACCGGAGAACGGCGCGGCAGTTTGGCCGCTTCGCTAGGGGATGCCATCGAAACCAAAGGTCATCAGCTAAGAGATTTGTTTGCTGAACCGGGGAGGTATGAGCTGGTTTCCCGGCTTAAAAATATTTTTGTCGGCAAGAATGTTCACGGCAAAGACGACGGGGAAAGGCGCATATGCATCAACCCCGATTGGTTGCCATTGGCGAATATCCACATCTATTGGGATGCCCGGGGCGATAAGTCTATCAAGAAGCCCGGAGAGTTTCGCGCTTTGGCCGACCGTCTTTGGACGTTAACCGGGGAGACCCCCAAGGTTACCCCGTTAATCGAAATTCCAGAGGATGATCCGCTGCCGCCTCGAGAACCAACACCGGTTAAACCTGCGGAGCCGCCGTTAGCCACCCAGCCATCTCAAGAAGATATTGCCTTTTCGCTTCCCAATATCCCAGAATTGATCCAAAGGCAGGACTTAATCCTGTGGGCCTTGAAAGACCACTGCACCCCCGAGGAAATCACCCTCATGCTCAAAAGCAAGGGAGTGGCGACGACCGAGGCCCGGGTCCGCACCTTTTGCCAAGCGATTGCTGCAATCAATCCCATTCCACCCAAGGCTAAGGCAGAACCAAACGAGTTTGAGGAAGTGGATGAGGGGGTAAAGCAAGCACCGGAAGCGAAAACACAAGCCCCTCCAGATCATGCCACGGAATCCACGGAAACCCCACCGGATGATTCACCGCTCCCCGCCACTTACCAACCACCTCTGGTTCCTCTAATCCCTCCGCACCTTTTCGAGTTCTACACGGATGGCCTAGTTTGGGACGATGAAGACCCGCTGATGTCTTTTGGCGAAGAGGTGGAACCCTGGCGGCTTAAGGACGCTTATGAAGGCTTGTTAATCCTGGGTGCCCCAGGCAGTGGCAAAACCAGTGGCAGCGGGGCCACTTTTGCCCGGCAGTTTCTTCAAGCCGGTTTCGGTGGCCTAATATTGTGTGCTAAACCAGGCGAAGCCCAACGCTGGCTTAAATTATGCCATGAGGCGGGCCGAGGTCCTCATGTGCGAGTTGTGGACCGCTCGGGCCAGTGCAAATTGAATTTCCTGGCCTACGAAAGCCAGCGTCCCGGGGCGGAATTTGGATTGGCGGAAAACCTCGTTAAATTATTCCGGGTGTTGGTCGACGCTACTTCTTTGGAAGAAAACCGCCGGGAATCGGAAACCATTTGGGTGAACGCCACCAATCAATTGCTGCGTTCGTTATTCGCGGTGTTTCTCCTGGCCCAAGAGCCTTTGACCGTAGACGGGCTTAACCGGTTTTTGTCTAAAGCGCCCAAGGCTAAGCTGAACAATCCGGCAAAGGACTGGCGGAAGATTCCGATCTTCGGCGATATCCTCTACCGCGCCAGCTTGGCGCAGTCACCGGCTGAACAGCGCGTGTTCGCCCATGTCTTGGATTATTGGACCCAGGAATATCCCGGCTATTCGGACAAGACGCGCAGTTCGTTCACGCTGGGATTCAGCGCCATGGCCGACATTTTGTGCGGCCGGGGCATTCATGAGCTAGCAAGTAGCGGAACGACTTTGACACCGGAATTCATCTTGAACGGGGGCTTGGTGATATTGGATTTGCCTCTTAAAACCTGCGGCCAAGGCGGGCTATTAATTCAGATGGCCTGGAAGCATCTGTTTCAGATGGCGGTGGAACGGCGCACGATGGCGGACAATGACGCCTATCGCTATCGCATGTGTGAAGTGACGCCGGATAATCAAGTGGTGCCGGTTTCGGTGACGCCTGGGATGGGTGACCGGCGCTGCCCGGTGTTTCTTTGGGAGGACGAAGGCCAGTTTTTCTTCTCGAAACACGATATTAACTTTCAAGCGACTTGCCGGGAGTCCCGTGCCGCCCACGTCATTATTTCGCAGAACCTCCACAATTTCTATCAGTTGGGCCATGGACAACATGCCGTGGAGGGGGTGTTTGCGTTGATGAACACCCAGGTGTTCCACTGCAATATGGATGACTTTACGAATCGCTGGGCTGCCCATAAGATTGGGCAGGAACTCAAGATGCGGTTCAATTTTTCAATAACCGCGAACGACCCGCCTAAATCCAATCAAGCTTTCGATCCGTTTTCGCGATCCAGCAAGCTTACCACTTCCTCCGCCAAAAATTGGGAGCTATTGGTTCGGCCCGAAGAATTTTCCGCCTTGTTGAAAGGCGGAAACGGGACTTGCGAAGCCATTGTGCTTTGGATGTCCCATCAGTTCCCCAATAATGACGACAAACCGTATGCCCGACTGATATTTAACCAGGAATAAGCTTATGGCGTTTAATGATCCTACCGAAGTACTGTATAACGAAGCCAACAAATCGATGGCGAATTCCGCCATCAACATGGTCAAACAAATGGCAGCCTCGCTTGCAAACTTGCTAGTGCGCGGAATTGCCATTTTTTCGGACCCGCTGTTCCGAAAGAATCTTGGCGAGCGGTATCTTAATATCTTCGCCCTGATGGGAGTGGGATTAGTCTGGTTTCTGGTGCTTATTGCCTCCTGGCCATTTGGCTTGAGCATTACGGGGATGATTATTACGCGGGGCAATGTTGCCACCACACATTGGGTATCGATGTTGGTAATTCTGGCCTACGGGGGCACGCTGATTCACCTGATTAAAAATGATGCCAAAGCGGCGATCCGGCGACATGCCGAGAGTCGCCCCACGCATTCGTACAGTTACGGTCAAGCACGTTTATCCATAGAGGAAGAATATCTTGTGAAAGTCGGCTTGTTTGTGGTTTTCCTCTTTTTTGCGGCCCCGCTGGCTTTTGTCTTTTTGGCATCGATTGGAGCCAGCTATTTGCAGGGAAAGTTGCAGGCTGTCGAGCTGTATGGCCGCTATTTGGATGCCATCGATGCCATGATCGAGACCGAGCAACTGGAAACCGCCCTGCTAGGGATCACCCCAGTTGGCAACACCCAACTCGTCAAACCGTTGTCCGGCGATTTGCCGGATTCTCTCCGCAAAAATATCGCGGCTGCAGCCGCCCGGAATACGGTGACAGGGCTGGCAAAACTACCTCAAGCCAGATCCGCATCCAATAAACCATTATCCACATCGAATGGAATGTCCTGACCGCCGGTTAGCAACTGAGGCGCTTTCGCCGTTTGGGGCTGCTCCAGCAAAAAGGCCAGAGAGCGCAAACCTATTACGTCCCGACAGAGAAACTGCTGACGCCTTGGCAGAACCAAAAGTAGATTGCCTCCCAAGTCACCCTGTAAGAAAAATATGTTCAATGCGGCAGCATGGCATAACGGTCGCAGGTGGGTTCATCCAACGTGGCATCAATAGCCTCCGGCGGTAGGGCGGGATTCAACTCTTCTAACGCCATGCGCAGACGTGGAATCAAAACTACTTCCTGGGTGTTTCACGGCCAAGTGTTCCGCCGATGCCAAATACTTCCTAAATCGTCGACACCGTTTGTCAGCAAAGTTCGGCGAACAACCCGATGGCGTGTTGCCCGACAAGTTGTTCTGCTGTGTGGGCGTGAGGCATGGTTTCAAGGTGCAACATCTTGGTCTCGCCACGCCTTTAGGACTTTCGCGAAATCAACGTCCTTTGGCGGTTCATTCCACGACTTGTAGAATGAGGCATCGTCGCTGACTGGGGCGGGGTTCGGTTCAGTGATCTTGATGCGGGTGGGCATCATCACCGAATCACCCAGCAAGATGCACTCCCCACGCCGGAGCGTAGAAAACATGCTCGCAATCCCGCGCACTGAATCGGGCAGCAGGCTCTTGACGTATGCTTGGTCTTCTGGATTCGAAATTCGCAGGCAGAGAAAGCTATTACACTGGGAGAGTATTGTGGCTGACACCTCGCGTGGACGTTGGCTGATTGCTGTAAGACTAATACCATACTTGCGCCCCTCCTTGGATATCCGCTCAGCTGAGTGCTTGGCAGCATCGGTAGCAGGGTCGCTATCATTCAAGTAGATATGTGCTTCATCAGCGAAAACGGCAATTGGGAATCGCGTCTTGTGAGCGCGGCGATGCCAATACGCGAAATCAAACAAACAGCGGAAAATGAGCGAAATCACAGATGAGCGGACGTCGAACGGCACAGGGCTCAAATCGACAACCACAACCTTCTTTCGCGCTCCAGTTGTTTCACCGAGCAACCGCCGGAATAATACTTCCATCGATGCGCTGGTATTGTATTTCGTCGGTTTAAAAATCAGATCGTAGCGTTTGTCGTTCAGTCGAGAGTCAATGCGCATTAGCAGGCGCGTGAAATCGCCAAAGAGCGGTCCTTGCTTTAGCCCTTTTGCCCCAGCGACCATTTCGGTGTCGAGACGCCGAAACTCATTTAGTATGGAGTCAAAATCGAAGAACACCGGCGTATCGATGGTGATTTTTTTGATGGCGAGTGTCTTGTTTTCCAGGTGGTTTTCTTTTGCGGCTTGTAGCAGTTCCTTGAATTTGGCAATTTGATTGGGGGCTGCGGACTCACTCCGGTCAACCATCAACCCAAGCAACTCCTCGGAGTTCATCAGCCAATAGGGCAACTCCAAGTCGGCTGCCGAAATCATGTCAGCGGAAGCCCCAAAGGTGGCTGCGTATTCACCGTGTAAATCAAAGAGCACGATTGTTGCTTGCTGGAACTTGCACATCTTCTGGATTAGCGACGCGACCGTCCACGACTTGCCACCGCCCGTCTGCCCAAGGATGGCGGCGTGACGAGTGAGGAAGGCATCGAGATTGATTTTGGCCTGCTGGCTGGGAACCAACGAAAGTTTTCCGATGGCGAAATCCCCTTCGGCGTAGCTCGAATAAACCTTATCGATCAGTTCCGGCGCGACGGCAAACACCGGTGCGTTCACTGTCGGGAGAACGTCAGAACCGCGTTCAAATTTCCCTGCCGCGTCCATTGTGCCAACGGCGATGGTTGCCAGCCCGCGACTCGCCCGATCAAGAACAAATGCGCCTGCAGAGTCAACGTCGCGAAGTTCTGCCGCCGTGTTCTTAGCTTCGCTCATTTCAACGCTCGTGACCATGCAGAGCAATCGACCTGCTGGTAACGAGATCATTACGAAAGTCCCAGGCTGGCCAATTAGCACGGGCATTGGCCCAGCGCTACCATCAATATGAATGGTCATGGACTCGGGTACACCAATTTCCGAGCCGGTTGCCTGCTCATGGTCGAGTAGCGAAACAAAGATTTCATCACCCGTGACGCCCACAACTTTTCCAATCTGGTAATCACTCATAGAGGTTTCTGGTTAAAAGAGCTTCACAAATTCACTGAACTTCCAAAGGTCTGTACCGGGTGTTGCCGCCTTGCTATCTATGAACACCTCGTTTGAATAGCCGCCGCCAAACGACGGCAGTTTCTTGAAATCGGCCACTCCACCCGGTTCAAATTGGTTCAATGTAAAGAGTCGGATGCGTCCGGTTTGCAGTGCGGGTAAAACGAGATGCTGGTTAATGTGCTCATCACCAAAACTAAATCCGCAACAAAGAAGGTATTTGCACTCCACACCGAGCACACGGCTCATGTAGGCAAACAGCGTCTCGTAGGGCGGTGCGAGGGTTTCCATGACCTTCTTCCGGCGCGGTAAAACCATGATGCGATTCGTCGCTCCGGTGAGTGCGTCGGGATGCCGCTCAAAAATCTGTCTAGCGTCAGATGTCCATGAGATAGAACCGTGGAGCTTCACCAATTTTACCGTGAGCTGGTTGCTTGGGGTAAAGCGATTGCCTGCAACCTCACCCGACGTTGTCCTGAATTGGACGGGATTGAAGAAACGTTCGGTGCATCCAGAAAACCCGTTCTCGACGAGCACGCCAGCTTTCGCCGCTGCGACTTCGAACAGCAGGTCGTAATTCGTTGTGAACAGCCAGATCGTGCAGGGGCGTCCAAACGTTCGCTTGGATAGAGCGCGAAAGAACTGGACGTGGTTATCAATATTCGGCGTTTTGACGGAGAGAATTTCTTGGACCACCAATTCCCGAAACTTGTTTTCGAGCGCGGTGCATTGAGCATCCTTCGAGTTGATGGCATGGGCGATAACCATGTCGGCAATTTCCTCGATATTTGGCGTTGCTTTCGCGTCATCGTAACTTACGCCAACCGCCTTGAGCACTTCGTTGAGAACAGTGCGTTCAGCCGTCGCGAGCGAACTGACAACCTTGCGAGTCAGGCCGCTCATCATGGGGTAGCCCGCCTCAACTGACGTGCCAGCGCCAAAGAGGAAGCCCGTGCCTTCTAGAGAGTGCGTGATGTTGGGCAGGATGGTTGTGAGGTCTAGGCTCATAGTTTTAACTCTCCTCCAGATCTACCTGACCCGACATCAGTCGCATCAGAAGCAGGTCGCGCGTCTAGCGGAGATTTTGGATTTTTGTGCGGTGTTGTTCACACATCGTCAGCATCGGCGCGACAAACTTCGTAATCTGTTCGACGGTTTTACGGTCGGGGACGGTGCCGGTCATCGCCAACAAACTCTCCGGTTTCATGTGCTGGTGAAGATGTTGTAGGTCTTGGGCAGGACGTCCAGCAAGCTGGGGGTTGTGTGTTTCAATGTCGCGCATGGCGGAATTGATTATCTCGCCGGTGCTCGCGCCCCCGTGCCGGTTGATGAAGAATTCAAATTGCGATCCGGCGGGAAAATTCAGAATGCCCTCGGCATGATAGGCAGCCGGTTCATCCACGCGCGATCCCCGGTGGGAGGAGGAGTTTTTTTTGAACAGGGCACGTTGGGCGTGAAAACGAACTTCGGCGAAACGCAGGAAGATCAGGCCCAGAACCGGCGAGGAATATTCCTGGTATTTGAGACCGGAATTGGCGCGAAACTGGTCAGTGGCGTCCCAGAGATTCTTCTCAAGTGATTCTGTAGTGTTATCCTTTTCTGATGAAGCGCCCCACTGCATAATAATATAATTATGGGTCGAAAGAATATTTTAAACAAGCGTAAACTGTTAATGGAATTCTGGGCCTATGTAAGGCTTCTTATTTTTTGAAACGTTGTATAGCCCGCTGACACCGGTTACTGATTTGCGCGGCTAGGCAGGTCGCAATCGGCTCCTTAGTGGTCACTGCCGGAAGGGGGAGGGAGACGATGACAGCATCGGCAAGTTCTTTTACTCGGTCACCAACCATTGGCACGGATAGCCCTGCTTCTTTCGCCAGCTTTTCGATTTGCCGTGGACCGATTTTCTCGGCATCGCTTTCCCCTCCAATTTTCATGGCCATCTTGTTCGATAGCTCCGGATACATGGTCGTGCTGACCAAGTCATACAATGGAGCCAGCCTTGTTTGCCCATCCATTCTGTAAATCAGAGAGAAATTCTTGCCGTGCGCGTCGTTATTCCCGATCAGTAAATTAAAAATCACCGCGTTGAGTAGTGACTGCAAATCTACCAAAGGCACCGAGGATGTGTTCCGAACGAGTTCAAAACACTGCTTTAACGAGGGGCCACCCTCGCTCTGGTATTTATGTTCGGGCACGATCCCCAGGGCCTGGCAAAAATCCTCCTGATGTTCCCGGTGCAATTCAGGCTTACCCCCACTTGGGGAAGGGAGGAACGTGCGGTCATATCGCGTGACCAAAATGTAGTGAAGGCCTTCTGCTACCCCGGTTTTAACCCCGGCAGTGGGAATCCCGACCGCCAAAGCCAGCTTCATGCAAAGCTCTTCATTGAAAACGACTCCTTCAAACCGCTCGATTTGCGGTTTCAGGATGTGCGTGCTGGGTGCTCCGTTTAGTGGCAGGCTCATGGTTTCGCCTTCCAGTCTCACGGCAATCTTGTCCTGCGCCCCCGCCAAGGATAATCGGATGCCCTCTTCGCCCGCTAACAATGGCCGTTTCGGCAAAATGCGTAGAATGTCCGCTAATTTTGCCTCGCTCAGTGACTGGTAGGAATCTTCTCGGGCGGGGAGGGGGTTGCCTTCTGGCAGGAATGTCACGGCTCCAGCGCATTCCCTTCCAATTTGTTCTAGCAAGGCAAAGTCATTCCTGGCGCTGATACCCAGATTGCGGGCAATGATCTCACGTTTGGATTCCTCCGGCAGAATGCCCGCAAAGAAAGGACGGCACTCCTTCTGGTTAAAGCGTTTTCCCCGTAGCGGCAGGGACTGTGACAACGGTCTTGCCCCAGGGATATTCAAATAGTCCGCGTCATACTCGAACACCACGTCACCATGTTGGCTTTGCACCAGCACACCAACATGCTGGCGATGAAGATAAACATCTAGAACCCGCGCCATGGTCAGTTTCCTTTCCTTGGTTCAGGTGTGGCGACTTTTGACGTCATACCAGGCGGAGTTAGAATAATCTTCACGCCAAGGGTATTCAGGACTGTGAGCACTTTCCCGATTTGGCTGGTTTGTTTCCCCTGCTCCAACTCGATGATGAAGCGAAGTCCGGTTCCTGAAGTCATCGCAAGATCCTTTTGCGTCGCGCCCATTTGCTTCCGCACCGACTTTACGAGTTCTCCTATCTGTTTGGGGGTGTATTTCATGGCAGGCTTTTGTGTTACCGTACGGGAATATAACGGCTTATTTGGGGCAAGTGCAAGACTTTTATTACCGCTCGGGAATAATAAGGCGTTTGCGACTCAAATTCCCTCGCTATATTCCCGAGCGGGAACACGCCTTAAAACCTGGCCAGATCAATTCACTTCGCGGATCAGATTACTTGATTCGATGGATTTTCCGTAATAGTATCCCATTTATTATCAGTATATTGGATAACTTATTAACGATGAGAGCGGCTTTTCCCTTGTGTTGAGAGTTTACGCCTTATGTTGGGAGTCAGGGCCAGTGTGGTTGACCGCCTTGAAAGCTTTTCACGTGAAAGAAGGTCGAACGAACGGTTTCTTTCCCCCATTTTTGAACTGTTTTGCGGGTTCCCTGCGCACGGTGATTACGAACAAGCACTTCCCGCAAGCCACTTTATTGCTAGGAAGAAACGGCGCGCTTAAAATTGGGCTCCCGCATTTCGGGCACTTCAGTTGGGCTTTGGACATGAGCCACAATAGTCCCTCTCAAATGGCGTAGCAAGAATAGGATAGTTTGCCGCCGGGATACAATGAACACCGTGGTTTCAGTCAAATCAAATAGCTCCGATCAAAATCAGTGCCCGTATCCCTCAAGCGCCCGTTCGACGAATTTTACAAATTGCGAATTGCGAACATGTCTTGTTTTTCCCCAGACAGCCTTCGGTAGAGGAAGAGAAAAGAAATCGGCAGTATCTTTTGCCAAGGCCTCCAATTCGCCCCGATTCATTATTTTCTCAAGACGCCAGCCGGTCTCAAAGTGAACAATCACAGACCTTAAGAATTCTTCTTCTGATAAGGTGATAGGTTCAGCCACAATGTCGGCGTCAACCGTGAAAACTCTTTTCAAATCTTCCCTTTGACGAGCCTCACCCCACAACACTCGATGTCGTTCGTCAATTGCTAGAAGATTTGAGAATAGCCGGGATTTGCTGTCTTGCCTAAAATATGCGCCAGTGAACCACAGGCTTCCAATTATTCCTGCCGCCGAAACGACCGAAGACCAGTTTTGTTGAATCCATGAGGATAAATCCGTCATGCACCCGTTCTAAAACGCACTGCTAAATCCCTGCAAGCGCAAAAATGAAACCTCAGGCAGTTGCCAGAAAATCTGATATAGCCGCCAGCATTACTGGCCGAGGAATCTTTACAACGCCTTCTTTTGGCCCAACACCCGGCCCCGGTGGCAGCGCTGTAACGGCTTCGTTTGTAATATCCAAACCAACAGCCGCAAACGATCCATCACTCATTTCCAATATTTGAGGACAAGAGTGCCCCGTTGCGCATTCTTGCCTTAAATTTACGCCGAGCCTTCGTTTAAACATAAATTTCCTTTTCTTAAAACTCCGACCGTTCGGAATACCGAACGCATAATCCCATGTTTCTTGCCAAAGTCAAGGTGGATGAAACCACCACGCAATATTGTTGGTCCCGTTATTCGCGCTCGGCGTGAGAAAGGGAATCTGACGCAGCCTGATCTCGCAGCCAAAATCAATCTTCTAGGCTGGGATATCAGCCGCGAAACCCTTGCAAAAATTGAGGCGCAATTTAGATGGGTGGCTGATTTTGAGATTCCCATTCTCGCTGAAGCCGTTGGGCTGACAGGCCCGGAATTATTGCAGCAGGCATTGGCGAAGAATAAGGGCCGGTCCAAAAACTGAGTTCAATTGGGAATCCAAAGCAATCGGGGAGGGGTGTGCCTTTCGGCGTTGACACCCCGGCGGTCGTTTCTTTTAGCATGAAATCCCCCTGTGTCGCCGCTCACGATGGAATCTTCACAAAACCCATTCTCTTCTTCCACCCAACCCGGTGTCGCCATTGGCCAGCTTTCAAACGGGGGTACCCGTCGCTACCTAATCGAAGCTGAATCGTCCACCGGGTATATCGCCTGGAAACTCAGTGATGGAACCACGTTAATTAATCAATCCCCCCAGGTTTCCTTGCCCGCCGATCCGCTGGTCACCTTTTGGGCTTGCGCATCATTCACCGATTCGACACCCGCCGGGCAAATCGTAAAGTTGGATTGCCATGGCAACAGTCTGACAAAGTTGAACGTGCACGGATTGTCTGGCCTCAATTCGCTCGATTGCAGCTTTAACAACCTCGCACAGTTCTCCGTCGGGCATCTTTCCGAGTTGCAGGTGCTTGACGCCAGCAACAACCGACTCGCCGAAATAGACGTGCAGGCGCTCCGCGCTTTGCGGGTGCTGGATTGTTCTATGAACCGCTTAAATCGTCTCGATGTTTCCGGCCTGGCGTCGCTACAAGTCCTTGATTATGCGGGGAACCCAGACATCAAAGTCAGGGCGGACTGTTGTCCTATGCTGGAAAAAATGCCCGGGGCACAAAAAAAGAATGGTAATGCCCACAATGATTGATGATCCCCCAAACAACCAAAGAGCAGCCCGCCAGAATACCTCCTTAAGGCCAGTGGCTAAAGGAGGTTTAACTAGCAATATATTACCTAATATACTTAGCCGCAATGATTTCCCGCACAATGCTTAGTGGTGTATCCGTCGTGCCCGGAAAAAGGCTGCCGAAAATCTGGATTCGTAGGTCGGGCATGACGGATACACCACCATTGAACGAAGCCGCTGAGTCCGCAGCGTTCAACAACCGCCAGGGGAAAGTATTGCCAATCCGTTGGTGACGGTTAGCAAAATGATTTTCGAGTGGGTTGGATATTCACGCGGGTTCGACCTTTTTACGGCTTCGCGCCGGGAAAGGGCCGGGCTTTCCGCCCTTGAAGCCGCCGATTTCCGGTGGTCGGCAAAATCAATCCGCCGCCAAGAAAATCGAGAGAATTTTGGCGTTGGCTGAACAAGGCTATCTGGGCGGATTGCGTTCACGAAGAGTCGTTGTGGCGTGGCAAAAAATGCGGGCGACCGTGCGTCACGGCCAGGAGAACCAAGCCGGGCTGATGACAATGGGGACAAAGCGGCAACGCCGGTGACGTGACGGCGGGCAGTTCGGAGGGAGTGGAAGTTTCGCGTGCCGGACTGGGCAGTGCATCGCGGGCTTGGGCAATCCGGCCCGCAACACATCCGCCAGGGTCAATCGTGGAGTCGCCGCCGCCACCGGCGGAGGCTCCATGCGTTAGGCCTGGCGGTTGAGGGTGGTGAACTCGATCAAGTCCAACGGGCTTTTGATGAGTGCGAAACGCTCTTGCCGCACATGGAGATAGCGGGCGGTCGTGGACAAATTGCTATGTCCCAGCAGGCGTTGCAACACTAGCAGATCCACACCTGCCTCAAGGAGATGCGTGGCGAAACTATGCCTCAATGAATGGATACCGTCGTGGTGGGGCAACTTCGCCCGTTTAGCGGCTTGGTAGAAAACGGCTTGGGCGGTCTTGATGGACAGCGGCTGCCCCAACCGGCGGGTCGAAGGGAACAACCAGACCGGCGAGCGCACCAACCGCCAATAGGCACGCAATTCGCGCAACAAACGGGGTGACAAGATCGTATACCGATCCTTCCGCCTTTGCCTTGGTCGACGCGAATTTGCATGCGCGAACTCATGATGTCCGTCACCTTGAGGTTGCAGGCCTCGCTGACGCGCAATCCGGCGGCATACGTTGTCATAAGCAATGCCCGGTGTTTTGGATTTACTCCTTCGACACTGAGCAATTGTTCAATTTCCTCAGGGCTGTAAATACGGGGCCGGATGGTCTTTTTACGCACTCGTGGCAGGGCGTCCTCAACGTTCGCGGTGGAACGATGCAGAACATGCTTGAAGAAGAAACGGCAGGCGCTGTTGATGACCGACATTGTGCTGGCGGAACGCTGCTGGTCGCGAATCAGGAATAGCAAGTACTGTTTAAGTTCCTCATCGGTAATTCGGTCTGGTGCCTTATGGAAGTGCCGGGCTAGCCGGTCGATAGCTCCGACATAGTTGTCTTTGGTGTTCTGGGAGAACCCGCGCAGATCGAGTTCATCCATGAGTTTTTGGCGTAATGCAGTCATAGGCCGCGATCATCCGCCACAGCCTCAATCCACACGAGAACGCGTTAAACCGCTGTTTTTCAGCGATTTATCCCCCACCCGCACGGTTCGCACTACATACATTATGTATAATATAAAATACTCCCGCCGAAAATGGCCTCCTGCCAACGCTCAACCTGAATGGAGTCGAGATCGGCTTTGGTGAGTGTGACAACACTCTATAAACGGCTCGAGCTTCTCGCGGGGACGGGCTTTCTGTAGCCGATATCCTGGGCTGCAATCAATCGCTGTTTACACGAGGACATTGGTCGTTGTATACATCATGGGCCTAGGTGTGGCGGTGATCGACATTCCATGGATAATATCAGAATCAAGATGTGATAAGGAGAACGGTTTTTTTAAATATGTTTGTGACTCCATTAGAATTGCTTCCGTGAGATTACGCAATGCGACTACAGAAGATTCTCAATCATGAATTAGCCGAGCTCTTTGTGGCTGAAAATCCAGAGCAATTCAGTCGGCCTTGGTGCCTTAATGGCCGTTCGTGTGGCTCTGACGAAAGAGGCAAGGCCTAATAATATCTGCCGCTGCCGCCGTAGGAGCCTACGGCGTTCTATTTCATTTACATAGACAATATGTACAGGTATTATTCAAACATTCCGAGCCGAAAGCTAGTGTTTTGGCCCTGCCGAATTAGGACAAACGGTTATGCACGAATTGGGTTTTGACGTCGCAACAGCCCTGGGTTGGTTTCCTCATGAAGCCGAGGGCACTTATATTTTGGCAAGAGTCTCCGAAGCGGATGCTCAAGCATTAGCTGAACGAGTTCAGAATGCTTTTCGACGATGCTATTTAGCAGATTCAGAGCTACAGGAACGCATTAAAGTCTTGGAGGGCGATCTGGGAGGAACTCCAGCAGACCGACAACGACAAATTATTTCATCAAAACTTCCAGATGCTGGTCCGATAATGTCAGGTGATTTTGGCGAGATCCTTGTTTATTTTTATCATGCGGTCAAAGCGCACCCCAGGGTTGCATTTGGCCCCAAAAAATGGCGCCTAAAGGAAACGCGCACGAAATCGGCCCCATATGCAGATGTTATCCATTTCATTCTTCCCAATTGGCCCCAGGCTACCGACCAAGATATTCTTCTTTGTTCGGAGGTAAAAACTAAAGCAACAAACGGAAACTCAACACCAATAACATCTGCGATTGAAGGCTGCCAAAAAGACCGCGTTAGTCGTCTTGCAAATACTCTGAATTGGCTTCGGGATAGAGCAATAGGTCAAAATTTGGGAGCTGTAACCATTGCTCAGTTGGACCGGTTCATAAATGCCACCGATCATCCGCCTGCGGTATGGCGATTTCGGGCGGTCGCGGTCATTTGCTCAAGCCTGGTCGAGGAAGAATTGAATGCCGCTCCAACAAAACCGCACGCGGATTACACCTTGATTATAATTGCCGTTCCAAACCTGTACACAGTCTACACGGAAGTATTTCAAGCTGTTTCGGATTCGGATGCAACAGGAGGAGCGGCTCCATGAGAAACAACCTAGTCACTTGGATCAGCGATGCGGAAGCATTGCAACATCTCCGGGAATTTAAAGTGGCGCAAGTACCTCTTGCCTTAGGATACCAAGTCACGCGGGTCGCCGATTTGTATTTAGCTCTGGTTGGGGAACTGTTCGTTGCAATGCGAAACAACCAGACGTCAACTACGGATTGGTCCCGGCTTGGTAACGCATTTGCCCAGTTCACGTTGAAACGAAGAACCGAGGAGATGGCTACAGTTGGGATAGGATTAAAAGACAGCTTGCTCTATTCGTCAGCTGCTTTTTATTTAGGAGGGTTTTCAGCGTCCGCCTATTTGACCCTGCTCAACCATCAAAACCTGATACTTTCACAAAATGAACGCGCGTGTTTTGAATTAATGGCTAAACCCAGAGAGATTCGTTCAAACATTGGAATCGCACTTTTAGGTGCCCTGCGCGAAGGCAACCTGCCAGTCATCGAGGAAATCAAAGATGGCTTGGCAGCAGACGCCGCCAGAGCTTTGCAGGCCGGTCCAACGGAATGGATTCCACTCCGTTTGCTCGAAAGACTCGTAGAAAAATTTTCAAAAACCAACCTCCGAGCCGTATTGCCTGATGGTGCAAATGAATTTTGGACCCCGCTAGTGGCTTCTTTTCTCGAAAGAAAGCCTCCGACGTGGGATTTTTTCCCATCCCAAATCCAAGCCATCCGAAATGATTTACTTTTTAGCAATCGCACTTTTTCACTCCAGATGCCTACTGGCGCAGGGAAAACTGCGATTTGCGAAACCCTGCTTTATTCTCACTTGCACGGGGCTGAAAATAATGTTGCGGTAATGTTAGTTCCGCTTCGATCTCTAGCAGCTGAACTTCGCTATTCTGTGGTAAGACGTTTGGCGGACATGGGGCTGCCAGCAAAATGTGCGTATGGAGGGACCGTGCCGTCTGGCGATGAGGCTCGGGGATTGGATAATATTCGTGCATTGGTTGCAACGCCTGAAATGTTGTCTGCAATTTTGAGCGTAAATTCAGAATTATTTCAAAAAATATCACTTGTGATATGCGATGAAGGACATTTGCTGGATGCGCCTTCCCGTGGCGTTAGTTTGGAGCTTTTGCTGGCCCGGATGAAGGCCAGAGAGACGGGACCACCTCGCTTTGTTTTTGTTTCTGCAATTGTCCCGAATATTGAGGAAATAAATTCCTGGTTGGGAGGTGCGAATGAAACGGTTATCAAAAGCGTATATCGGCCGTCCTTAGCTGAATTTGCCAGACTTCGAAAAATGGGGGCCGGACCTTCCGCCCCGATCGACTTGGAAATGCACCCACATGAGCATCCGCCGATCAGTTTTCGAATACAAAACTTTCTCACTCGTGACGATTTCAAATATTTGAACCCGGCAACAGGACATTATCGGACCTATGGTTTTAACGGCGTGAATGTAAAAGCGATAGCGGCAGCCAGAAAGACTCTGCCAATGGGGGCAGCCGTTGTATTTGCAGCGAACAAAAGGGGTAATCAAGGAGCAATTGGTCTTGCCGAAGAACTTCTGAGTCAATTGAGGCAGCCGCTTTCATTGCCGCAACCTATTGATTTTGCAAGACAGGGTGCAATCGCTTCCATGGGGCAATACCTCGAATTGGAATACGGCGCCCAGTGGATTGGGACGCAGACAGTCCGCTCTGGAGCAATTTTACATCATGGGGATATACCGCAGGAAACACGGGAAGTGTTTGAGGAAGCATTACGAGAAAATGAATTTCTTTTTGCCATTTGCACAAGCACTCTTGCCGAGGGTGTCAATCTTCCAATTCGCACGCTCGTACTTTACTCTGTGCAAAGGGTTGGAGTGGGTGGTGTGCGCGAGGATTTGCTGACTCGCGACATCAAAAACCTCGTTGGAAGAGCCGGACGAGCAGGAGCAACGACCAAAGGGCTGGTTATCTGCGCCAATGAACAGCAGTGGCAGCTTATTGCTCCAGTTGCCAGACAGGCGGCTGGAGAACCAGTCGTGGGTGCGCTTCGAAAACTTATCCAAAATGTTAGGCGCGAACTCGCTTTACGACGTCAAGAAGCGACCAACGATTTTCTAGAAAACGATCCTGATGTTTATAGTTTGGTTGATGGAATTGATTCTACATTGCTGGATTTAACAACCGAGGAAATAGGCCCGGAGCGTCTTATTGAATTAGCGACTGGTCTCGCTGACCATACTTTTGCCTCTCAGGAGGAAGATACGGGTTCTCGAGCCTTACTCCGAAGCGTTTTCGCACTTCGGGCGCAAAGAATGAACGAATTGAAGGCCGAGGGACGGCTAATATGGATAAAAGAAACCGGCGCGCGACCTCGAATGCTATATTCAGTTGAAAACGATCTTTTACCGATACGCGAACGATGGGATGACATTGAAAATGTGAGCGAACCCGAAACACTTAATCCATTTTTGGACTGGGCATGGCAGTTGCCAGAGATCGGCGCGCTCGTTCGGGAGACTTACCAGCTAGACCACGACGATCCCATTGAACCTCAGCGGCAATCGTTATACACAGCTGTGCTCCAATGGATCAGAGGGAACAATTTTAAGGAGATTTCCAACGGTGCAAACCTCTCGGTTGATGACATGCTTGGAGTGTATTCGAGACTTATATCTTTTGGCTTGCAAACAATTATTGAGCAGGCCGTCGCCTTGCTAGAAAAGCTTCTATTAGCAAGGGGAGAGCTTTTATCAGTGGCCGTTTTGGAGTTGCCTGAAAATATGCGTTTTGGAGCATCCGATAAAAACTCATGTTTGCTCGCTTCTTGGGGTATCCATCACCGCAGGGCGTATGTTTCACTTGGCAGAAGCCTCAATAACGCCGGCGTTGTAACACAAAATAGGCGCGCCCTGTTTGAAGCGGCCCGCGCATCTCTCCAAGCTTTTCCAGATGAGTGGCGGGCGCACTTGGGAGAGCTTGTCCTTAAAAATACGCACCGCGACCTTGAAACGGTGCTGGAAAGGAATTAAAACGGGCCACCAATTCTTTTCCAAAAAAGCAAAAGCATCCCGAAAAACTACGATGCAAATTATGTTTATATTTCCAGAGCTTACCGACTACGTCTACGATTCAAGTCATGTGGTACCGGTCGCCTCGACGACGGAGTCAGTAACGGCGCTTAACTTGTGAGCGGATGGGCGTGCACGTACGGCAATGGCTGAATGATAACAAGAAAGGAAGGCTTTGCAGCCAAGAGCAGCAGCAAATGCGCGTGCTCACACAGAAAACGCTGCATGTCGGGCTCAAGTGTGTCGGCGCTGTCTAGGTACGTTCCAAGGCGGTTTACTGTGTCGGTCGAGCTGAGCCGATCCACTCGTTTGAAGTATTGGTCAATAGTACTCATAATGTTGCCGTCGTGCCGAGCGGTTGAACTTGTCTTGTTGCTATTCCGGAGTCCGTTTCACGCTGCTGAAGGCCGATTTGATAAACGGATTGTCATTGGGGGGGGGCGGGCGGACAACTGCGGCAGCCAAAGGCCCCTGGGTTTTGTACTTTCTAACAATCCGCTAATCGGATAGTGGACGCCCCATCTTTATTTCAGGGAATTAGTTGCGGGTTAGCCCGTCTTACGAAAAAAAACGAGTTTCACCTCGGGACTTAATATTGTCTGGATATATTAAGCACGATATGTATCTTATGCAGGGTGGGTACTATCCCATTCGATTCTAATTTCGTCGCCGATCTCCGCGAAATTGCGGCTATTGGTAATTGCTGTCAATTGAGTGGGATCAAGCCCACTGGAATGACTATTGGAGCTGCTGTCGAAATAGCCTGTCTCCAAGAAGCATTTCCAAGTCCACTTTACAGTATTGTATCTGATTGGGTAAGTCGATCTTCCGTATTAAAAAAAGCCGTTGAAGTTTTTAAATTAGGGCATCTTCCAAGTGGAAAAGACATGTGGAAAACTCGAGAATTGGAGTTTTTTCCTATTCGTGGTTCCGACTGGGCCAAGCCTGCCTTTTACCATCCTTTTGAATCTCGCTTTAAGAAAGCCGCCAAAGATGCTGGATTTGGTCTGAAGGCTACGGCTCTTAGCGGGGCACTATTTGAGATGGCTGACAATATCGCACAGCATGGTGGCATTGCCGCAACCAGCCCGGCACCGGGTTTGATCGGCTATCATGTTTCTCCGGGAAATGTTTCTTTCGCTGTAGCTGATACAGGCCGAGGGGTGCTTTGTTCTTTGAAGGACAATCCCGTCTGGACTGAACTAAATAATTCTAAAACCGCATTAATGGCGATTCTAGAGAAACATGCTAGTCGCCGGATTCATGGAGGTGATGGAGAGGGATTCAAACAGGTCTTTAAATCATTGATCGACCTAAATGGGATTGTTGAAATGCATAGCGGGGATGGTCGCGTTAGGCTTACGTGTGCGCCTGACGGCACCCGCACAGTACACCCCCAATTCACAACTTCATTCTCAGGCTTACAAATTATGATTAGTTGCTCCCTACAGCCACCCGCAAAAGAAGTCGTCTTTCCATTTGACAATCTCACCTGAATAAGTGAGATTAGACTTGTGAGATTGAAATTGAAGGAGAAATTGAGTGAAACATCTGTGGCTCTGGGAGCTACGATAGGCGGATTGCACATGCAGTCAGTCTACCAAGGCGTAGCCCATAAGACTATTGCCCCCGGTTCATGCATTGTATTGGATTACGATGGAATCACAGGAATAAACGCGAGCTATATTAAAGCGACTGCATTGTGGGTTTTTACTTGCGGCCATTTGTCGGTTTCTAGTCCGCTTTTCTTTCAAACGCAAGTATCTCGATATGAAGATAATCCATGTCCATACGATCTTTTTATTTGTGTCACTGGACTAAATCTCGACCTTGAAGCTGAATTTCAGGAGATTCTTAAGACAAGGCGTCTTCCATTGTTGAACGGCCTGCGAATTCACAACGACTCTATAGAGGAGGCCGAAATGCTCGGACATTTGGATCCCACCTTGAGTCTCACGCTAAAAGCAGTAACCCAGCTTGGGAATGTAACGGCCCCTGAACTCCATCAGGCTTTTCCACAAGACAAAGTAACAGTCACAGCTTGGAATAATCGCCTCAATGATCTCCACGCCTTACGACTTGTTCGTCGCATTCGTGCGGGCAGGGCGTGGAAATATGAGCCAGTTGCAAAGAAAGTACTATGGGGATTGCATTCATAACTGACAAAGCAAAAAAGTTTCAACATCAACGAGACGCTGCTTTCGAGCAGGAGTTGGCAAGCGCCAATCTTTTTTCGAACCAGCCTGAGACGGTCCTCCTCTCCTATCGATTCAAAACAATGACAGAGGATGTTCTCTCAGTAGGGATGCCAGTGTTGATATACCGTTCGGACAACTGCGTAATGGCTTTTCAGTTTAACTTACCCATAGGAATTGCTTTGGAACCTGATTCATCAGAGTTATCAGCAATGATGGACAGGAACAACGCACCAGCATATGCGGGACAAATTATTGAATTGCGCCCGGTCTCAGGAACCTTTGTGGTGGCTGTGAACGAAACAAAAGGATAGTGAGCGTGAATTACATTAACTGCGATTGCTGCAAACTTAAGCCAAGTCTCTGTCATGGAGTTGAAGGTAGTTTAGGTATCGCAGGCTGCTCATCATTCGACCACAAACTTTGCAGAGAAAAGGGTTGGACTTGTGTATGTGATCCAGAGCAACTTTGTTATCGACTGCGAGAAGTTCAGGGGTTTGAGTGTGTGCTTAAGCACAAGCTCCGCCCCATACCACATTTGCCTCATTTTATCCCAACGATATATCATCGGATCACGCGCAATAACTTGTTAAAGCTTGATTGGGTGGCAATTCCGCTTCACGCTCTTTTGGTCAAGAATTCCAATGGTGCTTTAGTCCCAATCGCTACTACGGCTAATGAATTGCGGTCAGGATTGGGGCTTCAACGCTCAACACGGATCGTTGTCACTGGGCCTGGTCCAGATCAAATGTTGGAGGATTTTTGGAGATTTCACCGAAGTGGTGGTCTATTGCAGCTTTTAGTAATATTAGATATTGATTTAATCACAGCGCCAAACTATTCTTTCTTTCTCGATTCTACGCCTTTGCATTATCGATACAACCGCAGCCGAATCCTCCGGATAACTGAACGCATTTCGCAGGCAGGACTAAATGCGGTTATCCATATAAATGCCCTTCATGAACAGGAGTGGCAAGATTGGGAAAAACTACTCATTGCCCACACTGAAATAACTGCGATTTGCTTGGAATTTCAGACGGGGTATTCAAGTCCTGACCTAGGCTTAATGGCATTTCACCGTCTCATCCGGTTGCAGGACAACGTAAACCGCACCCTGCATCCAATATTAATTGGAGGCGCTCGCTGGGCAGTGGAAGCGGGACGCAACTTTAAAACATGCACCATCATTGATGCCCAACCTTTCATGCACACCATGCATCGCAAAGATTGTTGGATAAATGAGAGTGGTAGTATTGAATGGTTATTTAAGCGCTCACAACTAGGGGAAGAATTAGGCGGGCGATTTCTAGGGAATCTTAATTCTTACGAAATGAGACTACAGCAACGATTGCATGGGCAACTACCCCTGCATCAGACTGAATTCGGCTTCAAAATATTCAATTCAAGGCCCTTACGCCCTCGTAGTAAGCAACGCCCCATAGCTGATTTACCTCTTTTTGCAGAATTCCCTGCGCCGCCGCAATCAAATCAACATCAAGAATCTCGATCCCATTCCGAACTTCCCAATCGATTACCGGTTTTCCGCCAAAACTCATCCTCTCTAGTACCAGCTCCTGCCAAATTGGCGTTGGTAACCAACCGTTCCAATTTACGTCATAGAACGATTCTCCGAAAACAGCCACCCAATGTGTTTGTCGCAATGAATAAAGGGGATGCATCCGCGCCGCGCTGACCTTTAATTGGAGCAAAGCCAAGCCATACGACGGCAAAGCTTCTTGGTTATCAAGATACGCAATCTCTGCCATTTTTAGAGCCTTTCTCATATCGCCTATCGTAGTCCAGTTTTTGGCAGGGAAATAAGGGAAATAATTGATGGCTGTCTTTACCGAAGTGCGGCATGCAGCGCCAAAAGCAGCTGGTCCACACGTTGCCCCCAAAGAATTGATCGCCCAGGTTACATCTGGAGGATTGTAACATCCGGTTTTTGCCGCAAAACGCCCGATATTCAGCAAACCGTATCCGGACGGTGAATTGCAGTCAAAACGGCTATTTAGTTTTTCGATTCGAGCCATTGATTTCTAACAGCTTAACTGAATCGTCTTATAGTGGCAAAAACTTTGATGCAGGCATCTAAAATGTTCCATGGCAGAGGAATCCCAATTCCCTTTTTGCGGGATTTTTTCGGCTTTTGTCCAGCATTTACGAAGTTGGCCGCCGTTTTGCCAACTCCACCCCTCAGAACTTCACCCTCGCCGCCATTTGACGGCTATGTTCGTTTCGGAGGTGTCCGTAGGTTTTCATTGCTAGTGCGCCGCCGTCTTTATGACCGAGCCAGCGGCTCACGGTTGGGATATCGACTCCCGCTTCAATGCAGCGAGTGGCGAATAGATGCCGCAGATCGTGATGGGTCAGCTTGGGAATGCCAATTTCCTTGCAGGCTCTTGCCAGAGATCCGTTACACTCGGTTAATGGAACAATTCGACCTTTTGCTATGGTTCCCAGTTGATCTTTAAGGCGCTGGAGTAAGGTTTCCATGTCAGCAATGATGGGCACGCGACGTAGGCTTGAGTTCTTGGTTCCGGTTTCGGGGTGTCCTCGCACCACGATCTCTCTTTTCTGCCAATCGATGTCTTCCCAAGTAACCCAGATGGCTTCAGACCGGATGCGTAGTCCGCTATATGCCAAAAATTCGACTAAATCGGCAACTCGGTACCCCCAGCCACTGCTTCCTTTGCGAATGTTTTCGAGCAAACTTTTGAATTGATCCGATTCTGGCAATTGGAGGTTCTTCTGGGTGATGCGAACCCGGTTTAATTCGGAGGCGGGGTTTTCGACGGAAAGGCCGGTTTTTGCCTTATGCATTTTAATGCCAGTGGCTATCACCTGCCGCAGGGTGGCGATTGTATTATTGAAATAATGGCACGCTATCTTGCCGTTAAGCCCGGCAGCCCATTCCTTGCAGGCTTGCTCCGTTATTTCGTCAATGCGCAAATCCATTACTTTGGGCCAAGTCGTCAGGATTTTTTGCAGGCAGAGCAGGCGGTATTCTTTGCTGCGCTGCTTGATGCCGGTCTCATGGTCCAAATGGGTTTTAAATTCTTCGACAGCTTCTGGAAAAGAGGGGAAGCTTTCGTGACTAGTGGCCTGTTGGTGTTTTTTTAAAAAGTCCGGCAATCGCAGCTTGGCTGCGGTCCAAACCGAGGTCCGCAAACTCTCACGAATCAGCTTGCCGTGAACTTTGATTCTGCCATAGTAATTCCCGCTGCTTACGTATTGCAGTAGGTTGGGCATTTTTGGGAAGGATCGCCATTTGCCGTCTTTGGATAAATGCGCTTCCCGTTTGCGAGGATCTGGCTGAGTATCCTTTTGGGGTTGCATAGAAAAAGATTACGGGATACAAAGTCGGGATACAAAGCAAAAAACGGAACCAAACGATTCGTTGTAAGTGATTGATAGACTAAGGCGGGAAGGGTGGCTGAGTGGTCTAAGGCGCCTGACTCGAAATCAGGAGATGGGGTAACCCATCCGCAGGTTCGACTCCTGTCCCTTCCGCCATTTCTTCGTAACTTATCCCGCTCGCTTTTTATCCATCGGAGGCCGCTTTCTCGGAAGAAATTAGAGGGCATGCTTCCGGAGAGTAGCTAGGCCTGGTGGCGACTTTAGTTCAGGCCTAAAAGCTTGTGTGGAGCCTGGGGCAAGGACGAGATTAGTTTTCCAAGTTCAACCAGGCGATTTCTTCGGGGGATAATTCGATCTCAAACGCCGCAAATAGGCTCTCGATCTCTTCCTGGCTGCGCGGGCCGGCCACGGCATACAGGTTTAACGGCAAGTGCAGCACCCAGGCGAGGGCGATTTGGGTGGCGGTGACGCCTTTGGCTTGCGCCAGTTTTTGGGCGCGGGCCAGGCGTTCGAAATTGCGCTCGCTATAGTAAACCCGCACGACATCACTGGACCAACGGTTGCTCATCAGGCGGGCAAAGGTTTCGGGGCTGGTCTTCGCTAGCGGTTCGTACTGGCCGGAAAAGAAACCGAGCGCCAGGCAGGACCAGGCAAATAGCGGTGTTTTTTCCCGCGCGTAGTAACTGCGGCTCGCCGCATCGCAAGCGGTGACGCAATTGGGCCAGGAGGGTTCGTTGGAATAGGCTAAGGCCAAGTTGGGTGAACTGAGCGCAAAGGGGGGAACCTGCTTGGATAACGCATATTGGTGGGCGGCCTCGAGGCGGTCTATGGTCCAATTGCTGGCGCCGTAGGCCCGGATTCGGCCTTGGGAGCGCAAGCGCGCCAGGCAATCGATAATCGGGCCAACGGGTTGGTCCGGGTCATCCCGGTGCAGGGTGAAGATATCGACGTAATCCGTTTGCAGGCGTGCCAATGTTTCCGTGAGGTCGGCCTCGATATCCGCGGGGGTCACGCGCGCACGGTGGTATTCAAAAGGGCATCCGGGCGGGCACAAGGTTTCATGATGAGCCCCCTTGGCGTGGATGATTACCTCGTGCCGGTTCCCGCGCGCGCGCAGCCAGCGCCCGAGGGTTTGTTCCGCGTCGAAATACACCAGCGCCGCGTCGAAACAGTTGCCCCCGTGGGCGGTGTAGGCGTCGAATAATTGGTCGGCATAGGCTTGTTCCACGGACTTTCCAAAGCTGGTGCCCATGACCAGCCGGCAAATTTTCCGCGGCAACGGTTCGAATAATAAATGAGTTTCCATAGGGCGAGAGTGGGGGGATTATTCAAACCGGATGTTTCTCAGGAATACTTTGCCTTTGCCCGCCCCGGGCTCTTTGTTCGGCCCATGCCAGGACCCGACGACGATGACCACGCCCAATATGACTTCGTCAAATTCCGGTTTGGCATGTTGGCCTTGGTGGTGGCAATCGGCGGTAAACGGGCTCCATTGCGAGGGTGCCAGCGGCAGGCGGATCGTGGTCCATTTTTTGTCCGGATTAAGCTTCAATTCTTGAACGCCATAATTGTTTTCGCTCCGGCCATAATACCAAATGGAAGCGTTTTCATCGTACAGGCGAAAAACGAGGGCTACCTTGTCGCTTTTTTCGGCTTCGATGGGCGAAGGCAGCAGAAAATCCAGGCATAAGTATTGCTGGCCATTGCGTTGATAGGGCCTTTCGCCACAAGGCCGGATGGCCACATTTCCGGCCCAGCCTTCCGGGCTGTTGTTGAACTCGATGACCAAATAATCCGGGGCGTCGTTGTCGTTGAAGGTGGCCTTGATTTGCCCGCCTCGCGGATCGCTCCAGAGGTGGTAGATCGAGCATTCTTCCCAGCGGGGAGAGGTTGAAGGCGATTGGGATAAGGGGCAAACGATCGCCCGCAAATCCAGCTCCGGCAGTTTAAACGCCTCATTTCCCGGGCGGGACGGAGGGCTCTTTTTGCCGTTCTTGGCTTTGGCCGGTTCAAGCGTATCCAACCCGGGAAGGCGCGCGTTTTCCAGCATGGCCAGCTTGATCTGGCTTTGATGGTTTAGCCAGGCCATGATGAGCGTGACCAGCATTAAGGCGATCAATACGTAGGGCACAAATTGACGATCCATGTAATATAACGAATAGATCACCCCAAAAAAGGAGATAAAAGCCAGCACGGCGGTCAGCTTTTGGGCAGGCGGCAATTCCTTGATCATTTTAATCGACCAAGAAGACAACTCCTTGACTTCACGCTTGGGCGGGTCGGCTTTAGGCGGCATACAATATATGCAATACAACGGATTTTAGGCTTAAACCTTAACCTAACGCAGAAGCCCGCCCGGGGCAAATAACACGCGGCTGCGCCTGCGTGATACGGGCGGGCGCGAATTATTATCGGCCTGGAAACAGTGTTGGCTAAATGATTTGTAAAGAATGCATTGTAATCGTGAAATTGCCCAAGGCAGGGCCCGAAAAGGAAGCGGGAGCCGGGATTTGAATTTTTATGGAGCGCGGGTTGAATCGCTCATTACCTCCTGTAGCGGCATTCGTGAGAATGCCGGTAGCTTAAGCTTGGAAGGCTCCGATGATGCCGACAATTGGGGTTTAATAATGCGGCGCTCTCCCGAGGCGCCGCTACAGAAGATAATTGAAACAAAAGGGGGCACCCATTAACCGACATCCAGCACGAAAACCAGCTGGCTTCCGTTCGCGTACTGCACCAGGGCTCCGCCCAGTTGGAGGGCAATAGGCCTTTTGTGGCTTCCATAGCCATCACGCCTCAGGCCAAAGGGTGAGGCGCAGGTTTTTCACGCTTTGGTTATGCTCCAGCCTCGCTTTGCCAACCATAAACGGACCATACTATTGTTTGCCCCTTTTTCCTAATATGCCAATGTGCTTCCTATATATTTATCATCATTCAAGGCGTTAAAAACCTTAGTAAGCAACGGGTCGATGGGATGCGCAATATTTATTATGTAGAAATAAGGATCTTCAAAGAACAACCCTATACGCCGAGGAATCGCAACCGAAAACCCATCTCCATCGTCGTAGACGCGAACTGAGATATTAACATAATATGTATTATCAATAGTGATTTTAGCATGATATGTTATGCCACCTTTAAACCCTCGTACTGCTGGCTGCTTAAATGCTTCTGAAAGGATGTGCAATGTGTGTTTATTTGTTAATACAATATTTCGTCTCTGGCCTTCAAATTCAATTCTCGTAAACATGTGAGACCTATCTAACGGGAATAAGTCTTCTGGTTTAATCGTGTGAGATTTTGCTTTATGATAAATTACGCAAAATAAAATGATACTAAAAATCGTCGCAACACCATATATTACTCGAACGCGCATCCGCTTCATAATATAAATTTGAGAATTTATCATCCCGAGTCTCAGTAAAAAAGAGTCGCCCATTAGAGTTCCTTGCGATTGCCGCACATGGCCCGGCGGGGCGGGCAGGCATCGGTGGACAACTATAAACCGGGATTGTCATGATGCGGGCCAGCATACATGTACAGAACGAAATCGCGAGCGATTTTATCGCCCTAAAGCTTTGGACCGTGGCGTCCGAGGTGCCTCAACGCAGAAAAACTCTGGGCGACCGCCAATTATGGGGTGCAAATGAGACAACCGCTGCCGGGGTTGGCCTTGAAAGAATCGAGAGCGGCGCTCCTCCTGCGGTGTGCTTCCCCCTCGAGCATTCCCCTTGATCGATACAAGCCCAGAACGAACCCTACTATTGTTTGCCCTCTTTTTTGTAGCGGCGCATCGGGAGGGCGCCGCATTGTTAAACCCCAGTCGTCGGCGTTATCGGAGCCTTCCAAGCTTAAGCCACCGGCATTCTCACGAATGCCGCTACCGGAGGCAATGATAGATTCGTTAAGCAAAAGAAAAGGGGTTGGGGCGGAGAAGAATTTGTGGTTTCGAGGTCCAGGGTAGCCTCGCCGTTGGCTCGGCAACCCCGGGCGATATTATTCGCGCACCTTCGGCGCGCGCCGAATGAACAACGGTTTGCCCAATTTTCTTTTATGGCTATTTATGTATCTGCGTTTTAATAAGATTAATATCGTTGCTGATAACACACCGGATATCCACATTGGAATATAATGAACCGCCAACCCAAAACTATTCCACGGAATCAGAATATTCCACATCATGCCATCGTAGTATAATAAAGCAATGCTTATTGTTGTGATAATGTTTAGAAACGCGCTGAGCCTCTTTTCAGCGCTGCCGCGCGCTAATAAAGCGATAACAATCAAGCAAAACATCGGCAAAAACGTCTCCAACTCAGGGCCTGCAATCGAGAACCCTGCAATTGGTGGCAGTATGATTATAACACATATGATAATAATATATGCAATCTGACCTTTTGCGGAAAAAGCGGATAAATCATAATGTGATTCATTGGTTGCTGGCGGCAAGGACGGGGGCATTGGGTGATGATTTGTCCGGTTACGCATGTTTTGGATTAATATTCGCGATGGGGCGGCGGTTCATTTTTGAGATTGCGAATCCTATCATGAGTGAGCTTCTCCACGCGGGGCGCGGGCAGCTTCCTCAACCCTGGCAGGGTTGGGACCGAGGAGAATCGTGGGGCTGCAACACCAGGGTAGCCTCGCTACGCTCGGCAACCCTGAATGCCTCGCGCACCCGCAGCGCGCGCTGAACGGCCCGGGCCGGACATCGTGCGCGCAGAGGCATCTGCCGTTCGCTGTCTCAGCGAGTCTTAGGATGAATGGCATTTCCTTTCCCTGTTCGGCAAGGAAGGTTTGTTCGAATGCTTCAGAAACTGGGAATAGTCAGTGGCGAATTCTCAATCTCATTTAGAACGGAATTTTGCCCGCAAAAGGATAAAGGCAAACCTAAAAACCTTCTCCCAAGGGCTGATAGAGGTCATTCTGCTCACGGGAAGATCATGGTTTTTGCCAGGCATGCCTTATGGCGTGTACACCGCCCGGTAATAGCGTTGGGTGGCGGCGGTGGCGGTGTCGTCCACCACGTCCAGCGTGCCGGTATCCGTGAAAGTGGCCGTTTTAAGCGTCTTCCAGCTGGCTAGGCTATCGCTGTATTCCAGGCGGCAGGGCTGGCTGGAAGAGCCGCTGAGGCGCAGCAGGACGGAAGTGGCGCCCACGCGCTGGATGCTGGTGAATTTCGGAATGTCCAGCGTGGCCAGCGGGACTTTCACGGCGTCGATTTCGTAATTATCGAACAGCATGTAATTGTCTCCCGCCTTGCCTGGGGTAGTCAAAACCCACACGGCGTCGACGTCCCCGAAGTTCAGCAATTTCTTCGATTTGACGATGGGCTGGTTGATCACGGCGGCGTAATCATCGAGGAACGCGCACCAGAGGTTGAGGTTGAAATCGAGGTCGATCATCACGGTGTAGAGCACGCTGTTGGTGAACTTGCGGCCGGTGGAAATCAAGCCGTTATCATCGTCCAAGGTGTAAGCGACCGTTTGCGAATAATTGTCGAACGACAAGGCGCAGAGTTTTTCGCCGGCGGTGTTGTAAACGCTCCAGCGGAATTCGTCGTACATCTTGTTTTCGGAGTCGACGATCGACATATCCACCCAGAAGCGGATGCGGGTGTACTGGGTTTTGACGTTGCTGTTGGGGTACCAGAGAAACAGCGAGGCGTTGGTGCCCGAGGGTTTGCTGAAACCGATGAACGCCTGCTGGCCCATGCCTTCAAAATAGTTTTCCACGAGCCCGTTGCCCCCATCGCCGGAGCCGGTCCAGCCGTTCTGGCCCATGAGGGTGTAATTTTGGTCAAATTTTTCGGATTTTTCAAACTGCGTGTAATAGAGCACCACGGTATTGGTGTCCGCGGCCCACAGTTGGCCGAAAGGCCGGGCGGCTAAGAGCAAAAAAAGGAACAGACGGATGGTATTCATGGTATTCTGATCGATTAACCACTGGCGGCGGCGATGGGTCTCACGGCTCCCCTCCAGGGTGTAGGGTCGTTCTTAATCGCTATTTATGGCTGTCTTTCGTGGACGAACTCGAGGACGAACTGGAACTGGACGGCGCGCTGGGCCGCGAACTGCTCACGGGGATGGAACTGGCTGGCCGTGACGGTGGCGAGGCGCTAGGCGCAGCGGACGGAGCCGAGCCACCGCTCCCCCGGCTTGGCAGGGGGGAAACCGTGGACGCCGGACGGCTGCTCGGGATGCTGCTGGCCGGCGAAGCCGAAGGCACCGGAGTGCCGCGGGAAATGGACGGGCTGTCCGCGCCCCGGATGATGGGTGAATTGCCGGAGCCGCGAGTGATGGGGACGCTGCTGGAGCCGCGAGTGGGCGCATCGCCCAGGGAGCGGATGCGGCCGTCGGAGCTGCTGCCTTGGCCGCTCGGGACAATGCTCGGAGCGTTCGGGGTGCTAGTCACGGCAGCAGGTGTGCTATTGAGCGGGCGATTGCGGTTGACGGGCCCGGCTT
>MTLE01000155.1_pt6 | contig 34139 bp, 27 predicted proteins | sample 1982461 | NCBI WGS metagenome assembly MTLE01 (sample SAMN05712605, study PRJNA340218) | biofilm metagenome | isolation source: sample SPL anode biofilm adapted to -200 mV | place: USA | collected 2012-02-03
CGATCCCGGCTCTGGGTACAAAAAATCCTGATAATCATACGATTGTCAGGATTTTCTTTGTTTTAACACAAAGATAATTGATTTAAAATGCATTAGTGTAAGTTTTTTTTCCAAAGATGGTAAGAAAAATAATTTTCATATCCCACAAAAAAGACCAGTTTTCCAAATACTTCATATCATATTCTACTCGTTTTTCCATTTTCCAGAGTTCGTCTGTTTCACCTCGGTACCCACTTACTTGCGCCCAACCTGTAATGCCGGGTTTTACATAATGGCGGACTTTATAATAATCAATAAGTTCTGAATACTGTTGTGTATGCTTTAACATATGTGGACGGGGGCCGACTATTGACATTTGTCCCATCAGCACATTGATAAATTGAGGAAATTCATCCAAATTTGTTTTCCTAAGAAATTTCCCGATTTTGCTGATACGTACATCATTTTTGGTAGCTTGTTTCACATCTGCATCTGACGAGACATACATAGTTCTGAATTTCAAACAGTTGAAAGTCTTGTTATTTATACCCGTACGTTTTTGAATAAAGAAAACAGGCCCTTTCGAACTTATTTTAATTAATACAGCCAATATCGGGAACAACCAGCTAAAGATCAGAACAATTACGAGTAATGAAAAAAAAATGTCGAAGATTCGTTTTGAAAACCGGGCATTTAAATCATCCAATGGAATTTCCTGAGGGTTAATTACAACAAGTGAACCGACCGATTCAAGATTCTTACGAATTTTAAACCAGTATTGATTTTCAGGAACAAATCTGACTCTTACGCCAAGCTTATTACAGGTGGCAAGCAATTCCCTGCTTTTGTTTAAATCATTGTATACCGAAAGCGTGACAAAAAGAATATCTGCATGATACTTATCAACAAGGTTGGGTAAATCAGCAATTTCTCCCACAACATTGATTTTATCCGAGAAATCTTCAGAAATGTAACCCATAAATTCATAGCCCAACATAGGATTATTATTCAATAAATCCCTCAAAAGACAGCTCATTTCATTCGTACCTATAATCAGTACCCTGTGAATATAATGTCCCTTTGCCCTTCTGTATCTGAGATATTTATAAATTATGAAATAGAATATTATCTTCAATGCATAGAACAAAGCAATATATTCCAGTATAAAGATGCGGGAAAAGGTTCTTGGTAAAAAAACCTGAGCGAGAATAAATGAAATGGCAATGAAAATTAATATCCGGTTGTTGATTCGCCTTACACGGTTGATAAAATCATCATGAATATACAGATTCCTTCTGGAATATACTGAGTAAGTCAGTACTCCGGTAAGATTGGCATGTAACAGATATAAACTTAAATCATGAAAATTTAATTCCCAAAAAAGAGGTGACAAATAAAATATTATTGAGAATGCAATATTAAGAATGATTAAGTCTACAATCAAATACAAAAATTTCAGGTTATTTTCATTTGTATACATAGCAAACTCAATTAAAGTTCAACAATTTCCACTCTGGTGAAAATGAAGCATTGCTATTATCTAAATCAAAAACAAAAGAATGTATTCAACTCAACTATATCAATTTCTGTAATTATTTATAAGAACAATATATATTTAAATTTCTAATCTTAATATGCATTTTTATGAGCATTCTTACCTACCACAGTTAATGCCACAATACGGAGATCCCACATAAACGACCAGTTTTCCAGGTATTTCATGTCGTATTCCACTCTTTTTTCCATCTTCCACAGTTCATCGGTCTCTCCTCTGTAACCGCTCACCTGTGCCCAGCCTGTTATTCCGGGTTTTACATAATGACGAACTTTATAGTAATCAATTAATTCAGAATACTGATCTGTATGTTTAAGCATATGTGGGCGCGGACCTACAATTGACATTTGTCCAAACAAAACATTAAAAAATTGCGGAAACTCATCGAGATTTGATTTTCTCAAAAACTTCCCGATTTTTGTTATTCTCGCATCTCCTTTGGTAGCCTGTTTCGTGTTTGCATCCTCACTCACAGTCATACTTCTGAATTTCAAGCATTTGAATGTCTTATTATTAATTCCCGTACGTTCCTGTACAAAAAACACAGGACCTCTGGATTCAATTAAAATCAGCAAGGCAAGTATCGGAAATAACCAACTCATTATAAAAACAATAACAAACGAGGAGAATAATACATCAAATACTCTTTTTGAAAAACGGGCTTTAAGATCATCCAAAGGAATTTCCTGAGGATTAAATACCACTAAAGACCCAACAGATTCCATGTTCATACTCGCTTTAAACCAATATTGATTTTCAGGTACGAATCTCAGTCTCACTCCTATTTTATTACATATTGCAAGAAGTTCCTTGCTTTTTTTTATATCATTATAAGCTGACAATGTAACAAAAAGAAAGTCAATTCTATTTTCTTTCACCAATTTTGTCAAATCGTCAAGATGGCCTAACAAATCCTTATCATTCTCTTCTTTGTCAGAAACATAACCAACAAATTCATAACCCAGCATAGGATTATTATCCAATAAATGGCGCAGAAAAACACCCATTTCATTTAACCCGATAATCAATACTCTGTGTACAAAAAAACCTTTTTCACGCCTGTAACTCAGATACACATAAAGGAAATAGTAAAACAGCAGCTTGCCGATATAAAAAATGAAAGTAGTTTCGAGTATAAATAATAGAGAAAAATTATTGGCCGGCAAAAATAAATGAGCCAGTACAAATGTAACAATTGTAAAAATCAGAATACGTTTTGTAATTCGTTTTACCCTGTTCGAAAAACTATCATGTAAATATAGATTTCTTCTGGAAAAAACTGAATAAGTAATCACAGCCGACATATTCAGTAACAGAAGATGAACATTTCTATCATGGATATTTGATTCCTTCAAGATCGGACTTAAATATAACATGATTGCAATTGCTACATTTAAGATAATCAAATCAAAAGCCAAATATAAAAATCTAAGTTCTGTTTCGTTTGATTTCATAGAAAAACTTTTAATATCCGCAAATAAAACAAATATATGAAGTTAAGAGTTTTGACAAATACAAAGAATAGATCGAATTTAACAGTGGCATTCACTTAAGTAATAGGAATAAAATGATGTCCCATTTTATAAGAATTTCAAATAATACAAATAAATCATTGATGCTCTTTTGAACGCCTTTTGTACTTTCATTCGGTTGTTTAGCCCGCTAAACGCCCTCACTCAAGCCCTAAATTCATTTCAAAACAGCTATCAAAAATTACGACATTATTTTCTTCCTATTACTTATATTCAGACATTCAATTACATTTGATACTGATATATATCAACTTAACTGATTAAGGATAGATAAAATGGACGGGTAAACTAGCTAAATTTTACATTTCTGTAACCCAAACTTAATTTTTCTCTCATCACGTTCCTGATAAACATAAAATTTCCAATCAGGTATCTTCGCCACATTCTACGGGGTTCTTTCAGTAATCTGTATGACCATTCCAGACCAAACTGGATCATCCACTTTGGTGCACGCTTTACAGTCCCGGCAAAAAAATCAAAAACAGCGCCAATACAGCAGACATGTCCTACTTTTAATTGATTGAAGTATTTGTAAGCCCATTTTTCCTGTTTAGGAGCTGTCATGCCTACAAAAAGCACATCAGGTTGTACAGAATTTACAGCATCAATCATGTGTTGACTGTCTTCTTCAGTGAATTCTGGTTTGTATGGAGGGGAATAGGTGTAAACCTTTACATTTGGATATTCTTCAGATGCTCTTTTTACGATTTTCTGCAATGTTTCTTCAGAACTTCCTAAAAAGAAGCATTTGCCACCTTTTGCATTAATTCGTTCCATTTCGTAAAAGAACAAATCTGCTCCTGCAATTTTCTGAAGTTTCTCTCCGGTAAGCATCCGCATTGCCCAAACCACACTAATACCGTCAGGGAGAAGTACATCACTGTACTGTATAGCCTTACTAAAGTCTTCATCTTTTTGCAAGGTGTTATATGAATGGGCATTTATAGTATTTATAAGAGCTTTAGGTTTGTTTATATCTCCTAAGGATTGGTTGAAAATAGTATAACTCTGTAACATAATTTTGGTTTTTAAAGGTTGAATATAATGACATATTAGTGAAATCCTTTTTCATAATGATTTAGATTCTTTAGTCAGTATAACAAACCTAATACTTTTAAAGTTTATTAAAACCAGAAATATTATTACATATTTTTTGCTACTTTTCTACAACGTCTTGTAGTATTTCTTTCAATTTTAGCTCAAAATTGTTTAGATTAAACTCATTTTCAAACTTTTGGCGAGCCGCCTGCCCCATTTTATTGCGTAATTCGGGATTTAAAATTAATAATTCAAGTTTGTTTGCCAATTCAGTAACATTTTTTTGTTCAACAACAAAACCGGTAATCCCATCCTCCACTTCATCGGCTATTCCTCCTTCAAAGGTAGATACAACCGGAAGCGAATAGCTCATGGCCTCTAAAAGCACCAAGGGAAAACATTCGTTAGGATAAAACGTTGGAAAAGCGAAGATATCTGCATTATTAAAATATTCTTTTTTGTCAGAACCATATTTTCTACCCAGATAATTTACATTATCTTCAATTCCTAATGTCTTTGCCTTTTGATTGAACTGATTCGCATCTACATCTCCTTCAGCCCCTATAAAATTACATTCAAAATCAAGTCCACGCTGAAGTAAAATCGAACATGCTTCAAGAAGAACAGTAACACCCTTGGAATCTATAAGATTTGATAAAAACAATATTTTTACATTTTCTCCCGGTTTTATTACCTTAGTCTCAACCTTTAACACTTCATCTTTAATCCCGTTTGGACAAATATGCACTTTTGATAATGGAACATAAGTTTCAATATCCTTATATAAATGCATTGATAATAATATAATATCCGCATCTTTAAAAACAAAAGGATATAAAAATCTGTAAATTTTCTTTTTTTGAAAATTACTAACTCCTTTATTATGTAAATGATATATTCTTTTTATTCCAAAGAGCCGCATTGCTGCAACTAATAAAACATCTTTATAAAAAGCAGATCCCGACACAGTTAAAGCAATATAACAAAGTTCAGGTTTCTTTATAATAATTTTAGAGATGAACTTCAGCCAGATAATCAAAAAACGGAAAATTTTTAACGAACTCGACTTTCCTGTTTCGTTCAGCGTTCTGGAAACTAACAAATTAATATAGTCACATCGAAATGACTCATTTATTATTTCACTATTATTGATCTGTTTTCCAACTATTGATGAACCATGAACAGGAGGTGGCAGATGAAGAATAAAAAGTATTTTCTTTAACGCAGACATTTCTTTTATTTTCTTACTGGAAATTTCTTCAAGAATACTCTTCAGATTATTTTCAAATTTTTCCAATCTGAATTCATTGTCGTACCTTTTTCGTCCTTCTTTTCCCATTTTAATGCGAAGTTCAGGATTTTTTATCAGTATTTCCAGCTTTTCAGCAAAGGCTTCAGCATTTTTTTGTGGCACAAGGAAACCAGAGATTCCATCTTCAACAATATCAGGGATTCCGCCTTCAAGCGTAGAAACTATCGGCAAATAAGATTGCATGGCTTCCAGATTCACCAGTCCAAAACATTCAAAATAAGTAGGGAATGCAAAAATATCGGCATTCTCAAACATCTCATTTTTCTCATTGCAAAACTTTTTCCCCAGATAATGCACCTTATCGGATAGCTGCATTTTATCAACAGTCTCATTAAACAGGGCTTCACAAATGTCCCCTTCTGCTCCCACAAAATTACATTCGAAATCGATTCCTTTCTGATGCAAGATAGAACAGGCATCCAATAATACAAAAACGCCTTTGGATTCGATTAAATTGGACAAAAACAATATATTGACTTTTTTATTATTCGAAACGATCCTCGTTTTATGTTTCAAAAACACCTCGTCAATACCATTCGGGCAAATATGAATTCTTGATAAAGGAACAAAACTTTCAACATCTGAATATAAATGTGACGACAGTAAAATTACATCCGCTTTTTGAAATACAAATCTATAAATCAATCTATTAATACCTTTTTTCTCATTTTGCGCAACACCTTTATTATGAAGATGAAACACATGTTGAATCCGGAACACTCTCAGTAACATCACCAAAAAAACATCTTTTAAAAAAGCTGATCCTGAAACTGTCAATGCCAGATAACACATATCGGGCCGTTTAAAAATAATTTCATACAAAAAGGTAAACCAGATACCAATGAATCTGAAAATTTTCATTGAACTCGCTTTCCCGGTTTCATTTATCCTTTTAGAAACCAGAAGATTAACATAATGACATTCAAAAGACTCATTGATAAGCTTTGAATTAAAAACAGACTGTCCCACAACTGAAGAACCATGGACAGGAGGTGGCATGTGTAATAGAAATAATATTCTCGGTTTAGTAGTTTTTTTCATTTTTCAAAAATTAAAATCTGTCTTTTATCCGGCTGATAAGTGAGAACTTATGCCTGAATTCTCTTGCGATGTGTTTATTAACAACAATATTCTGATCAAAATTAAATTTCATATGTAAATTTGTATCCATACAGACATCAAAACGTTTTGTTTTTTTTGTATTTGTGGCATCTGCTCCTATTCCAATGCATACAATCTTGGTCTTTGAAGGAAAAACAGTTAGCAAATCATTTTTAAACTGATGATAACACCATCTAATAGCCCATGAGTCTATCTTTCCGTTCATTTGGCGCCATAACATGTGTGGCATATCAGATCCTCCCCGCATAAATTTTATCTTTTTTAACGGACTCATCAATACATATTTGTATTTTTCCACACTCCATTCAATTTTATCCCAACGATCCTTCCATGTTCCCCAACCCCACGAAGAGGCTCTGTAACCCGTGTAAAAATCTTTTCCATAATTTATAAGAGTTGGAAGATCAAACGAGTAACCGGAAATATTAAATACCTTAGGATTATTCTCATAATAATCCAATGACTGATTCAAAAAATTCAGAAAATCAGGCGTTGAAATCAGATCATCCTCCATCACAATTACTTTTCCATACTTATTCAGTACAGATGTTACTCCATCGATAACTGAATTAGCCAATCCTTTATTAACCTTCGACTCAGTGATATTAACAGATTTGAATCCATCAATAGTTGATAGATATTCTCTCATCTGCTTTACCTTTTTCACATCTTCTTCTGTTCTTCCACCATCAGAAAAAATAAATAATTCACTTTCTGATGCAAGAAAGTTTGATTTTAAGGCTTCAACGGTTTTTTGCGTTTCGTTAATACGAACGTATACGAAAAGACATACAGGCGCTAACAAATCCCGGTTTTCCATATCAAAAAAAGATATGACAAATTATTAAAAACTTTGTTTAATTAACTCTGATATAAAGTTATAAAGCAGAAATAAATTACCAAGAAAAATGTTTTTATTGAAAATATAAAAACGGATAAAAGCTAACCTGCCACTTTATAAGTTGCACTTACCGTTATTGTTTGTGATTTTCCAACATTCAGAATTACTTAGAAATACAGCCTTTTCGGTCAACGAGAGTTTCTCAAAAACTGTTTCCAATTCACTCCAAAGATTAAATTTATCAATTTCCCACGAATGTCCCCATAAATGAAATACTCCACCTGTTTCAACAAGTTTTTTCAGATAAATTTCTACCAAAGCAGGAAAGTTCTTATGTTCACGATAAAAAAATAAATTTGAGAACACAGGTGCCGGATACATATTTTTCAAACAATGTTTTGTCAGCACAAACCCACTGTGATTGAAAGCCTGTACGCTTGTGTTCATTACCTTTTGTCCCGGTTTCAGAGTTGTTCGTAATAATTTAGTAGAACGCCCAAATAAAAAACCAGTATCTTCTACCAGTTTAATATCCCTATCCGAAAACTTGCCTCCGGGATAACAAAATGCTTCAATCTGTTTTCCCAACTTATCTTCCAGCATCGTTTTACAGTTTGATATTTCGTAAGCAGCTTCGGCTACTCTCAACGTATTAAGAAATATATGATTAACTGTATGACCACCAATTTCATATTTTCGGGCTATTTCGGTCAGGATACTGTCATCCATTACTTTCCGTTCGTGATTCCTCACCGGAACATAAAAAGTTCCTTTCAGACCGTATTTATCTAACAATTCCGCTATTCTGATATCCATCGAATAACCATCATCCCAACTGGTAGTAACAATTATTTGTTTTTTAATCATAAACATTTTTTAATTAATATTTCAAACGACAATATATTGAAAAATGTTTAAATGGGAATGATATTTCAAGGATTTTCCCGAAATAAATTTACCGATTGACTTCTGAATAAAGTTGCGAGTATTCCTCAACCATTCTTTTGAGCGAAAATTTTTCGGTTGCAAAATTATATGCCTGATTCTTAAGTGTCTGGAGATTATATTCCTTCTCTTTTATTTTTTCAAATATTGACATTAATTCATGCTCGTCATCCAAATTAAATTGCAAAGGCCAACCCACAGGCAAAGTCTCACTAAGTCCTTTTGCATAGGCAGCAATTACAGGAACTTTTGATAATGAAGCTTCAATTGAAATAAGGACTAAACCTTCAAATCTTGAAGGCATTATCAGATAATCAAACGCTTTTAATTTATTTGATATATTTGGAACTGCATTATACACCAGCACATTATCATATTCATTCGAAAGTTTTACTACCTCATTTTTAAAAGTTCCATCTCCAATAATATGAAATAAAAATTCATCTTTATATTTAGCGTTGATCAACTTTATTCTTTCAATTAAAATATCAATTCCTTTTTGCATTTCGAAACGTCCACAAAAAGCAATATTAATTTTATCAGAATTAATTTTAAATGGATGCTCCGAAATTTCCGGCATGTTACATCCATTATAAATGACTCTTCTGTGAACCGATATTTCCATCCCATATTTATTCCGGAGTTCCTCATAAGCCATTAACGATTGTTCTGAAACACCTGCAATCCAGTCTTCTTCAAATGATTTTTCGACATATTTCCCCAAAAAATCATGCGAGGGCCACAACATAGTGTTATGAATAGTTCTCACTATGCGTGGAAATTTCCAATGAAAAAAAGTGAACAACCTTTTTGTGTTTGAAACAACGAGATCTGGTAAATCTGTATGTGAGTGGATAATATCCGGTTTTTGCTTCAGAACATGATAAGCCAGCACAAAATGATCGACAAGCAGACTGATATTTTTCGATTTCGGTCCCAGACTAATGAACGGTATTTTTTTGGACTCAAGTTCTTTTTTCTTATTCCGGGAGTATTCGTCCTGTGTTTTATGAAGTTCAACTATAACAAATTCAAACTTTTGAGAAGGTTTGTTACAAAATTCCGCTATATTAAAGGCGACAATTTCGGCACCTCCCAAATGTATTGACCTGATTATATGAAAAATTTTAAGCATAAATTTTCTCCCATTCTTTTTTCAGATCTTCACTGTTGCCACCCATCAACATTGGCTTATCAGCCAAGTGAACCGATTCGACAGGAAGTAGCAAATTTAAAAACTTCTCAAATTGTTCTTTCGTCTCATTTGTATCAACCGGGTCGAATATCAAACCATTTTTGCCGATTAATCCCGAAGCGCCTGCATATTTTGAACAAAGCACATTTAATCCGAAAATCAATGCTTCGTTTACCACCGCCCCAAAAGGTTCATATTTACTCGGCAAAACAAAACCACCCGCACACAAATACCACGCGTAAAGTTCGTCACCTTCAAAGCGACCGGGAAGCAATACTTTTTCAGCGAGATGATTCTCTTCTGCAAACTCCTTCACTCTTTTTCGTTCATCTCCATCTCCAACCAGCACCAGCAGCGTATCAGTTCTTGAAATCAACAACTCCTGTACATTTTTTACAAATTCGTACAATCCCTTTTCAGGAATAAATCTGCCCACAAACAACAAAATCTTTTTATTTTTCAATTGATAATCAACAGTATATCGATTGGCAATTCGTTCAAGTTCATCTGATTTTTTTCTCAATCTCTCCGGATTTTGAAGAATTGGTGAAACAATCAACTGGTTGGGGCTAAGATTAAATGTAGTCTGATAATAGTTGGCAACTTCATTTGAAAGGACAATCAGAAAATCCAGTTGTGTCACCGTCTGTTTTCGGGCGATATATCTCGATCGTGATTGCACGTTATTACAAATATCTATGCTATCGTCAATAGTAGAACCAATTTTTTGTTGAATAATTCCAAGTCTTTTTAATAAAATCAGATACTGAGTTGTAAATGAAAACTCAAATCCGACAATATAGTCAGGTTTTACTCTTTTAATCTTTTTGAGCATTCCAAACCTGAATACACGCCCCTTATACCGAATTCCTTTCAGCAAATAGGAAAATTTAAACTCAAGTTGTGACGTTAACTTGCTTTGATCAAATTTATGATTCCACACGTTATCAAAAATAAAGACAACTTCAAGATCAAACAGTTTGCTCAAAGCGTTAAACTGATCCACTCTGTATGGTGCTAAAGCCGGATGAAATATCAGTAGTTTCTTCATTCTTGTTTATTCTTTATCGGTGCTCAAACAATTTGTTTCATCTTACTTTTATCAAACAAATAAGTTGAAAATATCAATTTATTTGTTCTCTTATTCTTTTCTTTCGATAGTTCTTAACTGCTTCTCTAAGTGGTTTTGCTTTTTTGGAATGTCTGATATTAGTAGAAGTCATTGAAACCATCGCTTTCACTTTATTTATACCATAATTAAGCGAATAATTTCTAAATATGTAATATGAATACAATGAATATGGTTCTGCTAATAACCTTTTTTTATATTCATTATCTCCCCATAAGAAATGGTAAGTAGACAGTTTCAGCTCAATAGACTTTTGAATTTCAATAAGTTGACAAATTATCCCCAAACTATATTTTGAATAATAACTGTCATGACCAACTACATATCCAAACAACTTTTTGTTTATTATATATGATATCGTGCCAGCTACAACATTTCCATCAATTTCTATATAGGTAACTAATCCAACATATTGAGAATATTTGTAAATACTTTTTATATCGTGATTATTTCCATAAACAATCCCCTTTTGTTTCATTCTATCAAAATTCAATTGAATAATCTTTGCAATGATTCCTTCATCAATTTCTTCTCTGAACTTAAAATTAAACTTTACACCGGGATAATCTCTCAGTAATTTTGATTTCTGTTTTTTTAACGTCCTTCTGGTACTACGCCCAAGTTCAGAATAATAATCTTCAATTTTTGAATGTAATTTTATTATATGGTCATTGGATTGTGAATATAAAATAGTTTTTGCGAATGAATACTTTTTATATGAGGCATCAAAGACAATTTTGTAAATTTCACCAGACACTTCAAATAATAATCTCAAACATTTGGTTAGTATTTTTTGATCTATTTCAACAAAGAGATTTAAACATTTAGCTGTATTTCGATCTTTACCAAATATCAACAATTCTATCAACATATCATTTTTATAGACAGTAAAATAACAAAAACTTAATGTTGGATAATATATTTCTATGTATCTACATGTAGTCGTGTACGATTGATATTTTTCAACTAAAAACGATTCATATTCAAGTGGTAAACCTTTGTAATATTTAACTGTAATCATGAATTAGATTTTTCAACAAAGAAGATTTATATTTCTAAATTATTGAGGTTGATATATTGATTCTATTGTAATGTGTTCTCGTTAACTGTTGAATTCATTTTCAATTTACCTTTTCGATATGATTTAATGGCTTCTCTTACAGGCTTTGTAATAGCAGATTGTTGCAGATTTAATTTAGCGGTTTCAACAGAAACTTTCAGCTTATCAAGCATATAGTCAACCGAATAAGATCTGTAGACATTGTAGAAATAGAGCAAATTCGGTTTAGCCAACAGCCTCCTTTTGTATTCTGTTTCGCCCCATAAAAAATGAAATGTGGATAATCCTTTGTTTATTGAGGTTTCAATAATATACATGAAGCACATTTCACCTAAATTAAACTTCGAATAATTATTGTCATGCCCGATCACATGTGCAAAAATTTTATTCTTCAGCAATGTGGTTATACATCCGGCTACTACTTCACCATCAATCTCGATATAAGCAACGCAACCATAAAAAGTTGAATATCGGAAAATACTATCTTTAAAAGTATTATCAATGCCCGGAATTGTACCTTTTGATTGCATCCGGTTTGTATTAAGCAAAATAATTTTATCTACAACGCTTTGTTCTATTTCGGATCCATAACTGGTTACAAATTTAGCCGTAGGGAACTCCCTCAGAAATCGGACTTTCCTGTTTTTTATATTTTTTCTGACATGATAACTCAGTTCCTGGTAGTACTCATCCAAAGTTGAAGGGAGTTCCAAAATCTGATCGTCAGATTTAAAACTCAGAAACGATTTCTTCAGATCATAATCTTTGTACGATGCAATAATCTCAATTTTATTTATTTCGGGATGTTTACTGAACAGATTTTCTGTAAATTCAGAAATAATATTCTGATCAATTGATACAAGTGAATTAAAGCATTTTGAAATTTTGCCTTTGTTCCCGTAAACCAATAATTCAACCATTTTATCATTTTCCAAAACCTTGAAATAATTGATATCACAGTCGGGATGATTCACTTCAATATAGCGGCAGGTTGTTATAAATGAATCATACTTTTCTATCAAAAACGACTCATAATCATAGGGAATACCCTTAAAACTTTCAAATTTCAGCATAGTTATTTATTTACACAATCAAGGTTTATTAAATCTAAAAATCTTATCAATATATTTGAAATTTTATTTTGAAAAACTTAAATCCGGTGTTCCTTTCACAACCAATTGTTTGCTCCATTTTTTCCTACGGTAATATTTTATGGCATACCTTATTGGTTTGGAATATTTTGATAATCTGAAATCAATCAGGAATCTGAAAATTCTTGATTTCACTTTTTGATAATAAAATTCAAGAGAATATTTCCTGTAGATGCAATACGAAAACATGATATGAGGAATAGCCGACAAGCGTTTCTTGTAGTCATTTTCACCCCACAAAAAATGGAACGAAAGCAATCCCTTTTCAATTGCAGTCTGGATAAGATACACCGCACACAACTGACCTACATTATATTTTGAATATCTCGAATCGTGCGATATCACCTGTAAAAATATTCTTTTATTCAGAATAGTAGAAATACAACCTGCAACAATTTCACCATCTATCTCGATATATGCAACACAACCATAATGCAATGAATATCTGTAAAAGTTGTTTTTTTCTTCTATTTCTTTTGCCGGTACGATTCCTTTCTGGATCATCCGGCTGATATTCATTTCAATAATTTTGTGAATCATTCCCTCTTCAATTTCATCTTTGTACTTTGTTACAAACTTGACTGAAGGGATTTCTCTGAGTAGTCTCGATTTATAATTTTTCAAATGTTGACGGGTTTTTGTCCCTAACTTTTTAAAATATTCGTCCATCGTATGAGGCAGCCTTATAATAAAATCGTTGGTTGTATCAAATAAAAACGATTTCTTTAAAAGATAATTTTTATACGAAGCTGCAATTACAATCTTTTTTATAAAAGGATATATTTCAAATATCTTATTGGAACATGCCGAAACAATTTCCTGATCAATGTCCACAAGTGAGTTTAAACATGTGGAAGTGTCACCCTGATTACCAAAAATCAACAAATCAATCAATTTGTCGTCCTGGTAAACACACATAAAATTTAAATCATAGTTCGGAGTATATATTTCTATATAACGACAATTAGTCAAAAAAGAGTCGTATCTTTCGACTAAAAAGGGTTCGTATTCTGTTGGTAATTCCTTGTAATATTCAACTTTTAACATAAGTTATTCAAATTAAAAAGTGAGTAGTTACTCATTTTTGTTGAATATTGCCGATATCTATTGGGGAAAACACCAACTCAAATGAACGTTATAATTAATATTTCATTTTTTTAAATAAGTTTTTTTCAATCAAATATTTTGTCTATGTTTATTCATTACTAATTTTTTTCCATTCATTAATAAATTCGTCATTTTTATTAGTTATTAATGTTGGTTTTTTATTCATGTTTATATTTTCGACGACATTGATCCGGCTTAAAAACAATTTAAATTTCTCTATCACATGATCCTTATCTAAAGGATTAAATATCATTCCATTGTCATGATTAATTAAACTTGCAGAACCTGCATATTCCGAACAAAAGACTTTTGTTCCAAAAATTAACGATTCGTTTACCACAGCTCCATAAGGTTCATAGATACTAGGCAAAACAAACCCCGAAGCACAAGCATACCAGGCATAAAGTTCTTCGTTTTCAAATCGTCCGGGCATCAATAATTTATCATACAACCGTTTATCATCGAAAATTGTTTCAATTCCTTTTTTTTCTTCTCCGTCGCCCACCAAAACAAATACGATATTTGGTTCTGAATTTAATAATTCGCATGCGTTATTCAAAAAAGGGACAAGTCCTTTAGCCTCTACAAACCGACCGACATACAGTAGTATTTTCTTTCCCTTTAAATGAAATTTGTTCAGGTAATCATTTGCAATTGACTCAATTTCTTCCGAATTTTTCCTCAATCTGTCGGGGTTTTGCAATATAGGTGATATAACGATTTCATTCTCTTTTAATCCGAACTTATCCTTATAAAATTGCGAAATATCATCGGACAACACAACATGAAAATCAAGTTTTTTTACTGCAAATGCTCGTGCTGCTTCACGGATTTTCGATTGCACATTGTTACATATTTCAAGGCTGTCGTCAATTGTCGAACCGATTTTCTGGTGTATAATGCCAAGTCGTTTCAACAACAGGAGATATTGAGTTGTAAAAGAATATTCATACGAAATAATAAAATCAGGTTGCACTCTCCGTATGGCTTTCAGAATGCCAAAGCGGAAAACACGATCTTTATAAACAGGTCCTTTCAACAGAAATGAGTATCTACAGGTAAGTTTTGCAAGCAATTGCGACTGATTAAATTTATCGTATAAGACATTAGGGAAAAGAAATACCACCTCTACATCAAACAGCTGATTCAAATCGTTGTATTGATCAATCATGTAAGGCGCTAAAGCAGTATTAATTATCAATAATTTCCTTTTCATACGTATAAATCTGATTCAGATTGGAACTAATTCTCTAACCGTTGGTCATTAATTATTTTGATGTTTTTTTATATTTTTCCCAGACAAACGGGAATAAAGTTTTTAACCATAGCATGCTAAAATAATACGGGAATTGATATTTAAAATTTTTGTTTAAATAATAAAGTTGTTCCTTGTATGATAATCCCAAAGGACTATATAAATAATTCAACCGTTTCTTTAATGAAGAATCGGGTTTCAACCAACTATTCCCATGGTCGTCACTACAATATCCTCCAAATCCGGGACAAACCAAAACAGGAATTCCAACACGTGAAGCCATTAAAGTATAGTCATAATCACCAAACTGATGAATGTATTTGTCATCAATAATTCCAATATTTTCAACAACCGACCTTGTTACCAGTAAGATATTTGCATTAGCCATAGTACAGGGAACAGGTATTTCAGCCGGTTCAACCAAATTGGAATTGATTTTAATCCCTCTGTGTGTAATCAATGTACCGCCGTATGAAATTTTGTCAGATGTACGATCTTTTGTGGAACAAACATATATACCAGACCTGTTGTATTTTTTCAAACAAAAATCATGAGTAAGTAATAATTGAGTCAGAAAATCATCTTTGAGAATCACATCGTCGTTTAAAAGCAGGTACGAATCATATTTTTTGTTCTGTTCTAAAGCAGTTTTCCAGGCAAGGCGCATTCCACCCGACCAAAAAAGTTGTCCGGAACCCTGTATTATATTTACTTCGGGAAATAACTTACCTACTTCAGTCGAAGTGCCATCAGTCGAACCATCGTCCACCAGAAAAATATCAAATTCATTTTTAAAATACGACGAATCAACAGCCGTATAAAAAGATTTCAAACAATTAATTGTTTTTTCTTTCCTGTTGAAACAGGTTAATAATATAGCGAAACATTCTTTATTCATTGTTCTTATTTTTTATTCTGAAGAAACTTCAAGTTTCCTGTATTTTTTATTAAAAATGCCCCGCACCCAAATTGTTACTTCTCTATTAGTCATATTTCTAAACGATTCAGAAAAACACAATCCGACAATTAACCAAAGAAAAAAGAAATTCATGTCAAAATCAGTAAATTCTTCAATCCATGAATAAAGCCATCTAAAGGCAATAAAAATTCCTAACAACTTACTAATATAATTTTGAGAGCGGTTAACTGCCAAAAATGAAGCATAGAAGAAAACAAGAGTATATAAAACTACACCTACCAAACCTAACGCATTAAAAACATTTAATATACCAACCTCAGATGAACCCCTGCCTTTTGAACCTGTATCATAAATTGAAACAAAAAAAGCATCAGAAATATATCCGGCCACAGCACTTTCACCAAACAGCCATGTATTTCGTTTTAACCCGGAACTAATAACTTCGTCGTAAAGGAATGTGCGCGTATCAGCAGTAAAAGATCCTTCCTCTGTCTGCCCGCTCGCGTCCGTTTCCGAATAACTGAAATCTCCTTTAATATAAGTGTCCATTTCAAAGACATTAAACAAACCAGTCACTGCCAGTACAAACAATAAAACAGGAATTATAAATATTGCCAATCTTATTACTTCAATTATTTTTCTTCTAAAAATATGTCTCAAATAATAAATAGCAACAATTCCATAACAAACTATGATCCTGATCAGATTGGAGCGACTATCTATATTGGAAAAAAAAGAAATTACGGAAACGACAACAACTACTGCTTTCCATTTACGGGTTAACAATGGAATAAAAATTATCAGATAATAGACCGGCGAAACAAAACGTGCAAATCCATCTGCATTGATTGATCTTTCTGCAAGAAAAAAAACAATAACCGAAGCAGGAAGAAGATATTTTACATAATTGAAAAACATTTCCTGAGTAATTTTACTTTTAGCACCGATAACGCTAACCAAAGGCAATAACATTACCAGTATGTTATTCAGGAGAAAAGCTTTCCAGTCCCAGTAATTTTCAGCTTCAAAGAAACCCCTGAAAATTGCAATAACACACCACATCAGGTATAAAAATATAACCGAATTAGATTGCGTTAAATTTATTTCAAGCTTTATAAGGATTATAAAAACAATTATAATCAACAGATAGGATGCCCCGGCTTCCAGATAAGTGGAGCTACCCAAACCCGAAACAAACAAAGCCTGCTTTATTCCTAAAAAAATTGTACTAAGTAATATTAATAATTTCAATTTCATTATGCCCTATTTACATTACAGGTATAGCCGGTAAATACTTTCAACGTTCTTTTCCATAGAATAATTGGTATCCACAAAATTTATTGCCGAATTTACCATTTCGTTTAGAGAGTCCCCGTCAGCATGTGCCAAAGCCACTTCTTTTGCCAGCAACCGGAAATCTGCGGATATCAGTAAACTGTTTTTACCATCTTTGTTGAAGTCCCTTAATCCGGGCACATCGTACAATATCGCAGGAATGTTGCAAGCCATAGCTTCTATGGTGGTAATAGAAATTCCTTCGAACAAGCTTGGCATAATATATAAATCGGAAGCAATCAGATATTTTCTAACATTTTGCTGATTCCCGCAAAACCTGATATAATCGCTTACATCCAGCTTTTTTGCCAATTCAGTTTCCTCTTTTTCCGTATCTCCTGTTCCAAGATGAAGGTACAAAATATCAGGAATTTGTTTTATAATATCCGGTAAAGCATTAATAATTTCCGAATGTCGCTTTATGTGACTACATCCTCCAACTGAAATCAACACAAAAGTTTTTGCTGGAATATCTAACTCTTCTCTTATCTGCTCCTTTTCATTTTTCTCTGCCGGATAAAAGCGACTCGTCCCATACCAGTTATATACTTTAGTAGTCCGATTAAAGTAATAACTTAATTCATGCTCATAAACTGAATCGCTAATTGTTTGCAACCGACAATTAAAAATCTTTTTAGCAGACCAACGTAACAAAAAATGATAGGGATAAGAATAAAAATGACTTCTGAACACATTATGAAAGGTAAAAACCGAGCGTTTACCTGCCAGCCACGCACAAAGAGCCATACCCCACATTGTTTCGTGACTGTGAATATGTACCACATCAAAAGATTCCTCTTTGAGTAAACGTACAAAATTCCTGTAATATCTGATTCGGTTCAAATAATCAGATAGTCCGGGATAAGGTTTGTGCAGAATTTTATAACCGGCATTTTCGAAATGAGGAGCGAACTCTCCCACTTCACGCGCTGTAGCAACAACGGTAAGTTCGCACCCTTTCTTCTGAAATAAAGGCGCAGCATCTACATACATAATTTCCGCTCCCGAAAATTTGAGTTCATGTAAAACGTGTATTACCTTCATATTTTATTCAATTTCATAATTTAACGACCAGGAAACATCAGTTTTTAAAACCCTTATAGGATTACCTGCGCATAAAGTGCCTTTTTCAATATCTTTTGTTACCATGCTGTTCATTCCTATAATGGCATTATCACCAATAGTTACACCCTTCAGAATTTTCACATAACTACCAACCCAAACTTTATTTCCAATATATATTGGTTTTTCCGGATTAATAAAATTTCCATCTTTATCATAAATTGAATGAGTATCTGAAGCCCAAATTTCAATATTGTCCGCAAAAAGGCAACCCTCACCAAAAATTATATCATTATTGACACCTACATTTACAATTCTAACCTGACCAAAAGTTGTTTTTTCACCAATAATAATTTTGCAGCCTGATCCCCGAAGATTTATTACGGCTCTTCGAAGCTTAACACCTTCATTTATAATTATTTTATTATCTTCCCCATTAATGGAAATTTGACAATTTTCAATAAAAGCATTTGTCGAAGTGATTTCATTATTTTTTCCATTAACAAGGAACCATGTATTATATATTTTTGAACTCACAAATTTAACTACACTTCCTTTTGTAACTGAAATCCCAATGCGAAAAAAAAATGATTTAGAACTGAACACACCACGATGTATCCACACATACAATGTGTAAAATATATTAAATATTCGTTTGAACCATTTCTTTATCATATACTTGTTTTTTATTTACCAGTAACAATTTCCTTCCACTTTTTCGGAACCAGCTGGTTTAGCCCCTTCGCCCGGACGTATCCAGTTTTCGTTCATCAGATTAGAATAGCTCCCAATAGGTATACCCCACACCTTAACACCATAATTGGGATCCTCCCAGCGTTTTCCGCGAATACCAAAGAGCAATTGCAGACTCCCTCCAATATGAACCGCTTTTTTCCCCATCCTCTTAACATGAGCCGCAAGAGGAAAACCATATGCTCCGGCTCCAATCAGACAAATGTCATAGTCTGTTTTGTCAATTTCTGCCTTCATATAGTCGAGGGCTTCAAACCAATCGGCAAATTGTGTTGTTTCGTTTGCAAAACTCACAACAGCTTTAATCGTTTTTAATTCAAAATCCGGAAGAATATTATTCCTGAAAAGTAATTTTCTTTTTTCATACTGATGCCTTATTTCATTTTCAAAAGGATGAACAACCAATACTTTCTTGCCTTCCAATGCTTTCGTCCATGGAACTTCCGACCAGAATGGCTCCAATAGCCGCAAATGAACCTTTTTAGTTTTATACAATTCCTGTTGAAAAACTTTCTCTTGTTCTAACCACGATCCCAATACATCAACTTCAGGAATATCCTGCAACATCAACTCACAAAATTTTTCTATTTTTTCTACTGTCGGAGGGAAAAAACCACTCCATTCCTGCATTTGATTTATAATTGATAATTCCCACCACCAAGGCTGTGCATTACCTTTTATGAAATCAACATATTTCTTCCCTTGATTTTTCACACCGAGATAATTCAACAAACAAACCATTTCTGTGCTCCCAAATCTTGCAATCATTCGGGGTTTATCATCAGACAAAACTTCATAAATAATATCAGCAGCCAAGTCTGGATTAGTTTCACATTTTGGTTTGATTTTGGTTCTTTCTCCAAAACTCATAAAATACAACTTACGAAAAGCCTTTAAGATATTTATCAATCCTTTGTTCATTTTTTTACTTCCTCTTTTAATATTCTAATATCATTCCAATGCTTAATTACTAACGGAATTTTTTTCCAGTTGTATAGAATTCTCATTTTTAGTGGCTTTCTAGGAGCATCATTTACAAAGCCTCTTATAGAAAAGTCTACAATAATACCATGTTTTTTAAACAACGGGACAACTTCTTCATACCAATAACCTTGAACAATACCAGTAAAAATATATGGTATAATTTCAAAATGGTTCAATTTTACCCAATTTTTGTCAACTACATAAAAGTTGTGTTTCATTATAGCAGCCCTCTTCGAACCAAATTCCTCAAATTGCCAGGCACTCTCATAATCACGTATATACGATTTTAGAACAGATTTTTGCCACAAAGCAGCCTGACAACATATTCTGTAACGCTGTTTCAATGCAACTTCATACAAATTCTCGTATTTAGATTTTCTTTCAGGAATCACAGCCTGATCAGTCAAATGAATACAGTCTATTTCATTATTATCTTGTATAAGTTTTACAAAGTCCACAACTATATCATTTTTTACTAGATCTTTCAAAAAATAATCCTCCTGCATGTAAAGCACTACATCTTCTTTAATAACTTCCAATGCCCACTTCAAACATTCGCTCCATGTAGCTCTGACATTAAACGGGACATTATTAATTGCACAACCTTTTACGGCAATTATATCAAGTCCAGGAAACGAATAGTCCTTGTATTCTGTATTCAAATATATTTTACCCTTATAATCAGGCCAATATACTGAGAAGAGTTTAAAAAATGGATCCCAGCAATCTTCGAATTTATCGCAGGTATTAACAAGTATTGAGTAATTTTCCATAAACCTAACGTTAATTCTTTATTTGTTAAAATTTATTTCTTTCACAACTACGCATGGATTTCCGGTTGCAAAAACCCCTGAAGGAATATCTTTAGTCACAACACTACCAGCTCCGATCACAGTATTATCACCAATTGTCACACCTGGCAAAATCGTAACATTGGTAGTAATCCAAACATTATTTCCTATCGTTACAGGTTTAGCAATAACAGTTGAAAAATCATTCAAATCATGTGAAGAAGTGATAATCATATTGCGAAAAGAAAATGAGCAGTTATCTCCAATCACTACCGGAGCATAAGCAAGAATAAAAGTATCAGCTAACCCAACATTTTGCCCTATTGTTATATTAGGTGCTGAACAATAAAATTCTTTATAAATTATAGTAGACAAAGGAATATTGTATATTTTATAAATCATTTTTTTAACAAATTGAATTTTAGGCAACAACGGCATTTTATTGATTTTCAACAAAGCCCAACCTATTTTAGAAAAATGAGGCCTTTCCAGTTCATTTAGTTTATAAACAATTGCTTCCATAAAAAAAACTATTTGATTAATTATCCGCAACAAATAATTTCTGAATCCTCCAGTTTATTTTTGTAAAATAAATGTATAAAATCGAGAGGATTCTGAATGTTTTAATTTTATACATTGTGAGTTCAATATTCCAAAAAAGTTTTAAAATATCATTATCCAAACCTTCAAGTATTATATTTATAACACTGTAATCATTATCTCTAAGCTCAGAAACCATCCTTCCTCGAATATCAAATTTCAAAAATTTTATAAACTTTTTATTCTGAGGATTACTATTTAACCAACTCTTATAAGTGATATTGTAATAATCACAAACATGCCTAAACAATGGTAATCTCTTTTCGGGCGATAAGGCTGTTATCTGACCTCCAACATTATTATTTCTTATTCCAAGAGGAAATCCAACATAAACCAGATGAGCAATAAAAGACATGCGATAAAAACAAGACCAATCTTCGCATACTTTCATCCCCACGGGAAATCCTTCTCCATTATCGGCTATCTGGTTAAATATTTTTTTTGACACTACCATCGCACTTGTATGTGGCAATAATTGTTGGTCGAAATAGAATCCTACATGTTCAATTTTGTATTTATATTTTGAAACGGTACTATCGTGACCAAACCCGGTTTTATAGTCGCGATGATAACTTGAGCTACCGTACATACCCGCATTTGGAAACAGCTCAATAGCCTCCTTCATCTTTTCTAAAAAACCGGGCATCCATTCATCATCGGCATCTAAAAAAGCTACATAGTCAAATTTTGAATTAGCAACACCCTTATTCCTAGCCACACTCACTCCCTGATTTTCCTGCTCAATAATTCTAATCCTATGATCATTCGTAAAATTCATTATTTTCTTAACACTGTCATCGGTTGAACCATCGTTCACAATAATAACTTCAAAATCTGAAAATGTTTGCGTAAGAACAGTACTTAAAGTTCTTTCTATAACATGAGCTTTATTATATAATGGTATTACAACTGAAAACATAATCTATAAATTTAATATTTACTAAAATGTATTTGGCTCTGGACTTTTTCTAATTTTAGCTATAATTATTTTTATCAATGAAGAAGTTTGATGTCTTTCTTCAACAGACAGACCAATAAACCAAACAAAAATTAAGAATGAAATCGTACTGATAATTGCAACTAAAATTAATCTCAGAAATCCTTCGTATAATATAAAAAATGGAATTAAGGAAAGTCCTACAACTAAAACACAAGTCAGTAAACTAGGATAGATAACTTTCTTTAAATACAATAACAAAGACAAACCACAAACCTTTTTGGTAAAATACAAAGTAAGTATTCCATCGCTAATGGCATAACCAATAAAAACTAAATATAAAGTATATGCAGGAAAACCAAACTTAAAGAGTCCGTATGCAATCATCAGTGGAAATAAATTTAAAACAGAGTTGGCAATCTGATATGAGCGAATTTTACCAACTGCTGCAATTGAGTTTCCCATGGTTATATACAATTGCTCTATAACATTCCTGATTAACAATAGTCTGCAAAAAATTATTGCATAATCCGGAACCTCTTTCAACCAAAGATTCAAAATGTACGGCATTTCAATGTATACAGGGATGATAAATAGTATTGACAGAAAAAAAGACATTTTAGCACCAGTCATTGAAACTGATAACATTTTTTGCCTGTTACCTGAACCTTCACTTTTATCAATCACAGGATTTATAGCTTTCAGCATATTCATAGCAAATGCGCCAAGTTGTCCGCTCACCTGATTGGCAATCCCCTGAGCTGCATTGACCACTGTTCCGAAAAACATATTAATAACTATTCCCTGCCCGTAATTTGCAAGTATACTACTCGATGATCCCAAAAAAGTCCAACCTGCAAATTTGGTCATTTCATTAAATACAGGTTTACTATAGTGATTTTTTATATCAATGTGACATTCATAATATTCTCTACTACAATAAGCCCCTTTAATCAGAAGCAATACAAACGAAATTGCAGCTGTCAGCAACCCGAACATAAACAATTTATCAATATGTACATAAGTTACAAAAACAGCAATTGCTAGTCTCAGTAAAGTTTCCACTACACTGAAAATTGAGAACAAAAGCATATTTTCTCTGGCATTTATTGCTGCTTCATATGGAACAGATACAATCGTAAAAATTGTACTTACAATCATAAACTGATATATCAGTTTTGCAACAGAGACACGCTCTGCAGGAATCATTAAAACACTTTTAAACAAAAAGTATCCAACAATTTCAAGCAACAAAAACAATATTATTGCGATACAAATATGTAAAAGAACACTTACGTTAAAAATTGTTTTTACTTTCTCATGGTCTCCCGCACCTTGTGAATATGACATAAATCGCTGTGTAGCAGAAGCCATAGCTGAATTTAAGAAAGTAAGCATGGCAATTGCACCGGCTACAACATTAAATATCCCAAAATCCACAACTCCCAATGCAGCTAAAACCAAGCGGGTGGTATACAGCGATATAAAGACAGTAATAGCCATTCTGGCGTATAAAAATCCTGTATTCCTAGCAACCCTGTGAGCTGTATCCATTTGAGATATTTTAAATTAAGTAATTACTTCTTTTTTTTAGCGGTTTCATTTCCATAACCATACTCATACTTTTTACCCAGACCACTACGATAACTTCCCTTAAATTTACTGGATCCGTTAAAAACAAAATACATATTATTTAATTTTTTGTTTGCATATAATTCAGAAGCTTCTTCTATATGTTTTTTAGGAGTGAAATTAGCTCTGACAATATAGAGATTGACATCTGTAAACCGGTTCAGCGAAAAGCTATCGGAAACTATTCCTATCGGGGCACTATCAATTATTACAAAATCAAATTCCTGTTTAAGTTCTGAGATTAATTTATCAAGAGATGGCTTTGCAAGTAATTCGTTTGGATTTGGAGGTACAGGACCTGAAGTAATCACCGACAAATTCGGACTTAATTCCGATGCTTTTATCAGTTCTTCCTTTTTGAGATGTCCTGTAAGATATAATGTTATACCTGTTTCATTCTTCATCTTCAGATACTCATGCAACTTTGGTTTACGAACATCCAAACCGATTATCAGAACTTTTTTCTCCAGCAAAGCCAAACTCATGGCAAGATTTATTGTTACAAACGATTTTCCCTCACCACTAACACTTGAAACAATATTAATCACTTTTTTGTCCGGACTATCTATCACGAATAACAGATTCGTACGCAACAATCTGACCATTTCAGAGAAACTATCCGTATTGTTTTCTTTTATGATAGAAATTCCGGGTTGATTCGCTGAAACTCCCAGCTGATCTACATTTGGTATCTCTCCCAGAATAGGCACCTGAGTTAAAGCTTCCAATTCCTCTTTAGTTTCTACCTGATAACGCAACAGATCTCTGATTTTGATTCCAATAACCGGGATTATAAATCCAACAATCAAAGCGACCAGCAGAATCATTTTCTTCTTTGGTGCAACAGGGGTATAATCACTTCGGGCATTGTCAATTACTTTTGCAACCGGCTCAACAATTGATAAATTCAGGTATTTTTCTTCTTTCTTTTGCAGTAAAAACAGGAACAATCCTTCCTTCACGCTTTGTTGGCGTTTTATCTGAGTATACTCCCGTTCCTGACGCGGAATATCCCGTATATGAGCAACATTTTCGCTGCTTTTCGATTTTAAATCCCGGAGAGCGATTTGAAGATTTTTTTCTTCGTTCTGAACACTTGACTGCACTGTACTGTACATCGATTCAATCTGATAATTCAGATCAATCATTGCCTGATTTGTATTGGATGCTATACGCGACAATCTGTTTCTTTGAAGAATCAACTGATTATAATTATTTATCAGTTCACTTAATCCGGCACTCTGAATGCCTGTGTTTGCAGGAAGAAGCTGATATTTATTTTCTTTTTTATGCATATAATCATCAATATCAGTCACAATGGCTAGTTGCGTTTCAACATCAAGCTGTTTTTGTGAATAATCACCTGTTTGCTGAATAAACATGTTTGTTTGCGATTGAATATCGGTCAATCCCTGTACCTGTTTATAATTTTCAACCTGCGACTCCACATCTCCTAATTCCCTGGATATCAACATTAGTCTGTCATCAATGAACTGAGCTGTTTTGTTTGCCATTGCAGTCTGATCATCCACATCGTTCTGATTATAAACCTGAATCAGCTTTTTCAGGAAATCTATTCCTAAGTCAGCATTTTCAGTATCAAGAGTAATATTTACCACAGATGTGGTCTTGGAGGTAAGCTCCATTTTTATCGCTCCTTTCATTTGACGCGCTTTATCAATCGGTCTTTGTATAAAAACATCAATCAACATATCCTTGGTTGGCCTGTATAATCCTCTGGAGATATTTAATCTTCCGAAAGGCATATTTACATATTGTTCGGAAATAGAAGATTTAACTTTGAAATCTTTATCCTGATAAGTTCCTGAAAATTCATATTCACCGTAAGGATGAACTAAAATTTCAAATCCAATTCCTCCGATTTTATCAAGAATAGAATCAGGCAGACTTACAAGAATAGGGCATTCACTTCCGTACAGAATTTTTTCTCTGAACTTTGCCCATTTTTTGTTTTTCGTATCAATACCTAATGTTTTAAGTACCTGGAAAGTCCCGATTTGGGTATAATTTACATTAATTCCCAATTCACGTACAACCTGATCCATCAATGTTTCAGTATGCAAAACTTCCAATTCGTTATCAACATTATTTTTTTGAGAAAAAAGCCCCATGTCTTTAAACATGTTTATCTCCGGAGTACCACCTCCTTTTTGATCATCTTTTAGTAATACAGAAGACGTCACCTCATAGGTTGGAAAGACTGACTTAATATAAATAAATGCTATAATTAAGCAGATAATCCCGGAAATTAAAAACCACTTCCAGAAGGAGAAATATTTAAAAAAAATACCAACGAAATCAATTGGCTTTTCGTTAAGTTCATCTAAGTCAGAATACTTACTCATAATAAATTTATTGTTAATTTCGCTAATTCAATAACTGATATTAAATTAAAAACGGAGTTTTATATTTTGTAAAATCACTAATCTGTTTTCGGCATTCACATATATGTAAAAATATACTTCAGATCCTTACTGAAAGTCGTAAATTTAAATTAGAATAAAAAAGATTTTTCCCTTTTATTTAAATTTTCAACTATACCTTCTGGTTTTCCTTATTTCGATTTAAGATTTGTTAAGTTTGTTGAATATACCTATATTACAAACTAAAAGATAAGAATGTTCTCTATTATTTGAAAACTGTCAAAATTATACTTGTAAGTGTAAGCAGAACAGAAAGTGATGATATTCCAAATGTTTCGGCTGCGCCAAAATTTGCCGATTTGGCCTTTGATTTGTTTGGCTCTACATAAACAACATCGTTTTGTTCCAGATAATATGCAGGTGAGTATATAATATTTTTATCATTAAGATTTAGTGTTATGTATTGTTTCGTTCCATCAGCTTTTTCGCGCAAGACCTTAACATTATCTCTTTTCCCATAAATGGTCAGATCGCCGGCCAGGGCTAAAGCCTCAAAAATTGTCAGCCGGTCGTTGGAAGTTTCAAATCGTCCCGGTCTCTGGACTTCACCTAAAACATTCACCGAATAATTTGTAATCCGAATAGTGATAATCGGCGATTCTTTGCTGAAGGCAGAAGCCAGTTTTTTGTGCAATAAAGTTTCCAGATCTGAACGGGTGAGTCCTTCTACTTTAATCTTACCAAATACAGGAAAATCAATATATCCTTCGTTATCAACCAAATAAGTTTGGAGAGCTGGTTGTGACTGTAAAATATTCTGGTTTGAACCATCAGAAATTTGCGGCATTACCAGATTGTAAATGCGTGAGGCTTCAGGTTCTGAACTCACAACAGTGATACTCAACATATCTTTAGGTTTTATATGAGCCTGGTACAACGAAGTTAAATTTGATTGAGTGTTGGAGACAGATGCACTATTATCGTCTGTAAAATCCTGATTAGCTGACTCCGTCGGGTATTGTTCACCACGCAGATTCACAGTCTTTTTAGATTTTTTTTGGTGCTTCTGTGCTTTAACAGATGTATCTACTTTTTGGAAATATGCGATATCTTTTACCGGAGCGCACGAATAAATAAGAAACACATTAAGAAGAAGAATCACGTAAAGTTTAGTTTTTTTCAAATACATATATGGCAATTTAATGAGTTATTATTAATTGTATATTGAGTTTAAATTTTGCCAATGAAAACAATGTAAATTCTATTATATCAAAATGAATTTAGACTGTTATATATTCAGTTAAAGCGAGTCGGTATTTTTTTTACCGAAACCTAAAAAACGTCTGTCATTCCCGCTTTAACTATGTATACTTAACAATGAATATGTCAAAATGTTTTTGAGTCAAACAAATTTGAATTCCCAATTACTAAAGAAAAAAATGAGAAGAATTAGAAGAAAAAAACAGAAACAAACGATATTCTTATTGACAATTCGACTTGTTTTACAAATATAGAATACAAATATCAGAGGAAATGCTTACAATTAACCAATTGCAAAAATAGCAAAAACTTATTACATAATGTCATTTACACAAAATTTCATTCGTTTTACTTACATTTTGTCATAGATTAAATTAATACAACTATTGATTTTAGATTTTGAACAAATCGGGCCTAAAATCAGTTAAATATTCAATATTAAAAACACTAAAAAAATAATAGCTATGAATTTACTGGAACAACTAAAATCCTACACAAAGGTAGTAGCCGACACGGGCGATTTTGCTTCAATTGCAGCTTATAAACCAGCTGATGCAACAACGAACCCTTCCTTAATTTTTGCAGCTTCTCAGGATCCAAAGTACAGCAATCTGATTGATGAAGCCATTTCCTATGCTAAAGAGAAAGCATGTGATAATAAAGATTTATTACAATGCGCGATGGATAAACTGGCTGTAAACTTTGGGTTGAAAATACTTGAAATTGTTCCCGGAAGAGTTTCTACGGAAGTAGATGCACGCCTTTCATTCAATACAGAAGCAACTATCAGAAAAGCACACGAAATAATTCAGCTTTATGAAGATGCAGGTATTTCACGGGAACGTATTCTGATTAAAGTTGCATCAACATGGGAAGGGATAAATGCAGCCGAACATCTCGAAAAAGAAGGAATACACTGTAATCTTACCCTGCTTTTTTCGATGGCTCAGGCAGTGAGATGTGCCGAAGCTAAAGTAACTCTTATTTCACCATTTGTAGGGCGAATACTCGACTGGCATAAAAAAGACCGTGGTGTAAGTTCTATTCCCGCACCAGAAGATCCAGGCGTAAAATCTGTTACTGAGATTTTCCATTATTATAAAAAATTTGGTTATAAAACCATTGTGATGGGTGCAAGTTTCAGAAACAAGGAAGAAATCATTGAACTTGTCGGTTGTGACGCCCTTACCATCTCGCCTGCTTTGCTCAAAGAGCTTGAAAGCACTCAAGGAGAATTACCGCTAAAACTCAATGCCGGCGAATCTTCCAAAATGGATATTCAACCTGTAAAAATGAATGAAAAAACATTCCGCTGGATGATGAATGAAGATGCTATGGCTACAGAGAAACTGGCCGAAGGGATCAGAAAATTTACTGAGGATCTGGTCAAACTGGAAAAAAGGATATCCGAATTAATATAAAAAAAGCTTTCCCTTTCGGGAAAGCTTTTCAAAATGAATTTCAAAAATTTTTATTTTTTTGAAGCTTCAACAGATACTTTTCTGAATTCTTTCAATAATTTTTCAAGATCCAGAGAACTTTTACGAGCGCGTGTTCCGGCAGCTTTGTTACCTTTTTCAACCTGAAGGTTGGCATCTGTTGCAAAAGCTTCAAATTCAGCTTTAATTTTGTTTACTAATTCTTCCATTGTTCGATTTTTGTTTAATTTATTATGTGGCTACCATTATGTAGCCATTATTTTAATTGCAAATATAATCATTTTAATATAATAAGATGAAAAGTATGTTTAAATTTTAGTTTAACATGTAAAATAGTTTTTTCAATATATCATTAAATACAAAAAACTGCACTTTTTTTACCCTGCAAAATGACAATACTGGATTTATTCTCATTAATTAATATTCATTTTTTCAGTTTTGAGACAAGTATTATCATTTTATAAATCAAAGATAGACAACTTATATAAAGAATGACACTTTCGCAAAAGGTTTGATTATTTTTTCTTTTTGCCCCAATATGTCGCATTCAGATTTTTTTCCGTACCTGCATAGACAAATGTCACACGACGAGGTGTAGCCTCCCAGTCAACTTCACGTTCAACACAAACTATTACATTACCCAATGTAAGTTGCTTTTTTGTTGCATTGTAACTCCAGCTTCCTGTAAGAGCTCCAGTCATGGTGCCGTCAGCATTAAGTGTCAAAGCAGAGGCAGTGTCTTGCACACCATAATTGTATTTAAGATTTATGTGCTCCCATGTTCCTACAAGCGAATCACTGGTTATAGTACCATAGTCCGGTACTGCAGCATAACGTTCGGGCAAAGCTATTGGCCAAAGGTTGTCGGGTTCACTGGAAGATGCAGGACACCAGACAATACGGCGGACGTGCCCCATCATAATTGCATTGGAATAAGCGTTACCTCCAACGTTGGCAGGCAATCTTGCCTGCGACATGTAGAACCATTCGTTAGTATTTTCTTTTTGAAAAATACAACAATGTGATATTCCTACCCAGCCGTAACTAAGATTGAATTTGTAGGGATGAGTTACAATAGGGTAACAGTCACCTGCTCCTGCAGTAAAGTTTCGTCCCGTAATGTCGTAGTAAGGGCCTTCGATGTTTGTGCTTCTGACTACCCTCGTGTTATAAGGAACATCGAGTCCATCATAAGCCATAAATAAATAGTAATAACCATCTTTATATATCACTTCGGGAGCTTCGCTGCCCTGCCAACGCGACCCGGCAGTTCTTGTACCAACTCTTACACCGTATCGGGCTGTTAATTCACTTACGCTGCTTGCCCAGGGATTGCCCAGTTTATTGAGAGGTTTACCAGTTGTTGGATCGAGTTGCAAAAGTGCGAAGCCACTATGCCACGAACCATGTATGAGGTAATGTTTTCCTTCGGGTGTAACGATGTAAGTTGGGTCGATGGCGTTGTAGTAGAAATAAGCGCTCCAATCGCTTGTGCTGGCGCGGCTATAGTTTAAGCCACGGTCTGATGATGAACTGGTAACGAAACCCTTGTCAGTCCATACAGCTCCGGCGGGATCTGTAGATTCGCACATGCCAATAAATGCACGTTCAGACCAGCTTCCATCAAAAGTAGTTGATCCGGTTTTTATATAGTTAAAGATTACAACGCAATAGTACATTCGTAAGATGTCCTGTCCTCCAACATTGACACGTCGTACCACCGGTGCCCAGTATCCATATTGTATATTTTCTTTAGCAATTGAAACAAGCCCCATACGTGAACGAATGGCATTCAGCGAGTCGGCAACCCAGGTGGGTGGATCGTAAAAAGGTCCGCCTATCCAATCCCAGTTAACCAGGTCTTTTGAACGTTTTCCCTGGAAATGTCCATGTCCTTCGGCAGCATTACCGTATGAGGCATCGGTACCGTACATATAGTAATATCCATTGTAGTAGGCTACAGATGGGTCGTGGACATTTGCCAGATTCCAGTTGTCCCGGTTTGCCCAAGAAGATATCGACGAATAGTCATCAGCGTAAGTTGGAATAGTAAAAGTTATGGTATCATTACCTGTATCTCCATCACTAGGTGTAGGTGTAGCCCCATCATCTTTGCAACCGGCAAATGTCAGGATAATTGTACTCAAAGGTAAAATCAATAAATACTTAAGTTTCATGTTTAATGTGCTTTTAATTATATGAACGTGACTTTTGCATAAAAAATTACACATTTTCTCAAGAAGTAATATTTTTTATCAAAACATGTTTCCTCATCTATATCAGATGTTTATATGAGAAATTCTTTAAAAATTCACGTTAAAAGAACTTCCTTATCAACATAAAAGATACGTTGATAAGGAAGCTGCTAATTTAAAAAAATAATACCTATTTTACAATCGGATGAACAGACCATTTAGCTAAGAAAGCAGGTCCGTTATCTGTATTCGTATTGGCTGAGTTACCCACAAGGTTCGGATCACCATCCAGAGTTGCCTGAAGAATTGGGAAATATTCATGCCCCTTTGAATAATACTGGAACGATGAAGCACTTGCTGTTGTCGCATCCAATTCATCGGTGTTGGCTGTACCATCGAGTTTATAATAAGCATGTTCAACCAACTGTTGCAGACGATCTGCTGTATAGAAGAATCCCCAACGCAGCAGGTCAATACCGCGTCCGTTTTCGCAACCAAACTCTTTCGGACGTTCAACATTTGCTATTTGTTCAAAAAGAGCATCTTTAGTTGTGAATTCAGAGAGATTAAGGTCTGCTAGTGCAACACGTTCACGAACTTGGTTGATATAGTCGATAGCAATCTGGGTTGGCCCATTGATTTCATTTTCACATTCGGCAGCACGCAACAATACATCGCTATAACGCATCAGACGAAGATTGACACCACAATGCAAACCGGTAGTAATTGAATTATAAATGTTGTTTCTGGCATTAGTGAATTTAGCGATTGATATGCCTCCCTGAGCCGTATTTGACAGAGGAGTTGCAGTTAAATCCTGCTGATAAACAGTGTTGCTACGGGGATCTCCATTTGGATAAGCCGCATCTTTAATGCCGGTATAATTACTATATTCACTTTCATAGGTAACCAGTGTCCAGTACAAGCGGGGGTCGAGACGGCCATCTGTACAGTTTTCTTTTTTGAACAAATTGTACAACCATGGTGATCCTGCAAGGTCACCCCAGCTGCCTAATTGTTGTGAAGCGTAGTTACTCTCGACAGCTTGCCCCTGAGTAGCATCCGGACTGATATTAACAGGAGTCCATTCCTGATCGGCTCCACCTGTACCATAATCCATAAACTGCACTTCGAAAAGGCTTTCTTTGTTGTTTTCATAAGCAGGACCTTCTTTGAAATTATCTCCATAGTCAGCCATAAGTCCATAAGTTCCGTACTTACCGGCTATGATATCTTTCAGTACAGTATAAGCCTCAGAATATTTATGACGGAACATCAGCACACGAGCCAGATAACCGGCTGCAGAACCACATGTGGCACGGCCCTTTGCCCATTCGCCTCCCTTATCACGCTTTGGCAATATTTGCATGGCAGTTGTCAAATCCGTTTCTAATTGATCGAATACTTCATCTTGTGTATTGCTCGCTGCATACAGACTATTCATATTGGAATAAGATGCATAGTCGGTAATCAGAGGAACAGTTTGATAATAAGTTGCCAATTCGTAATACGCTAATGAGCGCAGGAAGAGAGCCTGTCCTTTAATCTGATCGTAAGAGTCGGTTGGCATCGAAACTTTATCGACTCTCGACAATACATAATTGGTACGGTTTACCACATGATAGCAATCGCGCCATGGCCATAGATTTCCTATTTCGTCTGTGGATGCAGCATTAAGGTTGTCGTACTCAAGATACCATTGTTGAGATGAGTTCCACACTTCGTCGCCACGAACAGCATCAAGTGTATAACCCACACGCGCATAAGTGCCTTCGAGACGAATACGGTTGTAGCACGCGATAACGACCTCCTGAAGATCAGACTCAGTATTACCAAAATCGGCGGTTGACTGACTGTTTGGATAAGTAACATCCAGATTGTCATTGCAAGCGGCTAAACTTGCAACGAACGCCAATATAGTTAGAATTTTATTTATATTTTTCATAAGATACTTTCCTTTAAGATAATATTATTTAGAATGAAGCATGAACTCCAAACATGACTGTTTGTGGTGTCGGATAGGAGCAATAGTTGTAACCCGGGGTATAAGTACCTCCTGCAAAGTCAGCATTATAACCTTTGTACTTCGTCAGTGTAGCTAAGTTCTGACCCGATACATATAGACGAACACCGTGAATATAGTTGGCAAACCATCTATCAGGGAAGTTATAGCCAAATTCTATATTGGCAATTTTAAAATAAGTTGCATCCTGAATAAAACGACTACTAAACAAATCGTTGGTGATTGAACCGGTTGTTTTGTAAGCTACGCGTGGCACATTGGTATTGGTATTGTCCGATGTCCAGGCATTTAACAGATCAACACTCTTATTGAGTGCACCATATGAACTGTGCAGTGTCATATCTACAAAATCAACAGCTTTGGATCCTGTGGCACCGTAGGTTGATACACTCAGGTCAAAACCTTTGTATTCGGCGCGAAGGTTCAATCCGAAATTTACTGTCGGCAGACCATTACCTAAAAAAGTTCTGTCTTCGGCTGTAATTGTACCATCATTATTGACGTCGGCATACATTACATCGCCAGGTTTTGCTCCATCCTGAGTGATATGATCTCCGTTAGAGTTAACACGGTTATCTATTTCTGATTGCGACTGATAAATACC
>MTLE01002989.1_pt1 | contig 34068 bp, 39 predicted proteins | sample 1982461 | NCBI WGS metagenome assembly MTLE01 (sample SAMN05712605, study PRJNA340218) | biofilm metagenome | isolation source: sample SPL anode biofilm adapted to -200 mV | place: USA | collected 2012-02-03
ATGCCCAGCGATGCCTCTTCGGCACACTGGCTGCACGAGATTGAGCTGATTCCCGAAAACTAAGCAGAATCTATTTATAATAACAGGATACCCCTTTACGGAGTATCCTGTTTTTTGTTTCCGGCACTGCACATAGTAAGTCCGTTCATAAGGCAAACAGTGTATTTCCATTATATCATTTACTCGTCTCGCAGCTGAGTGACCATCGTCCTCCATCTGAGGGATCATTGTCACACGGCTGCGTGATCATAATTTAACATTCACAGGTATGACCTATTATAAATAACAGATTTAGAAGCACTTGTATACTCTATATTAGATAATCCAGAATCTGAATTTCAGGATTTTACTGTCTGTGTAAAGAAGGGAAGGGTGGGGTTAACTCTATGATAGCTCTAAAAAAGTGATCCCCTACCCCCTAATAAGGATATTATTCATTTGCAAAGGTAATAGATTAATCTAAGGTGTTATTACATCACATTAAGTATAGATATAGTAAATATAGTATTAAGTATAGTTAGTGGTAAACTTTTCCAATCCATTAGGTACATTTTTACAATCATTGGTAAAATTTTACAATACCTAAAAAGTAGGCACAAAAAAAGCTGGCTACTTAGTTGTAACCAGCTTCTTTAAGCTATTTGATCCAATCTTATAACTTGCTTAGATAGAACCTTTCAGCATCATCATCTAATACAAATGTAATCGGAGTAACACCAGAAATAGCACCCATACAGTGAGGATTCTCAATACAATACTTCATATACTCATAGTATAGTTTAACAGTTGATCCTCCTTCTGTAACTACTAAGTAGTTATCATCAGTGATTCCATCTTCTTCATCATTGTCAAAGTCAGCTTCTATACTCCAAACATCCATATCTTCATCAGATGCTTTCTTCAAAGTTGTCAACATTACAGTTGTATCAAATAATGGAGATGGATTCATTTTAGTTGCAAAGAACTTTAATACATCATTTGGAACTACATTAATACAATCCTCTTTAGTGTTAACGGATAACTTAATACCTGCACTCTGTAAATCTTCTAAACTAATTGTTTTCATATCTATATCAAATTTGTTGTTATTAATTAGCTACCATTTCTGATAGCTGGTTATGCTTCCTCATTTATTAACAGATCTATTTCTTCTCTGGTCATTGTTTTAAGGATCTCTTTTAGCTCATCCTTTCTTTGATTTTTAATCTCTGTTTCAATCTCCATTTTTAGCTCATTGATATTGGCTAACCATTTTTGACACATCTCAATCTGTTTGTTACATCTTTCCAACAATTCAATGTTAGAACTTCCTTTACTAAACCAAGTACCAAACGTTGCAGTTGATTCTTTGCGATTCATCTTTACTAACTCTTTCATAATCTTTGTTTTTAATTTTTCAGTAGGCTCTAACACTGTGTTAGTTTACCTTTCTGATTATATTGCAAAGATATGGTAGCTATAATGGTTCTTTAGGAAGTAAAAAAATCCCACTTTTCTACTCCCTTTTATCTAGGAGTGAAAAGCAGGATTATTTAATAATGAAATAAGTAAGTTAGAAATAGATCATATTAGATCTGTTCATATTTAAATCTTTGTATTGCTGTAAAAAGCCTTTTAATGTTTCAGTTGAAGTTAAGAAGCTTTCACTTCTAGATAGCTTTGTAAAATATACCAGTTTGGAAATAAGTAGTTGCTTATTTATTAATCCATTATTACCTTTCTTTTTTACACCTTTAAATTGAGGATTATCATCAAAGAAAGTAATAAACATCTTAGCAAAAAAGGCTATATGAACAGAATTAGATACAGTTTCAATATTAGGGTTTCCATCTTTATCAAACATAGGAGTAATACCAAAATTTAAGGAACTATTTTCATTTATATCATTTACCAGATCCTTACAAATCTTAGATATTACGTATAAGGTTGTAGGATTATCAATAACAAATTTGTGTTTTCCTTTTATATCTAACACTATTTTTATTGGTTTGTCAAAAGTAACTTTTAAAGGTGTTTCATTCAAATAATTAATATTATTATCAATTTCATTGCTTAATTTCTTTAATTGCTCTCTAGGAGATAAAGCATCAGGTATCTTATTAAAACTAAAACAGGTACTATAATCCAAAATGAACACTATCAAATACCAAAACTTTTCTTTATCTAATCCTAAAGCTTCAATAGTTTCCTGTAATTCTTTGTTCTTTAAATAATCTTCGTATTTGATCCCTAAATGTATTTTATTATTATAATACCTGTTCTCAAAAGTCATAGCTTTTGTTAAGTCTAAATATTTAATTACTTCTTCTGTTTCAGGATCATATTCAACAGAAGGAAAATTTTTCTCTACATAGTTATAAATATACTCAAAAGCATCATTCTGTAATGGCTCCATAATATCAATTAAATTATGCAGCAAAAATAAGAAAAGCCTGCTAACTTTTCAGCTAACAGGCTTCCAATATCTACTTATCCTTATTTATCTTAAATTTATAATGATAATCTATTCCAAATAGTGAACCTGAGAAGGTTAGTATTTCACCAAATGCAACTAATATACTACTATCTATTATACCTACAGGTGGAACTATAAAACTTGCAATAAGTAATCCTGCTCCCAGAATTACCAATAAACAAGCTACAATTAACTGTGTTTCTTCTTTCCTCATTGATTGTTTATTTATTATTAGCTATTAATCCAAACAGAACCACTATTACCAGATGTTATATTTATTCCCTGATATTTTAATCCACCAGAAACAGCACGCAAAGCACCAGAAGGAACAGAGCCTGTTTTATTTCATTCTGGATTAGATACAGATGCAGGGGTTAAACTTCTTAATACGTTATAACAGTCTGAATTAGTTGTAAATGTACCTGTCATTATAACCCTATGATATAAACCATCATTTGGAATTGAGATAGAATCAGAAGAAGAACCATTTTCCGCATTTGTCCAACTTATTACATCTACATCATATCCAAAAGCTGTTATTTTAAATTCATTTCTTAAAATTGTATATGCAGCACCTGTTTCTCCTTTGTTCTGGAAAAGTACAATAGCATTAAATTTTATATACTTATATGATTCTGTTGTTGTTGATAAAGGTCTATCTATTCCACTTGAAGCAGATGCTAAAACTGGTATAATACTTTCATAACTTGCAGGTGTTGTTCCAACCGTATACATTGCACAACTTCCCAGACCTGTCAAACTTGTATTTGAACTGAAAAAACTAATGTTCTGCATTAGAATATTAAATCTGATTGGTACTTCTTTAATTATCTTAAATTTTAGTCCTAGAGGTAAAGAGTACTTATCATCATTAGCTGTTCAACTGTCCATTAAATTATTTGGACAAAAGAAAGGAGTAAATTCCAATGTTCCCCCATTACCTAATGCTTCTAAATGGCTTCTTATATTTGCATTATTTGCAGGTGTAATAGTCATTTGTGAAGGAGATGTTGCAGCACTTAATTTACTAGGTGCAAATACTCCTTCAACAGTATTTCCATTTGTTACCCCAGTTGTTGCAATACCTAAATACATATTACTAAGAGTAGTATTACTTAAAGGTGCTAATAAATATTGTGGATAAATTTCAATATCTGAAATAGATTGTCCTGAACCTGATTGAACATTTCCATCATAACTATTAACACCAAATTTATATGTAGGTGTAATTGTTAAACTATCTACAGGTGTTGAAAAAGGATTTCATTTTACATCATCTATTCTTATAAATGGTTTTGCTAATGTGTTATATCCCATATAATCTAGTAATCTATATGGAGATGAATTACCCCCAGTTGGTTTTTCATAACCTCATTCAGTTGTTGCTAATGTTGTTCTATCTATTTTGGTTGCAATTAAACCATAGTTTACAGCTTTTCTTTGATTTTCAGTAATTTCTGTATCTGTTTGATATTTGACTGGTTTATATTTTGCTCATTTATTTTTTGCTTTAGTACATAATGTACCAACATCTAAACATTCACTATCTAAGCCATCATTTACCCCTAAGAAATTACGAATATACATTACTGAAATATTGTTTGTTCTGTCTATTATTGCCATATTGTTATACAGTTTGTTTTGCTGATATTGATAAATAAATTCCATCTTTTATAACTGTTACTCCTAAATCATTTGTTACAAAAGCAATCCAATAAGTACCACCTTTTACTAAAGATACTTTCATTCCTACACCAGTCCAATTACTAGCATTTGCAATTAAAGTAGCAACTACACCATAGCTAATAGTTACAGGTAAAAAGCTTAATGTTATACTTATAGATTCAGTGTTTACCATTGTTCCCGTACCTATTGGAATTTCAGCTGTTATACTTCTGGCTTTACCATCTGCATAAGTTGAAGTAGTTGTATAGTGTCTATTTCTAATATCTACTGTGCTTCCTGTCATTATTAATGATGGTCCAGCTATTGCAGTACCTTGTAAAGAAGCACTCATTATAGGTCAATCTGTTATATAAGTTGAACTAAGATATTTAGCTACAATAGCACCATTTGCAATAATATTATTTCCAAATGTTGCAGCTCCAGTAACAGATAATGTAGAACTAAAAACCCCTGTTGTTGCAGAAACATATCCACCTGATAAATTTGTGGCTGTTGTGGCTGTTGCTGCATTTCCTGTAGTTGATTGATTCCACGTTGGAATAGTTGCTGTAATGTTTCCAGAAGCTCTAGTTAATGTAAGAGTTGAAGCAGTTAAAGAAGCTGCTGTTATATCATTCCTATTCAATAAATAACCCTGATAAGCTGATAATGCTTGAGTATTGTTTGATGTGGAATATGTTAGATTGTTTTGTACAAATGAACTAATTCCAGTTAAATAAGCATTTGTATCAACTGAACCATCTGCTTTTAGAAATTGTGAAGATGTTCCACCAGATTTAATAAAAGATGTAGCTGTTAAAGATCCAGACAAAGTTCCACCTGTTAAGGCTAAATAACTATGAGTATGTGAAGAATTAAAGGTTAAATCACTTAATCCATTACGGGTAAAAGTTATTGTTCCATTTCCAGAACCAGAAACACCAGTTACATAGTTATTAATATAGCTTGTTAAATATTGGCTATGAGTATGTGTTGTAATATTTCCTGTTAGTTGTGCTTCTATCTGTGATTTAGTAATTGCTGTTAAATATTGGCTGTGAGTATGGTTTGTAAGTGCATATTTACTATCAAATAAAGTATCTGCTTCTAATATTCCATAACCTGCTAAAGTTGTTGGTTTATCTGTTAAATCATTAAAACTACTAACACCAGATCCACCACCTGTAGCACTTAATACACCATCTGGATCAATGCTTAAATTAGCTCCAATCTTTACCAATCCCAATAAATTAGCAGTGGCTATAGGAAAATCTGGCACATAGGTTTCAGCCATATACTTAGCAACTATTGAACCTGTTGCCACAAAATCTCCTTCAACTGTTTGACTGGTTTCTCCTGTCTTTTTTACAAAGTTGTTGGTATCAATTGAGATACTTCCACCAGATGAAGATCCAGAAGAACCAGCAAATAAATATTTATAATACTTACTTCTAGGAGTTGCAACTATTCTATTTTTCTTTATTTCCATTGTTATTTAATTTCTATCATATTACCTTCTAACCTGTTATCTTCATAGTCTATACTTCCACCAGTAAAAAGGAAACTTTTCCCGGATAAATAGCTATCTGTAATGATTGAATATGGTAATACGTCTGGTTTAATAATTTGGGTTAGCTTTATCTTTGGTTCGCTATATTGATCTACTATTCTTTTGATCATATATTCTTCTGGCTTATGAGCTGTTAAATCTATGTTACTTGTTAGTTTGTCCAATATTCCATTATTATAGATTACCTTGCTAAAGGATAATCCAGAATCATTTTTAGATGTGATTTTAAAGGTAACATCATCTAATGGATTGATATAGGATTCATTAACTACATTTTCATACTTAGTATCTTCCTGTATATCTACCTTCAAAGGGTTATATGGTGAACCGCTATTTAATTCTAAACCTTTAATAATACAATGAGTAGGGATAAAAGATTGAAGTCTGGTAACACCCTGTCCATAAGCAGCACCACCTTCAGCAGTGGAAACATAATACCTTTGAGGGCAATATATAACCAGTTTCAATTCACCAGCTAAAAGGGTTGGAATATTGATTTTATAACCAGATAAACCAACTCCAGATGTATAATCAAATTCATCCTTTACATTTATAAAATCCCAAGTTAATTTAGTGGTTTTGGCTATCTCTAAAGGAACATTGAACTTTGTTGCTGTTGAAGTCCAATCTGTGCCATTATAATACAAATTCCCAATAGATAGGGAAACAGGTACATAATAGTTGTTTTTAGTTGTTTCAACACCGCCAACCAAATCATATAGATCATTATAGGTATTATCTGTAATATTATTTACAGCTGCTCTAATCCCGTTTAATTGCTTAATCCACGCTATAGAGAAATTAAGAGCTAAAACAGAATCAGAAGTAATAACAATGTTATTGTATTTCTTTGTAGTTATTACAGGTAATGGTTGACTACCATTTAATTTAACAGTTTCATCTAATTTAGAAGCAGTTAAATAGTTAGTATTTCCAGCTTCATCTATTGTGTTCAGCTTAATAAGAAATTCATCTTCAAAACTTAAATCTTTGGGTTTTTCATTATTATCAAAAGATTCTGTTGAAGTCTGGAAACAGCCATATAATGAATCAATAGGAATAGGGTTATCAAAGCTGTAACTATCTAAAGTATCTGATTCTGTAAACTGTCTGGTAGTTGAATTAAAGGAGTACATATAAGGTCTAAAATCTGTAGCCTTATACCAGTTCCTCATATATCTATAAGTCTTATCATCCTTTTCCTTTATGGTATATTCATCATATTTTATTTTTTCACCATCTTCAAAATCTGAATCTGGAAACAGATAATTATCTGGCACTTCATAATCTGAAGCTATTATCACAGATTTGTTATAACCACCTAAAATAGATAGTTTGTTATTATTTCCTTTTGATTGAATATTCTGAATAGTTATAGGGTTGGATAAGGTTACAGAAGTAGGAGTAAAAGCTGAATCATATCTGGTATAAGCTGTTTTACCTGCTTTGATATAATCCACATCAATAAAGTAGATATTGCCATTATATTCAACTACAGTTCAATTTAAGAACTTACATACTTCTTCCAAACATACCTTTAAATTTTCTGGTTTGCCATCTTCATCTATAAAATTACCACAGCTAATAGTTAATCCAGATAAAGGTTCAGAATAAGTATTAGGAATATAAATACCAGAATAATCTCCTTTACTTTCAGTAATACACTTCTTAATTAAATCCAGTAAGCTAATTGTTACATCTTCACTTTTAAAATCTATATATTCCAAAGTAGATAAAGCAGAAATACATTCTATATCCAATTCAAATAAACTATTATCATAATCCTGTGAGTACATTTCAGGCGTTATAAAGCCAGTTCATATAATGGTTGAACCTTTTATTAGATTTACTTTGAACTTCTGGTAATCCGTACTAAAAAGTGTTTGCAGATAATCACTACCAACTACTTTAAGTGTTGCACCCGAAAATCTGGTAGGAGTATATAAAAAATCTTCATCATTCATATCTACTGTAAAAGCTGGCTTTCCCCCTGTAAGCTCAACAGGGGTACTTACTCCATCTTTTTCTAATATTTGTACTGTATAGCTATTCCCATCTATATCCATAAATGGAACAGTATATTTTAGGTTATACATAATTATTTGTATTTGTTTGTTTTACTCATTTGATTATTAAGAGTTCCAACTAAATCTTTACCAGATATTTTAAACTCAACAGTTCCAGAAGAACCAGCTACATTTCCTTTTCCATCTAATAAATTAAACAGGTTTCTTTGCTGTGTTCCATTTAAAATCATTTCTCCAGAATTTACTCTGGCTATCATATTATCTCCAATAAAAGAAGAACCGCCAATAATACCACCATCTGCAAATTTGGGTATAGAAGCAAAAGCAGCAATAATACTACCTACAGCAGCAATAGCCATAATAGGACCTAAAATAGGAATAGCAGCTACTGAACTGGCAGCTCCAGTAGCAGCAGCTTTAGCATTAGCTGTAGCTTCTGCATTTTTAGCAGTTGTTAAAGCTGCTATCATAGGTATTGCTGTAGCTATGGAAGTCATTAATGTTGAAGCTCAATTAACCCAAGCAGCAGCACCTTCTCCAGTTAAATTTGTAATTGTATTAAGTTGGGTTGCAACCGTATTTAATGAATCAGCATAGGAATAATTTGAACTAATTGCAGAAGGATCTACACCTTTAATCTTAATATTTCCATTTTCCAAATCTCCTTTAATGCTTTTACCAGTTTTGTTTAAACTTTTTGATTTTAATTCTTCAAGGTTAGAACCATCAACTTTAATTTTAAGCTTTATTTCTTCTAATTCAATAGCTTTTCTTAATCCAGCTCTTACACCTTCATTAGTTTCATTTTCAAACTTCTTCTTTAATTCTGCTAAAGACTTTTGATCATAAGCAATTGAACCAGATGAAGGATTAATAGTAGTTTTATTTGATTTTGATTCTTTACTAGAGTTTAGTAATATATCATCTGTATCACCTTTAGTAACAGTTCTTCTTAATTTATCTGCTTTTATTTGTTGTCTGTAAATTTCTTCTTCAACCTGTAGTTGTTGTTTAAGAGTTTCAAAAGTACTTTTTCTTCCTTCATCCCCTTCTTCAGCCAACCATCCTTGTTTTATAATAAATTCATTCTCCTTTTTATAGAGTTCAAGTACTCTTAATTTATCAGCGTATTCTTTTTGAACACCCTTAGATGGATTGTAACCATATTGTTTAGCATCATATTCAGCAGATCTAGCCAATTCATCAGCTTCATTTTTTAGCCTTATATATTCTTTATATTTGGAAGATGCTTCTGAAGTAAGATCACCTGAAAAGTTTGTATTTTTTACAAAGTATTTTAAATCTGAATCTCCAATCTTTAATCCTGATTTAGCAGAATAACGGGTATTCAATGCTTTCATTTCTAGGTTAATGGTTTCCTGTGTCCTTTTGTTCAGATGGTTTACAACTCCTTCATAATTTTGAACTGCATTAATTCTATCTTCATAGGATCTGGTAGTATCTTTTGCTATTTCTTCAAATCTGGCTAAATCACGTGTATCTTCAGCTTTTATATATCCTAATGAAAGTTTCTTATCATCCAGTTCATCTAATAGTAATTGAAACTCTTTTAGATTTGCATAGGTAGCAGCTATTCCATTTTGAAAAGGAGTTCAATCACCAGAAACTAATGATCTAAAAAATACATCAACAGAATCCTTTGCAGTTCCAACTGTAATAGCAAAAGCATCTCCAGTAGTTTGTGTACTTCCAATAGCTTTATTAAATGCTTCTATACCCCCTAAAGCCAATCCAACACCACCAGCCAGTTTAGAAAAAGCTCCAATAGCTCCAGAAGAAAAAGTATTTATCTTTTGTTGGAATCCCTGTATCTGTTTACTGGAGTTTCCCAGATTCTGATCAAATTGCTGTGTATTCAACAGCAATCTAGTAAGTAAATCAGCCATATTATAATTTGTTTAAGGTTTGTTTTGCTTTCTCTTTCAATCTCTCTATATCTTCATTTGTAATAGCAGGTTTATCACTAACAGTTTCCTTATCCCAATCAAATGAAAGAATATCTGTAGGTTTTAGTTGTTTTGTTGATTGGGTTTGAGCTGTAATAAATCCCAGGAATCTAGTTTGCTCCCAACCTGTTTTATTCTTATTTCTCAATCCTTCTAAACAGCTGTCAACTTCATATCATTCCATTCTATCTAAAAAATAGTCTGGATTAATTCCACATTCTACTACAATGATGCTATATAGTTCTGATATGCTAATTACTTTTTTTTTGAATCTCCTTCACTAGCTTTATTTAGTTGTGCCTGTTTTGCAAACACATCACTTACATACTTCTGTAGGTTTGTTACTAAAGTAAAATCTTCATCACATTCATCAATGAACTGATCAAAGGTTAGTGTACTTTCTGGATTATTTGCCAGTATCATAGAATAGAAAAAGATATACTGATCCAGAAGGGATTCTAAAGTAAAGGTTTTGCCTGTAAGCTGTTCAAATATGAATAATGATCTTATGCTATACTTTACTTTATAAGTTTGTTCTTTAATTGTTATTTCCATTGTTTTTAAATTAAAAAAGCCTTTACACCTCTATAGCTAAAGGTATAAAGGCTTTTGATTTTATACTGTTTGGGTTAAAGCTCCAGTACCTTCAAATGAAGCTGTAAAGGTTGCATTATCTCCATTAGGTGCATTAACTTCTAAAGAAGTAATAATTACTTTTCCTTTATATTGTCCAGAAGTCAAAGGAGTCCATCCACCAGTAGGAACTGTATCTGCTTTTGCAGCATAACCAGTTTCTAAGTTAAATACTACTTCTATTTCTGTTCTCCCAGTCCAAAGAGTAAAGAGATCATCAAAGTTTTGCCCTTCTCCATCTAATGAAAATAGGTTATCTGTGCTCATATTTCAGCTTAATTTTCTAGCTGCTTTATTTACCCATTTACCACCAGAATCTTTAGAAGATGTTTCTACTGTTTCTGTGCTCATAGATAACTTTGTTGAAGTTGCAAATGCTATTGATTTATATGTTTCTCCAACTTTTATGAATAGCATTAAATCACTACCGTTAATTACGTTTGCCATATTTATTATTTGTTTATTTTGATTGTAAAACCTAATGTTTGAATATAAGCATCATCTATTCAATCTTCATCAGCAGATTCTAATTTAATGCTTTGTATTCCTTTATCTGTAAATCTCTTATCTTCTAATATATCTCTTACTATTCCAGCCATTTTTAATCCTTCTTCATACGTCTGTGAAAAGCAATTTATATCTATTGATACTTCATCTTCTAAATGAAAATCTTTTGTATAATTTGCTGTTATATTACTTCTTCTATAGACAATAAAAGGATAAGTAGTATCAGTATTCACCATTACAGGATAAATCTTATTATTAACTAAAGTAGTTAATCTGGAATCAGCACTTAATACAGCATATATTACTTTACCTATTTCTAAACTTTGCATTTACTTTAAGTATTGATTGGATTATAATGTAATTTAATTCTTCAGATATGGTACTTTCTTTAGCTTCTCTGGCTCTTTTAAAGAAGTAGTGAGCATTAATACTACCAGTACTGGATTTATGTTTATTCTTCTTAAATCGCTTCTTAGTTCCCATTTCAAAAAACTTCAATCTAAAATCCCCCATAATATGAACTTTACCTTCAGTAACTTCTTTATTGATTGAAGATTTGATACCAGAAATGAAGGATCTTCCATTTCATCTATTCTTTGAATTAGGTTTTTTTACAACTGATCTAAAGTTCCGTTTTGCTTCATTTACCAATATACCAGTAGCTTTCTTTAATGCCATTTTATGAGCTTTCTTCTGCTGTCTGGAATCGAGTTCTGCAAACATTAAAAGCACTTGTTTAGCATCCACTGTAGCACCGTTATTCATTTATAAGTTCTCCTATAATATCTGTTGATTGTTTATATTTATCAGGTAAAATAGAGATGATTCTGTAGTATTTCCCCTTCCAGATAATTCTCATAGATTCATTTATACTGTGGTAATTTCTAACTGTAAATGTGATATTGTATGTATTTACAATTTCCATATTTTCAGTTTGTCTATTACCTGTATGAGATTTAACGCTACATCTAGTGGAAATATAATTGGTTCAGCTCTTTACTTCATCTCCAAATTCACTTTTAATTGTGGTTAGTTGCTGGATTATAATTTGTTCTGTTAATGTTCCTGCTCTTAATCCCATATTATTACAGTATTGAATAATTTTTATAAAGAGAAATAAGGTATTCAAAAGTATAAGGAACTTTATTTACTGAAGCATAAGAAACAGGTTCTCTATTTGCATATAAGTTACCAACTAATAATAATATAGCAGCTTTAACAGCAGGTGGAATTTCTCCATCTACTGTTAAGTTTTCTAATGCAATATTTATGTTTTTACTTACTGCATCTTCTGCTACATCAATTAAAGCCAGTATATACTCATCATCAGCAGTAAAAGAACTATCTATAATTAAATGTTGCTTTGCTTCACTTAGTGTTATATACATAGCTTATAGTTTTTAGTTAAGGTTAATACTATTTTACAGAAGCAGTTACAAAAGATGCAGCTCTGCGAGGTTTAGCATCAAAATAAGCATTAATTACTAATCTTACTTTTCCGTTTGCAGCCTGTGTATAGGGATCTACTGTAAGATCAATACCACCTCATTGACCGATTACATAATCATTAAATGCTCCAAATACTACACCAGCTTCATCAGCTCCAGCCTGTAAAGCTTTAGCAACAGATGCAGAAGTTAATACTTTGTAACCATCCATTTCAGCACCTTCCATTAAATACTTAGCTGTTCCAGCAGATTTTTCAGTGGTTTTTAATACAGCTTTTGCTGAAGGATTTACAATAAATACTTTTTCACCTGTTACATTAGCATTTTCCAAAGCTGTTTCCATATCTACAATATCTTTGTAAGAAGGAACACCATTAATTGAAGGAGCTGTAGCAAACATTCCAGCAGGTTGAGTAGTTGATCCTGCTTCTTTACCTAGAATAGTTTTTTCTAGTTTTTCAGCCAAAGCATTTACAATATCTCTTTTCAACATTTCTTCAGCAGAATTAGAATCCTGGATTAAAAACTGTTTTGATACATCAATAAAAGCAGTTACTCTTTTAGGTTCTAAGGTTACTTCTGTAAATGTACCAGCACCATCAGTAGCACCAGCTACTTCACCTGCCCAAGTAACATTAGATCCACTATAAACAGGAATAGAAAGATTACCAACTAATCCAGTCATATAATTAGCTCCAGCCTGCACCAAAACCATACTATTTCTTAAAGGTTCTAAAATACCCAATTTATCTTCTGCAACATTTTCCTGTCCAGCTGTTGCAACTGTAGCCTGAATATTAGCTCTTTCTTCAATAGGTAGTACAATTTGACCACTATAATTTTGACCTGCTTTTCTAAATTCAGAAATACCAGAGTTAATAACTTCCTGTGCTCTCTCATCTAATTGTCTGTTGTTAGCTACATCATTAATAGCCTTTAGTAATGAAAATTTTTCCATAGTTTTAGTTTGTGATTGTGGTTTAAAATTTCTTTTGTTTGATTCTTCTATCTGTTTAATCTGTGTTTCTATATCTGCTATCTCTTTCTTTATTGAAGTAAGTTCTGATTCTTCACCAGTATTTAATTTTCTTACTTCTTTTTCAGCAGCGTTAATTAATTCTTCTGCTTTCCTTTTTAATTGTTCTTTTTTGTCTATTAACTCCAAAGTGTTCATTATTTTAATCCTTCTCTAAGATTTTGGTAATACTCCTTTAATTCTTCATCTTCTAACTTTAGAATAGCTTCTAAACCTCTTTTATCTACTGTAGTTCCTTCATAAGCTGGTTGATAAACTGGAGATACATCAAAGAGCTGATCAAAAGCAGTAATAGTTCTAAGATACTTACCACCGTTTCTTTTTTCTCATTTATCATTCTTAATCTGAAAAGCAAAAGAAGAACTGGTAATATCCCTTCTTTCCAATGCTTCTAGTAATTCATCCCCTAAAGCTGTTTTGGGAGCTTCAAATCAATATTTTAAGCCTACATTATCAACTTCTAAAGTAAGAGATCCAGAACCAAATTTACTTCTGGCTAATACACCTCTATCTTTACTGTGATTTAGTAAACAGAAAATATCAGATCTTTCTAATACTCCATCTAAAGCAGAAGGATCTATTACCTCTGTAAATCCACCTAAATCATTAGATTCAGAATTAAAGATTAAAGCATAACCTTCAACTGTTCTATTTTCACTAGGTTTAATTTCTCCGTAATTTCTAATTTCTTTCATTTTGGTTAGTTATTATTTTATATATGGAAATTTAATATCAATCTCCTGCACCTTTTCCAACCATTCAGTTTTTGCAGCACTGGCTTTTTCAAGCTCTCCTAACTCTGTATATTTCACGTATGACATATAAAGAGAATCCGATTCATTTCTATATGACATCTGTCTATTCAGGCGAATCATATTATTCTTTTCTTCAATTGTTAGAACAGGTTCTTCTATTACAATAAGCTCCATATCAAATATTTCTTTAATAGAAGCAGATGGATTATTTTCACTAAATGCTATTTGAGCTTCAGACATTGGTACTCAATATCCATTAAGATAATCCTCCCAATTAGAACCAACTGTATAATTATATGGATCAAGTTCAAAGGAAAATTCACACTGATTTCCACTAATATTTTTATTAAAGTATCTCATAGTTTTTTAATATTATATGTTTATACAAAAGCAGATGTAGGTGGTGTGAAATTACCTGTATATCTTGCTATATTTGAAAATCTGTATTCATCAAAATAATATGGTGAAAGTTTACCTATTATTATAGATTCACTAAAGCTGTAATCAGGTTCAAAATTTCAAGCTAAACTAATGATATTTATCCCATCTACATAAATATAAATATATCCGTTATATTTTACAACTGCAAAATGGTGTCACGTATCTGAAGATATTAAACTTGTTGAATAATTATTTTGAACATCATAATTTGTTCCATCATAATGAACAATAAAAGTATGTACTGTTCCAATACTTATAGAAAAATATCCAGCATTAATACTTTCTGATTTTGCATAAAGATCAAATATTTTATGCGTATCTGGATATGCAGATGGCATATAAATCCACATTTCAGCAGTCCAATTATAAGAACTACCTAGATAAGAGTAATAACTATTATCATACTTTGCTATATATCCATTTGGATATTCATCTGTTGAATTAAGTGTATTGTAAAGAGAACTTGTTCCAAATTTTTTTATTGAGGTTGAATAACCAGCATTAGTTCCTTTGGTTCAAGTGTATTCATAAGCTTCAAAACCGTTGTTATCCATATTACCATCAAAATGAAGTAAAGAAATACAGTTAGGATCTTCACTAGTAGGTGGAATATAAACAGGTGTTTTCATTAATGTTCTTTTTCTTAGCATATTATAAAGCTCTTATTATGTAACTATTTGTTGCGTAGCAAAGTATATTAATTTCAACTCTTCCTCTAGAAGGTAGGCTAATACTTGTTCCACTTAAAGATATAAAACTACCTGAATTAGGTAATGCTTGCGTTTTTGATGAATAAGAACTATTATAAACAATAATATGCAATTCATCTCCAATTTCCATATTAGAAGATAAAGATAAACTTGTTGCAGCAGTTACAGTAGCATAAACCAATCGCTTTGAAATAGGTAATGAAGCCAAAGTAGTAACATTATTTACACCTTTATTTCTATCATCACCACCACCTGAAACAGTACCTCATTCTAAACCTGTTCCCCCACTGTTAACTTGTAAAACCTGTCCAGCAGAACCAATACTGGTTAAACCTGTTCCACCTTTGTTCGTTGGTACTGTTCCTGCATAGGTTGTTACTATTGCTGTTGATCCAGAACCTGTAACATCTCCAGATAAAGTTATAGTTTGATTTGCCTTTAAATATGTGCTGGTATCTAATACCCAAGCATTAGCACCCGTTTTAGTAAGTATTCCAGAAGTGCCAGATAAAGATCCAATTGCTGTTAGATCTGCATTTATAGGTTGAGCATCTGTAATTCCATAACCTTCAAGTGTGGTAGGTTTATTAAATATTTTAGTTCAATCATTAAAAGCAAATATTGTACCTGCATCATTTTTAGCAAATAATCTTTCATATCCAGATTTATAATTCATCGCCAACTCTCCATATTCTAATGAAGATGGAGCAGTTGGATTTGAATTAGTAAGAGTATTATTTCTTTTAATATATGTATTTGGCATAAACTAAATTTTAATATGTTCCACAGTCTATAACATTTGACCATACAGCAGTTCCATCAGCAGAATAAACAAGAATGTTACCAGTAGCACCACCAGAAGGAATATGCTTATTTCCAGATGTTGTAGGGTGAACATAGTTATTAGCACCAGTAGCTATTCCATCTAATTTAGTTTTATCAGCAGCACTCATTAAACCAGCTAATGAAGTTGTTGCAGATGGAAAAGTAAGAGTAGTAGTTGAATTAGTTCCTGTAGCTGGATTATATGTTGTTACTGTGATTGTATTGTTTGTAGCAGAAGTAGTAACAGGACCTAATGTAGATACATAAGTAGTAACATTATTAAGCTTATTAAAATCACTACTAGACATTAATCCATTATTTGTAGAACTGGCTAATCTTCTTAATTCTGTAATTATTGCATCTAATCCATTTACAACTGAAGTATTATTTGCAACATTTCGCCAATAAGTACCATCATAAATTAAAACATCACCAGCAGCTAAAGCTTTACTAGCAGTAGTAGAAGAATTATAACTGGCTATTGCTGCATCTGAACATTCATAAATAGCACCAGATCCAGATCCAATAATATCTTTTACAGAATAAATACTATAATTTACCCTTACTATGTATGGATCTGCTTCTGTTCCTATACCTTCAAATGTAAAAGCATTCTCAAAAGGAACAATTCTATCATTTAATTCTTTTCCTTTTGCTGCTGAAAGAGGTTTTGTTGTACTGGTATCTGTTAATGTGTTGATAGTATTAAGTTGGATGTTATCAGCATTAACTGTTATACCATCATTAGCAGAAGCTACATTTAATGTAACATTAGCAGATAAAGCTCCACCACCTGTTAAACCATTACCAGCTGTAACAGTTCTGGCATTTGGTACTTTACCATCATTAAGAGCTTTACCCTGTGCTGCTGATAAAGGTTGAGTTGTTGAAGTACTTGTTAATGTGTTTACAGTATTTACTTTTACTCCTGTAGCATCAACAGTTAAACTATCATCTGCATTAATAACAGCTATTTTTACAGATTTTGTTCCATCTCCTGCTGTAGTTGTGGTTTGCCCTAATCCATTACCTGCTAAAGCTGCAAACATATCTATAAGAGTTGTTGCACTGTCTGGAATAGCATTTAAGAAGTTCTGCAATTCTGTTCATTTGTTTATAACTACATCTGCATCATTAGTTCCAGTTAAAAAGGTTTTTAATGTAGTTGCAATTTCTAAAACATTTCTATAACCAACATCTGTAAGCATTGTACCCCCAGATAAACCATTTACTAAACCTTCTACAAATGCTTTACCTTTAAATTCAATTATTGATCCTAATGAATCCTTGATAAAAATGGTTGGATCTGTAGATATATCATTAATTGCTATTTGACCTGCTAATAATGATGTTGGTGCTTTTGCTTGCGTACCCCCAGCCACAGTAGGGCTAGATGATCTTAATTGCTGTATTTTTTGTATTTCAGCCATATTTAATATGTTCCTCCGTTAATATTTATTATTAAATTATATAATTCCCTGCCCTTATTAGCACTAAGTGCTTTATTTGTAGCTGTTGATATAAAGCTATCTTCTATGTATGATTCTATTCCTAAAAAATAGTCTATAGGTTCAAAATCATAATCTTCAATCCCATTTATAAAAGCATATTTAGTGTATGTAGTATCATCAGGGTTTGTTCTTAATACTACCTCTAAACCTATATATCTGTATTCTTTAGGTACTCTTAATTTATATTCTTCTGGAGATTCAATTATATTTCCAGATGAATCAGTAATTCCTCTATAATAATCATAGTTATTAGCTTTTACTAATGTTATATTAGCTCTGTTTAATTCTATTGGAGCAATAACCTTTTGAATAAATTCTATAGATGCTGTATTCTTTTGAATAAATTCTATATATGAAGTGTTCTTTTGAGTTATTTCTAAATTACATTTTGTTGGAGTAATAACATTTTGAATAAATTCTATAGCTGAAATATTCTTTTGTGTTATTTCTAAATTATATTCCATAAGGTCTATTTTAAATACAAATTAGTTTGCCCTGTTATTTTTTCATCATATGTTCCATCTGAAAAAATCTGATTTATAATTTTCACTGTATAGATGTAGTTTATTAAACCTTCTTGTAATCTTTCTAAATCAGTTGAATTAATAAATATTGAATCAATTGTTTCTCCTTCAATAATTCCAGAATAAACACCGTTTTCATACTTACATTCAATAAAATCAGCAGGATTAGAAGTAAAGAATTTAATACTAAAACCAGCAGTATCTTTTATTCTGTATGGAGTTCCAGTAGCATCTACTAATCTAACATCAAAGAGTAAATCAGAACCTTTAAATATTTTCTGTATTGCCATTTTGTTTCTCATTTAAAGGATTACTAATAATTTTATCTAGTGTAGTCATATTTACCTGAATAAAGGATTTATCTCCATTTTCTATAGGTTCTAAATCCAATGCTTTTCTAATCTCATTTGGGGTTATACTTCCTATCTGGAATAGCTTATTATAATACTCTGCTAAACTGGCTTTATCAGCTCTTAAAAGTACTGAAGTATCAAAACGAACATCAATACTTCTCTTTTCAGATGGTTTATAGAGCTTGCGCTGAAATTCCAGTTCTATCTTTTCCAATAAAGGAGAAAGCGTATCTGTTAAGAAGGCTAATTGAGTTGCTTCTACAGTTGAATAGCTGGATTTAGATAGATCAAATGCTTTAACTGGAGAAACACCAAAAAATCTACAAATATCAATTACGTTAAATTCTCTGGTTTCCAATAATTGAGCATCAGAAGGATTAACAGTAATAGGTTGAAAGTTCATATTTCCTTCTAAAACTGCAACACCGTTAGGAGTACCAGTAATAGGAGAAAAAGTAGTTTGTCAACTATCTTTTATATCCAGCTTTTGTTTTGGAGTTAAAGAAGATTCAACTTTAATAATACCTGCTAGATTTGCACCACCTCTAAAGAATCCAGCAGCGTGAGCTTCTGAATCTGTTGCTAGTCCTAGAGTTGTTTTAGCGTGAGAAAGAGTAGATATTCCACTAATACCATCATAACTAAAGTTTAGAATATGAATCATATTCACAGCTTCAATCAGTTGTTTATAGCCTACAATGTTGTACATTATCTTTCCATTTAATTCAGTAATAGTTACTAAATCTGCTGGTATTAGTTTAAGAGCTACAGCATCTCCTTTTACATCTCTTTCAATTAAAGCATATCCATTACCTTTTAAAAGTACACTAGTGATCAGTGTTTTCATAAAGGTAAATCTGCTCATTCTTTCGTTTGGTTCTCTATTCAATAAATAGTAAGTAGGGTGTTCTATATACTTCTTTTTATATCCTTCAGAATCTATTTTAAAAGGTTCTAAAGGCAATTGAGCAACAGAATCACTAATTACATCAACACATCTATATACAGCACTTAAAAGCATTGCTTTACTCTCTGCATATCCAGAAGTTGAATTATATATTAAAGAATTTAATCCAAAAGGAGTATAAGCTCTTTCTTCAGGTTCTGGTTGTGTTTTTGGTTTTGATTTAAAAAATCTGTTTAAAATTCCCATAATTAAGGTTTATATTATAAATATTTCATTTGAATAATGTGGTTTAGTAAGATATATACCTAGCGCCTGTATCATTGCTATCACTCCATCAATTTTCTTTTTATCCATCTGTTTTACTGGTTTAACATTGTTGTGATAGTCTGATTTTAATACTACATTTCTAAAACATTGTCTAGTAATATCACTATTATCAATTACAGCTAATTCAGATAGTATAATTCTTTCCAGTTCTTTAGTTGGTTTGTTGAAGTTTCCTAGAGATTGTGAATATTCTTCTAATGGTAATCCTTCTTCAGTACATTTAATAGCTCATTGAGTAGCATTATATTTGTCATAACCTATAGCCATTATATTTACTATCTCTCTGTTTTTAAGAATATCAGCAGTTATATAATCATAATCAGTAACATTGCCAGAAGTAACTGTAAGTAATCCTAATCTATTCCAAAGTTTGTAGGTTTCTTTATCCTGCTTTTCTTCTAATGCTGATTCTGGTAAATAGTAATGAGTTTTAAAATAGTATTTATCATCTTTTACTATCATATAAGAAACAGCTGTTAAGTCACTTACAGCAGCTAAATCTACTCCTATATAGCAATTTTCACCTTCAAAATCAGATAATTCAACCTTATTACTACACTTTACTACATATTCTTCTGGAATCCAAACAGTAGCAGAATCACACCACTGATTTAAGGTTTTGGTTCTTACTCCAACTTCTTCAGAAGGATTATTCTTTGCTTGTTGTACTTGTTCTCTTATATATTTCTTAGTTACAGTTACTCCCAGATTTGGAGCACATTTACACCAATTCTTTTCATTTTGCCAATCATCATCTTCATCTAAGGAGTATATAGCAATAAACATAGAATCATCTTCTTTTAGGTTGTTTAGAACCTCTATAGCAACTGTTCTAAGTTCATAGCAGGGTTTACTTTTATCAAAACCAGCAGTAGTAATAGTACAAAGGTGGGGGTTCTCTCGCATACCCTGCGAAGATTTAATAACATCTCTTACTTTGCTATTAATTGCAGCGTGATATTCATCCAATAAACCAAATGAAGCGTTAAAACCATCTAGTTTAGAATCATCAGCAGCTAATACTTTAAGTTTGGAGTTTGTATGGTTGAATAAAATATCTGCTCTGTAAGCAGTTAAGTATTTATTATCTGGATCTAAACCTTTGGAGAATTTGCTACACATATCAAAGGCAATTTTTGCCTGTTCTTTACTGTTTGCAGCTAATAAAACTTCAGCACCATCTTCTCCATCAGCAATAAGGTAATATAAACATAAAGCAGCAGCTAAAGCCGTTTTCCCCTGTTTTCTGCTTACTTCTATGTAAGAGCTGGTAAATCTTCTGGTTCTGGTTTCCTTTCAGTAAAAGCCAACTATATTAGCTATTATAAAAGCCTGTCATTCTTCTAATATAAAAGGTTTGCCAGAATGTTTACCTGTAAAGTGTTTTAAGGAGCTTATAAAGGCTATTGCTCTGTCTACTATTTCTTCTCTAAAGATTAGATCTTCTCTTTGTAGATCATCCTTAAACCGCTTACAGGCTAGCTTTATAGAAGTGCCTGCTATTATTTCTTCATTTAGTACCTTATCTGCATATTCATAGTATTGTTTCATTTTAAATATATACATCTTTTAGTAGGTTGGTAATATTAAGTATTTCTTTAAAGGTTTCAAAATGAAGTTTATGCAATATGGAATAATTATCTGGTATAGGAACAATTGGTTTTTCTATCAATGAACCTTTGCCTTGTTTTGTGATATTCACTATTTTTCTTTTAATTTCATTTGACAGTAAATCAGAATAATTTTTTAATATGGATTCTAAAATATCAATTTGTCTTTTCATTGAATCAAGAAGTACTGGTTTATGTTGGGATATTCCATAATATTTTGTGAAATCTCTTTCAATATCTCCGTTATCACTGAATACATTCTGTATAAATTGATCTATCGAGTATTTATTTATAAATTGAATTATTGTAAAAGATGTTTGTTCAAGTGAATAGATATCTATTTTAATCTGCTTTTTCATCCTATTTACTTCTGATATTTTTGGAATAAATATAGTAAACAGATAGAATATAGCAGAAGCAACAATAGAAGTAGATATTGTATAAGTTATATCAGCTACCTTATCTGCTTTACTAAATAATGGTATCATATTGAGCCAATAAAACTTATAGCCAATAATCCAAGCTATACTAAGAAATAAAAACACAATAATAATTAAATCACCACAATTAAAATACTTCTTCATATTGATTTATATTTAGTTAATCACCAAATATAGTAAAGATTATTCAATTAAAGTTATCTTATTTCTTTTGCCTGTTTAACAAATGCTTCTAAAGGAGTAGCTTCAGTTTCAGTTTTATCCAGCTTAGGAAGCTTAGTCCTGGCTTTTGCAGTTAAACCAAATTCAGCCATTACTTTCATTGCCATAGTTTGAGAATCCTTTGCAACTTTAATCATAGGGTGAGCAACTAAGTTACCTCTGTTATTCTCAATCATCATTCCATCTTTTTCTACTTGCTTAGAAGCATTAATAAACATTGAATAATTTCTGGCTAGCATATCTAAAGCAGCATTATCCACGTTTTCCAATACTCCAGATTCATCTAATTTACTTAAAACATCATTCATATATGTTTTAGCTTCTTTGTTAATGTCTGTTGGTACTTTGTAATTTATCATATAATTTATCTTTAAGGGTATACTAGTAACCGCTGATATATCATTTGTCTGCCACGATAACAAAGAATTTTTATTATTTACTAAATTTTCTTCTAAATATGTATTAACTTTGTAGTAAATACCTAAAGCTATGAATGAAAAAAAAGAGTACCGATTAACAACCCGTTTTCCTAAAAAAACAATGGATTTTATAGATTATGTGAGTAAAGCCACCAATAAGCCAAAAGCTGAAATAGTAAGAACAATGATTGAAGATTATATTAATGACAACCCCAAACTAAAAGAAATTTATGAGCAATAGAAAGCAACCACAGATTAGAAACTACAGCAACGGTCTTACATTTGAAGTAGGTGCTGAAGTATCAAAAATTATAGCTAAAAATTATGATAAGCTATGACAAAAATATGTAACTGATAAAAGTACTTTGAATATGTGCCAGACTACAGAAGATATTTTTCAAAATACACTTCTAAAAGTAATGCAGGAACTAACTTCAATAGATGAAAGATCCGTTTTGGATTACATAGATTGAAGATTCAACTTAGTTAAATTTCAAACCGTAATGGATAACAAAGAATTACACAAATACCAAAATTATTTAGAAGATGCCAACACTAAAGAAGCCACAGAAACAGAAAAATAGGTCTATAAATGCAGAAGAAAGGAAAAAGATTTATGCTACTACCAGATGAAGGAAACTAAGATTAGCACATCTAATGAATTATCCTTTATGTGAAAGATGTGAGAAAGAAGGAAAAGTAGTACCAGCCATAGATGTACATCATATAATTTCATTTATGACTGGTAAAACTCCATTAGATAAAAAAGCTCTAGCTTATGATCCTAATAACCTAGAATCATTGTGTAAAGAATGTCACCAGAAAGAGCATAATAAAAGTAACTAGTTTTTAACTAGTAGTTTTTTAACTTTTTCCATAGAGTTGTATTTGTCAAAGTTTATAGAATAATTACCTTCTAGAGCATTGAGATATTTCTGATATTTAGTTACTGTAATTCCATAATATCTATCATAATATGAAGGATTAGACTCAGATTTTTGAAGAAGAGTTAAAACTTCCATAATAAAACATTTACTATATATTTTATATGCAGCTTCATAATTACCTAACAGTGTTTCAGTCTGTGCTTTTTTTAAATCACTCACTTTAGAAGAACTAATAACACCTTTAATCTCGTCAACGTCGTTTGTCATCCCCCAAATCTTAAAGAAAAGAATAAGATTAAGTATTCCAAAAATAAATAAAACTAGATACAAAATTTCGTTCATAATAATATGATTTAAAGTTAATACTAAAAACTAATTGCTAAAGTTATCAATTATATACAAATTACATCATAATTATTCAATAATTTTATATGGTCAATATGTTAAATCACCAGAATAACAGAGTCTAGAGCCTTCTCATTCTCCTAATCTCAAATGAAGCTATCTAGCCAGTTCGATTATGAGCCTGAAGCACACCTACATATTAAATAGTTAGATTTATTGAAATTTACTAATTTTTCATATAATTATGTTGTATCTTTGTATTATCAAAGTAAATGATTATCAACCTGTTGTCGGAGCTGCTACTACCTAAAACAAAGTTGTAAATTATACATTTTTTCTGTGTTAAGTGTGTTTTATTAAATAAAACCAGTTTAAAAGCTGGTTTTATTTTTGAAAAAAAGGTAACCAAAAATAATTTGGGTATATAAGATAAAATTCATCATTTTTTAAAATCAATTTAAAACTAATATTTATATGAAACAAAGTTGAAAAATCACAGATTTAGATAGTAGAAAGTATCTAAGTGAGCAAATAAAAAAAGTAACCCTACCAAAGAATGCTATATTTGATAAAGGTAAAGTTGGTTGTGGTGGAACTACATTAGCATTAGAATCAGAATTTCCTTATGTTATATGTGTTCCTTTTGTATCTCTTATAGAAAATAAAGTAGAACAAGTAAAATCAAATCCAGATAAAGAAGAAGTTTATGGATTTTATGGAGATAACAATAAAAAGAAAGATTTAACGGATTACTTAAAAAGAGTTTCCTGTCCTAAAATAATGGTTACTTATGATTCATTATGGAAACTTACAAACTGAATAGATCCTTCAAAATTTAAGATACTAATAGATGAATTGCACCTATTGTTTACTGAATATTCTTATAGGTATGAAGCTGTTCAATCAGTTCTTAATAATTACACAAAGTATAGTGAATTTTGCTTTATGACTGCTACACCTTTAGATGAAGAATTTGAATTGGAAGAACTAAAAGATATACCAGTGGTAGAAGCTGTTTGAGATAATGTAACAACTGTAAAAGTTCAATCTGTAAGATGTAAGAATAAGGTAAAAGATACAGTTGCACAGCTTATAATGAAGTTTAAAAATGGAGAATATAAAGAGAATGCTTATTTCTTTGTTAATTCAGTTGGTTACATTACTGATCTGGTTAAAATATGTGATTTAGATGATTCAAATACTAGAGCAATTTATTCAAAGAATAATAAAACAGATGTAGGTTTAAAAAGAGGTTCAACCCTAGATCAACCAAAGAAAATTAACTTCATTACTTCTACAGCGTTTGAAGGTTGTGATATTTATGATGAAGATGGATTAACTTTTATCATTTCAGATAGTTCAGAAACTCAAACAATGATAGATATATCTACAAAGTTTCAACAGATAGCAGGTAGAATCAGAAATAGTAGATATGCAAATGTAATTTACCATATCTTCAAAGAAACTAGATACAGTTCTTTATCCTATGATGATTTTAAAGAGTTTACAGATAAAACTATTAGTGAAACTAAAGAAATGATAAGTGATATATCTGGTAAATCTTATGCTGATAAGATAAGTACAAATGAATTGTATGTAAGGAAGGAAGGTAAGAACTTCATATTTGATCCAAATAGAGTAAAGATAGATTTATACAATTTCAAAATATGCAGAAATATATACAGTTTAAGAGCTAATCTAAATGCAGAATATAAGAAATACAATTTTGAAGTAGATAATTTTGATTTCATTTCAGAAGAAGTAAGGAATATTAATGTTATGGCACAGTCATTTAAAGAGATAGTAGAAGAATTAAAAGAAGAAGAACAAGAAATTTACAGATTAGATAGACCAGTAAGAGATTTAGCCTTTAAAAAGTACCCGTTTTTAGAAGAAGCTATTAATAAGATAGGTTTTAAAGGAATTGAAGATCTAAAATACAACATTACCAACATAAAGATTAAACTTATAGGTAAATTAGATAAATCAGAAGATAATAAAGTAATGCTTTCTCTTAAAGGTTCTCCATTATTAAAGGTTGGTGAATTTGTTGAAAGTTCAAAGGTGAAGGCACTATTTCAGAAGATATATAGAGAATTAGAAATTACTAAAGTAGCTAAAGGTACAGATATTCTTAATTATTATGATGTAAAAGATGGAAAAGAGATAACAAAGAAAATAGATGGAAAAGCAACCAAAGGTTATATAATTTATAGAATGAAAGTAGTATTTAATTAACCGTTTAAAACAAATAAAAATGAACACATTAGGAGAAATTTTAATAGCACTAGCTATAGTGGCAATACTAAATTGAATAGTATATTCTTTGGTATTGATAATAGTAAGAAAAGCAGTAGATATAGCAGTAGATAAGACAACCCAGTATTATAGAGATCAAATAAATGTACTTATTGGGAGATTAGAAGAAAAGAATAAAGAGTAATAACATTTCTAGCCTATAAAATGGTAATGGTAATGTGAATGATAATGTAAAGGTATAATGATACTTATAGGCTGGAGCAATTCAGCTAAAAATGGATCAATTTCAAGAATTAGAAAATAAAGGAAGAACATTAATAGAATCCTTTTTAAAACAAGCAAATATAACAGATTGACAACCTACAGAAGATAAATATGATTGAGTAGATGGATATTTCACTCTAAAAGAAAATAAGGTTGTTGCAGAGATTAAAGTAAGAGATATTAAGTACAAAGATTATCCTACTCATTTGATGGAACTAGATAAATTTATGAATATGACAAAGATTAAAATAGATAATAATTGTGCTTTTGGTATGTACTTTAATTTCTTTGGAGATGATGATTTATATATCTATAATATCAGTGATATTAATACTATTGAATGTGAAGTAACATCTTTATGATGTGTTAAAACAACAGCAGCAGATAACGGTTATACCTTTAAACAGATGCTAAATATACCAACTTCTAAAGCACAGATATATAAGAGAAAAGATGGAATTTGATATAAAATTCAGAATTAATAAACCCTTAAACAAATAAACAAAATGGAAAATAATAAAAAAACACTAGTAGAAACAATTCAAATGATGAACTATTTAGAAGTAGTTTATGAAGAATTAAGTAAAGAGATTTTAGAGAATATAAAAGATTCAAACATTAAATATGCTATTATAAATGTAAATAACAATATGTTAGAACTAGTAATATCAATAAGTTATAATAATAAAATATGTACCGTTTATATAAATGAAAAAAAACTAGTTAAAATAGAATGTAATAAATATTGTTATGAAGATTATAATATTGATTTCACTGATATTATAAAATCAATCAAATTATTTTTTAGTTAAAATATGAAGGTTCAGTAGGTTATCTGCTGAACCTTTTATAAATTTGTAAAACACTTAAATAATACATTATGAAACTATTATTATTAATAATATCAACCTTTATATGTGTATATTGCACAGCACAGGATAAAGTAACTACCAAAGTTAGGTGTTACTTCTTAAAAGAGAATTTAGATTTATCACAAGTATATAAAGTTTCAATTGGAGAAACAAAGCAGGGTTTTATTCCAGCAAATAAAGAGTTAACAGTTTTAGGATTAGATACTATAAATTATATATTTTATAAAGTTCAATATAAAGATAAGATAGGGTATGTACATAAAGATGTTATTTATGATGCTCATTTAATCAATAATATTGATCCAAATATTAGAAACGAATATAGAAAATATGTTAATGATCACTCTATCGTAATTGGAATGACAAAGTATGAGCTAATAGCATCTTTAGGTAATCCAATTAAAACAAACACTACTGTTACTAGTTCTGGTAAATCAGAACAACTAGTATATGGAGATGTTATAAATCATTATTATGCTATTGGATTTACACTACAGAATTATCAAACTACATCAAATGAAAAGTATATTTATGTTGAAAATGATGTAGTAACTTCATTTCAATATTAATAAAAAGCCAGTTAGTTAATTCTAGCTGGCTTTTTCTTTATTATTCAGGTAAATATTTTCTTTCTTCTTCTCTATCAATATATTCAATAAACTGATCTATGTTTATTTCTCTTACAGTAGTATCAAAGCTAAAATTATCTTTAGTAGGAATATTATCTAAACCTTTTACTATAGCTATTTTATTTTCTTCATCAAAATAAGCATCATTAGTAGGATTTACTACAGTATAATACCTCTTTAAAGGATAATAGCCTATATATACAACTGTTCCCGTTGTTAGATGAATAGCAATTAAAGAATTATAACCTGTTCCATATATTATCATTGATTCAATTACTTTATGAAGTAGATTATATTTTTCTATATCATCTGTAATACTATCAACTATTACAGTTGTATCAGTTATGGATTTGATAGCTTTTATCTGGTTCTCCTTAGATTCAATCTGTTTAAGGATTAAATCCTTTTCCTGTAAGTATTTACCTGCTTCCTTATTAATAGATTCAACTTCATTCAGCTTATTATTATAAAGATCAACCATATTAGGGAATTGAATCTTAATTTCAATAGCTGCATTTACAATAGTATTAGCTTTTGCTGTTAATTCTTGCTGTACCTTTTCCAGTCCTTTAATTTGCTGTTCTAAGGCTTCTATTTCATTCTTTAGAGGTTCAACCTGTTCTTCTGTCTTATTTGCTGCAAGCTCATTATTAAAGAGTTTTTTCACTAATTTCCATACAATAAACTCAATATTCTTTCCCCTAATAGATTTACTTAAACATACTTCTGTTTTGTTTGTTGCTTTTGAATATTTTTCGTGACAACAATATGAATCCCTAGAAGCTCCATAGGTGTAAGATACTTTACAATAAGGGCATTTAATAAGACCTCTTAAAAGTTGAAAGTGTTTTACTCCAGAACTTTTACTTCTATTGGTTCTATCTTTCATCCCTTTAATAGATAATTCAAATAGTTCAGCAGATATAATAGCAGGTGCTTCAACTGTTGCAGATTCTAAAATCTTTTTATATTTCTTTCCTTGTTTAGGCTTTTCACTTTTTAGTCTGTATTTGGCTTCTCCTTTATATACAGGATTTACTAACATATCACTTACAGTAGCATAAGTCCAATTTTTACCAGTTCTGGTTTTTAATCCATCAGCATTTAAAACTACAGGGATTCTATAAGCAGAGTAACCATCTGCTGAAAGCTGGAATATTCTTCTTACTACTTCAGCTTCTTCTTCATTAATAGAAAGTTCTTTCGTTTCAGTATTATAATAATAACCGTATGCTGGTTTATATGTATAGCTGTTACCTTGCCTAAAAATCTTATTCCTTTTAGAAGTTATTACTCTTTCTTTAAATGTTGCTACTTCCTGTTCTGCCATCATTGAAATAACAGCAATAGTAAACATAGAAGTTTGATTCTTAGAGCCATCTTCATTTAAAGTTTGCAAATTTTCCTTCTTAGAATAAATGGATATTCCTTTTTCAGCAAATTCTTCTACCTGTGTTTGTATGTAAATAGATTTTCTACTTAATCTGGATAATTCCCAAACTAGAATAATATCTACATCATCTTTTGTAAGTTGTTTTACTTTTTCAAATTCTGGTCTATCTTTGATAAAACCGCTTGCTTTTTCTTCAAAAATATAAACTACCTCTATATTTTCTTTCTTTGCATAATCCTTTAGCTCATTAGTTTGCTTGCTAAAGTCCTGATCTTCAGTGGAAACTCTGGAATAAATAGCTGCTTTCATAATATTGTATTTTTATTTGATGCAAATATACAAAATTAATGTATACGTGTAAATGTTTAACTATTGTCCCTCAGCTGAGAGACGAAGAATATACTTTGAGTTAGGCGCTAAATATGCCTGTAGAAAAGCTAATCTCTTAAGGGAAATTCGCTTGCTACTGGCATATCGCTGCTAGGGAATGTTGGTGACAGATGACAGATGAACCCGATCTGTCATTCGGCATCTGTCATTCCCAAAAGCCCCATCAATAAAGGGATCTGAGGAGTAAAATGACAGATGACAGTTACTTTGACATAATTTTCTTTTTTCCGGCAAACAGTGTTTCATAATGCGGTATGCTATCAAAAATACCACCGCTTGTTTTGTAAAAGTCGTCATCAACATGGTAGAGTCCGTTTATCGGATTCACCCATTTTTTGCTTTTCTGCGGATGATAATCCATCATTTTATCCCACTGCAGGTAATTAAGGCTTCCGTTGCTTTCGAGCAGGCTCAGATTACCCAATCCGGGAAAAGGCTGCAACCTTGCGGCCACATTTTTATTCCATTCCACCAGAATCGGATTTACGGTAAGGTCGGCACAGAAACAGGGAACCTGATGTTCTTGTGCCAGCTTGGCTATCTTCATCGTCATGCTCAGTGTTTTGGCAATCGGTTTCAGGGCAATGGCCCTGTATCCCATCTGAATCCGTTTCAGCGCGTCCTGATCCGTATGCGCTGTTTCGTCGGCCACCAGCCTCACCGGAATATCGGTAACATCGCATTCCATCTCTTCGGGAAAAGGTTCCTCTATAATGGCTATCCGGTCGTACGCCCCGATTTTCTTTGTATAGTCCAATAATTTAAGAAAGGTATCCTTCTGCTCGTAGCGTCCGTTGGCATCCAGGTAATACACCACCCTGCCCTCTTTGGTATAAGGATTCCGTTTGTGGCCAATCGTTTGATGAATCTCGCGGATACGCATCTTGTCCTTCTCCAGCATTTCGGCTTGCGATCCGGCCTGACCGATTTTTATTTTCATAAAAAAGTGGCCCTGGTCTGCTGTAGCCTCTACCTCCTGAAGCGGAATATTATAAGGTATAAGGGGAATGGATGCAATTTTGTCGTGCCTGCTGGAAAAGGTATCCTTATAGATAGCCGGAATCATCTCATCAAAAGTGGTGAATCCGTTCTCGCGCGCGTACAATAACCATGCGGCATTGTCGATCCCTACCAGGGCATTCAACACAAATGTTTTACGCAGATCCGGATTGGATGTGATTGTTTGTCCGTATGCCAGTACTTCGGGGTAAATGGCATCCAGCAGGTCAATCGGTGTACGAAACGATCGTCCGCGGAGCAACTGGATGGCCTTCTCGGTAAGGGTATACATCAGGGAGTTGCCACCACTTTCGGAATGAGAGGAAAATATCTTTGCATCCGACCATAACACGCTTTGAGTTGAAAGTCCGATGCCATGCTGGCCGGAATCACTTTCCAGGTAACTGGCCACCTGCCAAAGTTCGGATAAGGCTCCTCCTTTAAATCCAAAAGGTCTGATTAACGGTTCGCGCTCAAAATCTGCATCTACATTTACTATATGAATATCCTTAAGCGATGGCAAACGGGTTGTGGCAGCAAAATGGATTTCGGGTTTACATGCACAAGCCGCTCCCACGGCAAACAGACTGTTTTTTAAAAATTCCCTTCGGGTCTTCATTTTAGACATAGTATTTATTTCGTAATAAAAGAACTGTGCACAAAACTATTACTTGCCCCGAGGATTGTTTACTCAATTTGCGAACAGATGCCCTCATTTAGCGTCAATAATCTAATAGATAGAGATATAGCCTTGTAACATTTACGTAATATGAGGAGTATTATACGCAAATTGAGGGATATTGAATCGTTTAAGGCCCTACATTTGCAATATCGAAAAAGACTTGTAATTGCTTAATCTGATATACGCATGAAAAATAAAACAAACAGACGCGATTTTCTAAAAAAATCAACACTTGCGGCAGCAGGCATTCTGGGAGTAGGTTTTCCTACCATAGACGTAAAGGGAAACATTATGGGAGCGAACGACAGAGTCCGGATGGGTTTTATCGGCATCGGCAACAGAGGAACACAGCTGCTACATTCATTTATGAAAAACCCGGATGTAAAGGTTACTGCTCTGTGTGACATTTATAAGCCTTATCTTTCCAGAAACCGCAGCCTGGTTGATCCTCGATTTTTTCTTCCTAAGGGAAGGCCGGTTCCTGTAATGGGTGAGAATTTTGGCAAAGAGATAGCTTTATACGAAGATTATCGCAAACTGCTGGACGATAAAAACGTGGACGCGGTATGTATCGCCACCCCTGATCATTGGCACGCTTTGCAGGCAATAGACTCGGTAAATGCGGGTAAAGATGTTTATCTTGAAAAGCCTGTGTCCATGACTATATACGAGGGCAGAAAGATTGTTGATGCGGTAAACCGTACTAAGAAAGTAGTAAGCGTTGGTTACATGCGTCGCTGTGCAGCTCTTTATAATAAAATACCGGCATTTATCCAGAGCGGAAAGCTGGGCGAGATTTCGGTTATCAATTCGCACTATTACAGCAATATGACACCCAACGGTATAGGCAATATGAAACCCGAAATGCCCCCGAAGGATTTCGATTGGAATGCATGGTTAGGTCCGAGGGCATACCGCGACTTCCAATACAATATTGCGCCCTATATGTTCCGTTGGTGGAAAGACTATTCTTCACAAATAGCCAATAACGGATCGCATTACATCGACATCGTTCAATGGCTGATCGGGGAGCAAGCTCCGGTAGCAGTAACTGCCGTAGGTACGAATCATATCATCAGAGACGACCGTACCATACCCGAAAACATGGATATTACGTACGAATTTGCCTCGGGTAAACTATTTAACTTCCGGGTTTGCGAAACAACCAGCGTACCCGGGTTGAAATATGGCAATATCGAGATTATCGGCACAAAGGGAAGTCTGTATATAAGCGACAACGGGTACAGATACTATCCGGCTACACCGGGACAGTTCGCCGACTGGAAACAAACATTCGAGAAAGAAGAATTCAATATGCCCAAAGAAGACTGGACATACAATCATATAACCGATTTCATCAACTGCGTAAAGACTAGAAATACACCTGTATCGTCTATCGAACAAAGTTATCGCTCGTCCTCATTTGCCCTGCTGGCAAATATCGCGCTGGAAGTAAAAGAGCGGATTATCTGGGATCCGGTAAACGAACGGATCACCAATTGCGAGGCAGCCAATAAATTGCTTCATTACGAATACAGGAAACCTTGGAAACTGGAATAGAATAAAACTCAATCTTGCCGTGAGGCAACACATTTTTAATAATAGTTGATAATACATTACATTTTACATGGTTCAAAACAAATAATTGGTTTTGGTTTTATTAAGTAGGTTAGGATTAATATGGTTAAAATCAGGCATGCCTGGCTCGTGAGAGCCGTGCATGCCGTTTTCGTATCTAAATATTCATCAGAAAGTTGCTGAACAACATACATAAACGAGCATACATCTATGTAATTGTCATTAATTTTGCCAGCTAAAAAAAACAGGCTGTTTATCTAAAGCAGATTGTTCGTCAAATTTATTTGCAACGAGCTATAAACGGCAAAACATTGGTATAAAGATAAAAACATGTTGATAAATCAGAATTCGTCCAGACTGTATGTGGTTGATGCCTTACGCGGTTTTGCTATTATTTCTATAATGCTTATTCACAACCTGGAGCATTTCGATTATTATTTCCTTCCTGAAAATCTTTCGCCGTGGATGAAAGCACTGGATAAACAGGTATGGGATGTACTTTTTTTCTTATTTGCCGGTAAATCCTATGCTATATTTGCATTACTGTTTGGATTAACATTCTTTATTCAGTCTGATAACCAAGCAAAAAAAGGAAAGGATTTCAGAGGTAGATTTGCCTGGCGATTGATACTCCTGCTGGGTTTTGGAATTATCAACTCCGCTTTTTATCAGGGAGATATACTTACCATATATGCAATAATCGGTTTCGGACTGATACCGGTTGCAAAATTAAAAGACTCCTGGGTGCTTATTATTGCCACTTTACTTATGCTGCAGCCCTATGAATGGATAAACTTCGCATGCGCCCTTCAACATCCGGAAGTTACTCCGGCTAATCCGGCATCATGGGCTTATTTCGGCAAAATGGGTGAATATATTCCAAAAGACTCTTTTATAGATACTGTTGTTGGCAATCTAACCAACGGGCGACCGGCAGTATTCAACTGGTCGTGGGAAAACGGAAGGGTATTTCAGACACTTTCACTGTTTATGCTAGGAATGCTGGCCGGGCGCAAAGGTTTATTTAAAGAATCGGACAGCAACATCCGTTTTTGGAAAAAAGCTCTTGTTATCTCCCTTGTTGCTTTCATCCCTCTTTTTCAAGCTAAAACCAATGTTGGCACCTGGTATACCAGCGAAGCGCTTATCAGGCCGCTTAGTGTGATACTATCTTCCTGGGCTAATCTGGCATTTATGATCTTTTTAGTGTCATCCTTTGTATTACTTTACCGGACCTCATTGTTTAATAAGGCCTTAAATCTTTTAGCCCCAATCGGCCGGATGAGTCTATCTAACTACATTATCCAATCCATACTTGGTTCATTTATCTACTATGGCTTCGGTTTAGGCATGTACCAATTTACCGGTGCAACACACTGTTTAATTATCGGAATATGCCTGGCAATCTTACAAGGCAT
>MTLE01000404.1_pt1 | contig 33923 bp, 28 predicted proteins | sample 1982461 | NCBI WGS metagenome assembly MTLE01 (sample SAMN05712605, study PRJNA340218) | biofilm metagenome | isolation source: sample SPL anode biofilm adapted to -200 mV | place: USA | collected 2012-02-03
CCGCCCATGGGCAGGGTGGTCAGGGAATTCTTGAAAATCTGCTCGAAGGCCAGGAATTTCAAAATGCTCGCGCACACGGTGGGGTGAAGGCGCAAGCCGCCCTTGTAAGGCCCGAGGGCGCTGTTGAATTGAATGCGGAAACCGCGGTTGACGTGGATCTGGCCTTTGTCGTCCTGCCAGGGAACCCGGAAAACGATCTGGCGTTCCGGTTCTACCAAACGCTCCAGGATGCGGGCATCGCGATATTTTTTGTGGCGTTGCAGGGAAGGCTCAATGGTATCGAGCACTTCAGTGACCGCTTGCAGAAACTCCGGTTCATTGGCGTTCCGTTTGCGGACGATTTCGAGGACTTCTTGGTTCATTCCCATAATTTGAGTTTGACTCCTTTGAGGTTGCTGAGGGCTTGAAATAACCCTCAGGGTTTCGGCTTCTTTCTTTGCTGCCAAAAAGCGGGATGACAGGCCCTGGCCCTGCATTGCGCAGGCGCCAAACCACAGAGTGTGGATACAAAAAACAAAGCCATAACCCGGATTTGACTACTGGAATAGCGGAAGGCCGCCGCGCTGTCGATCTCAGATGCGATTTTCCGAAAAATATAAGCAACACGCATTTGAGACAACGGATTTTTAAGCATTGCTAATAGGATTGAATTCGGCGGCAAAACCGGCGCCATCCGCCATCCCTTGAGATTTCTCAGCGGGCGCTTGTCAGTGCCGCCATCGCGCGCCATAATGCCCTCAACTAGCGCCTCGCCTTCATTTCCCTGGGGCTGGCGCGTTTATCTAAATGACAGATAACTTATGAACCGGGATCTGGACTCTTTTTCAACCGGCCTTCCGGGCCTCGACACCATTCTGCAGGGCTTGCGCGCCGGCGATAACGTGGTGTGGCAAGTCGACACCATCGACGAATATCTGCCTTTCGCCCAGCCTTTCTGGGACCATGCCCGCGCGCAAAACCGCAAGCTGGTGTATTTCCGCTTCGGCCGGCATGCGGAGCTCTTTCAGCCCGGATGTGGCGGGGATATTTGCGAGCTGCACCCGGAGGATGGCTTCGAAAAAATCGTCACCGAGATGCTCGGCATCATCGAGCAGGCGGGCGTGGGCGCCTGTTACGTTTTCGATTGGCTCTCCGACCTCGCGGGCGATTGGTACAGCGACCAAATGCTCGGGAACTTTTTCCGCATCATCTGCCCTTACTTGTACGATTGGAAAACCATCGCCTATTTCGGGCTGCGCAAAAACCAGCATTCCTTTCACGCGACAGATAGCATCGATAACACCGCCCAAGTCATCCTCGATATCTACCGCCAGCACCAAAAACTCTTTGTTCATCCTCATAAAGTCTGGCAGCGCCACACCCCCACCATGTACACGCTGCATGAGTGGCAAGGCGCGAATTTCAAGCCCGTGACCAGCAGCGCCGTGACCACCGAGATCCTCGCCGGCGTGCCCCAGCCCTGGCTGGACTTCAGCGTCCACCGGCTCGGCGTTTGGACCCGCATTTTCCGGCAAGCCCAGGGCACGCTCAACGCGGTGAAAAACGGCAAAAAATCCACCGAAGAAGCCGAGGCCTTTTTCAACCGCATCCTGCGCATGGTGGTGACCCGCGACAACCGCTTGGCGGAACTGGCGCGCAAATATCTCGATCTGCCCGATTTGATCGAGATCATGAAACGCATGATCGGCAGCGGGCTGATCGGCGGCAAATCGTTCGGCATGTTGCTGGCGCGCGCCGTCCTGCGCAAAGCCGGGCCACAATGGACCCGCATGCTGGAACGTCATGACTCGTTTTTTATCGGCTCGGACGTCTTTTACACGTTTCTCGTCCAGAACGGCTGCTGGTGGCTGCGCCGCCGGCACCAAGACTTCCGCCAATACTTGGAGCGCGCCGGGGAGGCCCGTGAGCGCATCCTGGAAGGGCAGTTCCCGCAGTACATCCAGGCCCAGTTTCACGAAATGCTGGAGTACTTCGGCCAATCGCCCATCATTGTCCGCTCCTCCAGCTTGCTGGAAGACAATTACGGCAATTCCTTTTCGGGCAAATACGAAAGCGTGTTCTGCGCCAACCAAGGCTCGCCCCAAGTGCGCCTGGAGGCCTTCATGGACGCGGTGCGCAAAATCTACGCCAGCACCATGAGCGAGGAAGGCCTCGAATACCGGCGGCAACACGGCCTGCTGGACCAGGACGAACAGATGGCCTTGCTCGTGCAACGCGTTTCCGGCGAAATATACGGCCAGTACTTTTTTCCGCACGGCGCGGGCGTGGGCTTCTCCTTCAACCCCTACGTCTGGCACGAGGACATCGACCCCAAAGCCGGATTCTTGCGGCTGGTGTTCGGCTTGGGCACGCGCGCGGTGGAACGAACTGGCGACGATTACACCCGTCTCGTCGCTCTCAATGAACCTGGCCGCCAGCCGGAGGCTAAATCCGGCGATGATCGCCAATTCTCACAACAATGGGTGGACGTTTTGGACCTTGGCCAAAATCAACTGACCGCCGAGCCCTTGCACAAAATCGCTCCGTTGCTGCCGCCCGAGTTGTTTGCCAAATTTGCCAGCACCGACGAGGAGTATGTGGAGCGCATGCGCGGGCAAACCACCGACCAATACAACCCCTGGCATCTCGACTGCCAGGAGTTGCTCCTGCAGACCACGTTTGCGCGCGACATGCGGCAAATGCTGCAATTGTTGGAAACCGCTTACGCGAATCCCGTCGACATCGAATTCACGGTCAATTTTCTCAGCCCGGATAAATACTGTGTCAACCTGGTGCAATGCCGGCCATTCCAGGTCAAAATCCGGGGCAAAGGCAGCCGGGTTAAATTCCCCTCGGGCCTGCCCCCGCAACAAGTGCTCATGGCCTCGCACGGGCCGATCGTTGGGCAAAGCTTGGCCACGCACATCGACCGGCTCATTTATGTGCAGCCTTCGGTTTACGGCCTGATGCCCAACAGCCAGCGCTACTCGGTGGCGCGCACCATTGGCTTGCTCACCCACTTGGATGGCGAGCAAGGCCGGCGAGTCATCATGCTGGCTGGGCCCGGCCGTTGGGGAACCTCGATGCCCTCCCTCGGCGTGCCGGTGTCCTTCGCCGAAATCAACAATGTTTCCGTGCTCGCGGAAATCGCGTTGATGCGCGAAGGCTTGGTGCCGGATATTTCCCTGGGCACCCATTTCTTCAATGACTTGGTGGAAATGGACATCACTTACCTGGCCATCTCGCCCGAAAAGCGCGGCTGCCAGCTCAATGAAAAACGCCTGCTAGCCATGCCCAACTTGCTGCCCACACTTTTGCCCTCCGCCGCGCAATGGGCCTCGGCCATCCATGTAGTCGACTCGCCCAATCCGGATCATGGCATTTTCCTTAACGTGGACACCTTGCGCCAAAAGGCGGTGTGCTATATCGACCAGCAATAATGCCGCTGAGAGGAGGCAACGAGTAGTGTTATCATAGTGACCCTAGAATAAATGGGGTCAGTACGTTATTTATGAGATGATTTTTCCTGGGTAACGAAAGCCGTCTAGGCTAGTATCCTTAATTAAGACTGTAACTTGTTCCCTAACTGGGCTCAAGGAATGGCCTTCATGCTAGGCATGGGTTGTGCTCTAGCTAACTTTGTAAAAACTGAGGCTACTTTTGCCGCTGGCACGCAACGGAGGTAAAACGGCCGTTTTATGCGCCTAAAGCTCGTCATTTTGGCAGATGTGATCCTCTTAATAGGGGCGCTTGCCATCTACTTTTTTTTGCCGGGCACGGGCGGCAAAATCGGCCACCACTGGCTTTCCAAAAATCAGCCGAACGTCTCTTTTTCTCAAGAAGTGCTACCCATTCTCAATCAAGTGGGGTGCAACGCAGCGGACTGCCACGGGGCCACGCGCGGGAAAAACGGTTTCAAGCTTTCGCTTTTTGCGGCTGACGCCGCGGCAGATTATGTGGCCATCGCCCAAGTGGCAGGCGGCCGCTACTTGAACCTCGCCGAACCGGAACAAAGCCTCTTGCTGCTCAAAGCGACCCAAGCCCTGCCTCATGAAGGCGCGGCCAAATTGAAACCTCGCTCGCCAGAGTATAAAACCCTGCTGGCTTGGATCGCCCAAGGCGCGCCCGAGCACTTCGTTGGCGAGCCGGTCTTAGAAAAAATCCAGCTTCCCGCCACACAAGCATTTTTGAGCAAGGGATCTAATTGGCCGCTGACTGTTACGGCGGTTTTCACCAATGGCGCCACCCGGCAAGTCAACTCCATGGCCGTGTTTCACACTTCCGACCCAACTGTAGTGAGCGTGAACCCCGAAGGAAAGCTTGAGGCGCGCGGCTTCGGTCAAGCAACGGTTCTGGCCACCTACGCGCGCCAAACCGCCTGGATGCAAATCCTCGTGCCGCAACCGCTCACCACCCCCTTTCCCGAAATTTCCACGACCAACCGCCTCGACGCCCTGGTGCTCGCGCATCTCAAGGAACTGGGCATCCCGCCTTCGGAGCGGTGCGGTGATGAGGAATTTCTCCGCCGGGTGTATCTCGACGTCACCGGCTCCTTGCCCTCCCCCAGCCAGGCGCAAAAATTTTTGGACAATGCCGAACCCACCAAACGCGCCAAACTGATCGACAAGCTGCTGCAAAGCGAGGAATTCGCGGATTTTTGCGCGTTGAAATGGGGCGACCTGCTGCGCATCAAGAGCGAATACCCCGTGCGTGTCTGGCCCAAAGGCGTAGCCGCCTATTACCGCTGGGTGCGTGAGAGTGTCGCCGCCAACAAGCCCTATAACCAATTCGCGAAAGAGTTGCTCACGGCCACCGGCAGCGATTTTCGCGATGGCCCCGCCAATTTTTTCCGCGCCATGCCCAGCAAAGATCCGCAAACGATCGCCGAGACCGCTTCACTTATCTTCATGGGCGCGCGCCTGGGTTGCGCCCGCTGCCATGCCCATCCCACGGAAAACTGGACCTTGTCCGACGACCTGGGGATGGCTGCCTTCTTCGCGCCGATCAGTTACAAGTCCACCTTGGAATGGAAGGAAGAAATCGTTTACTTGAATCCCAAAAAAGTGGTACGGCACCCGCTGACCAAGGAAACGGTGCCGCCCAAGTTGCTGGCGGGAGCGGCCTGCGTGGTGACCAAAGATACGGATACCCGGCGGCCGTTCGTTGATTGGCTCACCAGCACCAACAACCCGTGGTTCGCGCGCAATTTGGCGAACCGGGTTTGGTTTTGGTTGCTGGGACGCGGCATTGTGCACGAGCCGGATGATTTGCGCCCCACCAATCCCCCTGAAAACCCCGCTTTGCTCGATTACCTGGCCGCCGAGCTAGCCAGCCACAATTATGATTTAAAACACCTTTACCGGCTCATCCTCAACTCCGAAACCTATCAAACTTCCTCCGCCACTACGCCGCTGAATGCCTGGGACCAAGCGCATTTCTCGCACTATCCCCTGAAGCGGTTGGGCGCGGAACAACTGAGCGACGCCATCTGCCAAATCACCGAATCGCCCGAGAAATTTTCCAGCATCATCCCCGAGCCGTACACGTACTTGCCGCCGGGCCACCGGGCCACGCAACTGGCTGATGGCAACATCGGCACCGCGTTTCTCGAGCTTTTCGGACGCCCCTCGCGCGACACTCCCTACGAAAGCGAGCGCAACACCGAGCCTTCCCTTTGGCAGGAGCTTTACCTGGTGAACTCCGAGCAACTCGAAAGCAAAATCGCCGATAGCCCGCGTTTGAAACGCCTGATGAAGAGCGGCAAGTCGGACGCGGAAATGATTGAAGAATTGTATCTGGCGGCGCTCTCGCGCCCCCCGCGGGAGGAAGAGAAAAAGATCCTGCTCGCGTATTTCCAGCGGCAACCCGACGCGCGCGCCCAAGCGGCGAAGGACGTGCTTTGGGCAGTGCTGAACACCAAAGAATTCCGGTTTATCCGTTAACGAAAGGCCGTTTATGTTGCATGTGCCAGGACATTGGATCGGCGGTTCCGCCCAGGGACTCGATCGGCGCGGTTTTCTCAAAGCCGGCACGCTCAGCTTGCTGGGCCTATCGCTCACCGACTGGCTGGCCCTCAAAAGCCAGGCGGCGGCCCCGAAAGCCAAGGCGAAATCGGTTATCCTCCTCTGGATGGCCGGCGGCCCACCCCACAATGACACTTTCGACCCCAAGCCCGAATCGGGCGAGGATTATTGCGGCCCTCTGCGCAAACCCATTGCGACCAATGTTTCCGGCATTCGCATCGGCGAGTTGCTCCCCAAACTCGCGAAGCAGGCCGACAAATACACGCTTATCCGATCGATGACGCATGGCAATAACGGCCACGAAACCGCCGCGTACATCATGCTCACCGGCACCAGCCCGGCGACAGACCTGGCGTATCCATCGCTCGGCTCGGTGATCGCTTATAAAAAGGGTTACGAAGCCGGCTACCAAGGCAACTTGCCTCCGTTCATTACGTTGACGAATCCCTTGGGCCGTTTTTCGGAAACCGGTTTTCTGGGCGTTAAGTACAAATCTTTCGCCACAGGTGGCGATCCGAACTCGAAGAATTTCCGCGTCGGCGGTTTAGTTCCGCCTCCAGGCGTCACGGAACAACGTTTGCAGGAACGGCGCACTTTGCTGGGATCCATCGATAACTTGGCGCGCACCGCCGAGAAAGATAAACGCTTCGAGCAATTGGATACTTTCCAAGACAAAGCCTACGGGCTGCTGTTAGGCGATGCCCGCAAAGCTTTCGACATGGGCGCCGAAAGCGACGCCACGAAAGATCTCTACGGCCGGAACCGCTTTGGCCAATCCTGCTTGCTGGCGCGGCGGCTCGTGGAGCAAGGCGTGCCCTTTATCACGGTGAACGAAGGTGGCTGGGACACGCACAAAGACCATTTCAACGCCATGAAAAACAAGCTGCCGGTGCTGGACCAGGGGTTTGCCGCGTTGCTCGAGGATTTGTCCCAACGCGGCCTGCTCGAATCCACCATTGTCGTGTGGGCGGGCGAATTTGGCCGCACCCCCAAAGTGGCGATGGAACCGCCGTGGAATGGCGGCCGCCATCATTTCGGCCAGTGCTTCTCGTGCGTCGTGGCGGGCGGCGGGTTTAAAGGCGGCACGGTCGTGGGCGCCACCGATTTTCGCGGGGAAGCGGTCCGCAGCCGCCCTGTGTATCCGTGGGACTTGGCGGCGAGCATATATCAGTTGCTGGGGATCGACCTCAAGGCGCGCCTGCCGCATCCACAGGGGTGCGTGGCTTACGTGAGTCCACTAGCGAGCGGGCATTTGCAAAGCGGGGGGATTTTAAATGAGATCATGGCTTAACTGGGCAATCGCCGCTTTCGTTAGTTTGACGCTGGCCAAATCGCAAGCCGCCAGCAGCGTCATCGAAATTCCGTTGGACCGCGCTATAAAAGATACCAACCGCCCAGTCGTTTGCCAAATTTCCAGCACGCCCGTGTTGCCCGTGACCGCCCTCGCGTTCAGTCTCGACGGCAAATTCCTATTCGCGGGCGGTTATCGCGAAATCCAGGTTTGGGATGTGGTCAAAGGCAGCTTGGCCCGCAAAATCACTAGCACACAATTTAAAGGCCAGATTCAAACCATGGCGCTGGATACCAGAGGCCATATGCTAGCCGTGGGTGACGGATTGCCGGGCCGCGAAGGCTGTGTGCATTTCCTCGATACAACCACGGGCAAAATCACAGGCGAAGGCCCCAAAACCAAGGATGTCGTGTACGCCCTCGCCTTCAGCACCGATGGCCAATGGCTGGCGGCAAGCGGGGCCGATCCCTCGATTCAAATCTGGAGCTTGGCCGGCAAAACCAATGTGGCCACCCTCAAGGATCATGCGGAGCGCGTGACCGCCCTTGCGTTCAGTTCCAATAATCTTTGCCTGGCAAGTGCCAGCGCCGATAATAATTTGCTGCTGTGGGACACGGATGATTGGAAAATCGCCGAGCGCTTGCCCCAGGGAAATCCGGTGGCCGCCGCTGCGTTTAACAATTCGGGCGAATGGCTGGCGTGGGCGGGAGGTGGCGGCACCGAGCGCTGGATTCGCAGCCGCAAAATGGATTACTCCGGTTACGGCCCTTCGACGAACGCGCCCATAAACCTTGCCGGTGGCACCACTGCCACCCAATTACCAAACAGCGGCGCAGCCACTAATACCACAAACCCAGCCAAACCAGCGCAACCCTTGAGGCGTCCCATCAACCGGCCGACGCTCACTTACGATTGCCGGCCTTCGCTGCCGCAGGATTTGATCTGGAACGTGGAAGGCAAACGCATTTTCACCGCCTGCCAAGATGGTTCCATCCGAGTCTTGCCTGCCAACGTAGGCATGCCCCTTGCGTTATTGGCGAACGGCACGAACTGGCAATACCGGGTGGCCACCGATCCCGATGGCCAATGGCTGGCATCGGCGAACGCGAACGGCTGCGTGCAATTATGGAATTTGCGCAAACTGCAACTGGCCGCCACTTTCGTGGCCGTGAGGCCGTCAGGCTGGTGCGTGGTAACGCCTTCCGGCCATTACACGGCCTCATCGGGGGTTGAACCGATCTGGCTGGACTCTCGCGGGCAGCCCATGCCCGCCACGGCCGCCAAAGAATGGAAAGACGCGAGCAAAGTGCGGCAGTCCTTAGTTCAGGAAGCGGAAGGAAAAAGCAAATGAAGTGGCTGGCGAGATATTTCCTGTTTTGGTGGTTGGCCTTAGGGGTCTGCGGAGCGATTTCTGCCCACGCGGCCAGTTCGGAAAAGGCCAAGGCACAGGCCAAGAAAAATTCCATGGAAGCCATCCAAGAAGCGCCGCGCCCGTTTATCACCTATATTTTTCCGGCGGGTGGCAAACGCGGCCAGACGGTGGAAGTGCTCGTCAGCGGCACCAACCTGGCCCCCCGGGCGGCTACCACTCAGGTCCGGCTGTTGGGTGGCGGCGCCACGGCACGCCTGCTGGAATCCACCAATCCCAACTGGGTGCGCGTGGCCATTGCCATTGAGCCTAACGCCGTGCCCGGACCGCGCGAACTGCGCTTCTTGACCCGCGGTGGCGCTTCCAACCTGGCGCGATTCATGGTTGGCGAATTGCCCGAAATCAACGAAGCCGAGCCCAACTCCGAAAAAGCACAGTCCCAAAAGCTGGACGCCTTGCCCGTAACCATCAATGGCCAAATCAAGCAAGGGGACCGCGATCTCTACCGGTTTTCGGCCAAAGCGGGCCAGACTATCGTGTGCGCGGTGGCGGCGCAGTCGCTGGTGCCGTTTATCGCGGATGCGGTGCCCGGTTGGAATGACCCCTGCCTAACCCTCTACAATGCCGAAGGCAGAAAAATCGCAACGGTGGATGATTTCCAACTGCGCCCTGACCCCGTGCTATTTTACGAAGTAAAAAAGGATGCGGATTATTTGATTGAAATCACCGACAGCATCGCGCGTGGGCGGGACGATTTTGTCTACCGCTTGACCGTGGGCGAGATCCCATTCATCACCAGCATTTACCCTTTGGGTGGCCAGCGCGGCCAGGAGATCGAAGCGATCTTGCAAGGTGTCAATTTGCCGTCCAAAATTATCCGGCTTGCCATTCCCTCCAACGCGCCTGCCATCTGGCCGGTAACCGTCACCAATGCGGTGTGCGCCGCAAAACCCCGTCTGTTGGCCGCAGATGCGCTGCCAGAATTGAATGAAAAAGAGCCAAACAACACTCTGGAGAAAGCCACTAAAGTAGCTTGGCCAGGCATCGTCAATGGACGCATCGAAAAGCCCGGAGAGGTGGACTGGTATTCATTTAAAGTTGAAGCAGGCCAAAAAATGATCCTGGAAATTTGCGCCCGGCGGCTGGATACACCCTTGGATTCCGTGCTTACTCTTTTCAACGGCAAAGGGGGGGAAATGGCCGAAAACGACGATACGGTGGACCCGGCGGAGCCGCTCATGACGCATCACGCCGATTCCAGGCTCACTTACACTTTCAAATTTGCCGGGCGCTATTTCCTGCGCGTCCGGGATGCCCAGGGCAAAGGTGGCGCGGACTTCGCGTACCGCTTGCGCGTGGCACCGCCGCAACCGGATTTCTCTTTGCGCGTGACACCCGACAATCCCCGCATTGGGCAAGGCGACACCGCGCTGCTGCTGGTTAGCGCTTTGCGGCGCGACGATTTCACCAACGAAATCACGGTGAATTTCGCCGATCTGCCCCCCGGTTTCCAAGCTAGCGGCGCTCTGCTGCTCACGAATCAGGATGAAGCTCCCATCACCATCACTTCGCCGCGAGGCGCCACCCCGGGCTTGTTCTTCCCAGCGGCCACTGGCACGGCGAGTGTTGAGGGCTTTGATAAAACAGTGAAAGCGGTGCCGGCGGAATCCATGATGCAAGCGTTCAGTTACATCCACCTGGTGCCCACGAAGGATTTATTGCTGACGGTGACGGAGCCGCCGCCAATTTCACTGAGCATCTCGAACTTGTCGACCAACCGGTTCACGTTGAGTTTGAGCAACAGTTTGGAGTTAACGGTCAAAGCCAGCCGCCAAGAAGGATTGCGCGGACCGGTGGTCATCACCGCGTTGAAACCGCCCGCCGGCATTGTGGTGAAAGCGGTGACCATCGCCCCTGAAAATGACGAAGCCACCGTGGTAGTCACGATCAACTCCAACAAGCCGCCGGTAGTGGGATTCCGCCAAAACCTGATCCTGCAAGGCATCTTGCGGCGGGGAAAAACCAGCTTGGCGGGCATTGCGCCCGCTATTCCATTTTTAGTATCAACGAATTAACCACGCTTTAATTCCACTTTATATAGCAAACGAACAACTTCGCGTCATTTTACTTTCTTACAGACTCAATCCATTTTTTATAACCCAATTGTCTTTCATTCAGCGTTTTCATTAATGACATATCCTCATACGCCTTAGCTATACTCGTTCTACTTATTTCTTTAACTTTATTTTCACCATATATTGTTTTCGCGAATAACAATTGTGTTTTCGGGAAAAAGTCAACCAAATCATTACCACGCAAGAAGAAATTATTTAGCTTATACGCAGCTCTAGTCATAACCATGTCCCAATCCAAGCTTATTCCCCCGCTGTTTCGTGACTTAATTAATTCAATTATACCTATCGAAGACACATACTCACCTTTAACTTCTTGCCGCAAAGCGAATTCAGATAATATTTTATCTTCTTTAATTTTTCTAACATACGCAATCCATATTTTATACATTTTTTCAGATAACTCAGGAAGTGAAGATAAAATAGACACATCAATCATGCCATACCCGCCATACATCGTCATTTCATCCATGCCAAGACTTTCATATTTTTGTAGACATTGCGTATAATACTCTATGACTTTTGAATCATCTCCCAGTATTCGATATAATTCAATCAATGCAGATCTATTTCTAAAATATTCACCATCGGAAAACAGCCTGCGGCTTTCGTCTTCAAGACAGCGCGCTATGTTTGTAATTGCTAATTTGTCATCTTTTTCAACATTTTGAGGGAGTGCCAACCAATACTTTCCAGCGTTTTTGCGATATGAAGAATATAAAGATCCCAATTCGCAATATTTTTGCGCAGCAGCATCCACATCGCTTTTTGACATCGAACAGACTTTAACATTTTTTATTTTAGCAGACCTTAATAATTCTTTAGTTTTTGCATTTTTTACACGAATATTGCTTAATACAGTTAATGCTTTTGTTGTGTTATTCGAAAGTGATTCATAATCGACCTCATACTCACGCCCCCCTTTAAGAAATGGAATATCCACGCTTTGGACAAAGCGCTCCCCATTTGTGATAGTCACTTTCACACCATCACCTTCAAATCCGTATTTTATAACCGTTTGCGGAACAATCGCGGTCATTTTAATAACCACATTAGAGGTGTTATTAAAACCATATTCATATTCTAGTTTTTTACTTACACCACGATTTGTATTATACAATGTTATATCTTTTATACAAGCATTTTGATAGCTTATTTTTTCATTGACGCTATTTGTTATGTCTTTGATATATAACCTTTCGCGCAACATCGACTCATCAACGAACCGCAGGTTCTGCACAGGATAATCTCCATACATAAACCGAAAGACACTATCATTTGTGATCGGTTTTTGAAATATTGCATTTTCTTTTTTACATATCTCATGAGAAATAGACATTAGTTTACTGTTGCTTTCAATTTTTAATGTCGGAGGATAAATGGAAATATGCTGGCCGCGTCCATTAGGCTCAGCCCATATTATGGCGATTTTATAATATTCTTCAGAAACCCAATAACGGGCAAATACCGCATAATGAGTTAAAGCACAATATGAATCATATTCCAACGTAACATCATACTGCAATACCCTGCTTTTTATATCACTCGCAGAAATATTTATACATATTAATATATACACATAAACATACAGCGTTTTTAAGACTTTCATCATAACGTACTCAGTAGTATACATTTAAAACCACACCATCCAGCATTGTATCCTGCATCATAATGGCAGGAACCAGTATAAAACCAACAATTTCTTTCATTTCTAAAGATGGTTCAATGTTATCACTAATGCTACCAATGATGGCTTCTTCCACTTGCGGCGGTAATTCTTCCCCTGTCCTATTAACATTTTCTTCGTGCGCATTAATATCTAATGAGTATAATGCAACTACGCCGCCTATTACTATTATATAGCACAATATATGACTGCAAATATATTTTTTCATTTTAAATAAATAATAGTCCGCAATCGCAAATGCGATTGCGGACCAATAGAACATGTTACATATCGAGCCGATTAACTGTAAAAGTCACAGATGATGTTCCTTCACAGTTCGCGTATCCGACACCCATGGTATGCACCCACGTACCAAGCGTCGCTGAACACATTGAACAACTATAGGCTCTTGAATAAACAACTGCTGCTGCTTGTACAGTTGCGGTGCTTGATGTTATGCTTGCCGATTGACTGTACGATATAGTGAAATCAGATTCCGCCCAATACGAATAATCATCCGTAGACGTATTAGGCGAAACCCATCCGGCATGTAATGCTTGCAAATTAAACAACGGTGCAGTCGATGTGGAAGCAGACCCTGTCGCTCTCGCCCAACCGCTATTTGTCGATGACCATAATGGATAAACGTAACAAGAACCACATCCTTCCGCTAAAGAACTGCTTGCGGCTGATGCGCCAGCGCCTGCCACATAACTTTGTCCGTTTACCCTCGCATGCCCAGATAAATTTATACTTACAGTTGCAAGTAATTCTCTGGTGTTTCCAGGGTAATTTGTCCAGTACCAAGTCGACCACGTTTTGCCATAACACCAGGCAGTTCCTTCGTAAGTTCCATTGGCTTCACCATTGTCTGTATCTATTTCAGTATACGCACTTGCACTTGTATCTCCATATGCAGATATACCATTTGTCATTGCTGAGAAAGTAAAACTTCCATTCCCAGAAAAACTCCACATTGCAGTTGAAGAATAGCTTCCTTGAGCTCCTGTAGTTATGGTCACATTGGTGTAAGTGGCTCCTGGATTCCACGTCAATCCAATAGAATAACTATTATTTATAGATGAAACTAGTGCTATTATAGCTATTACATAGCTCCGCATCCAACGCGTGATTATTGATGCATTCATTGTTTGTTTTAGTTATTTGTTTACAAAGCAAAAACAATTCAAAACGTTCCGCCGGCTGCAATTATATTAAATGCCTTTACCGGCTAGGAATATAGATGTTTTAATGCTTTTGGTTATAATGAACTGTTTTAACCACATATGCAAGCATATTGATTTATTAGGTGTGTTAATAGTCCAATATTTTGCTTTTAAGCCTGGTTGCGCCTAACTTTGCGCCACGTTATCTATAACATACTTGCCAACAATTATATCTGTAAAATATTTTCAACTTCATTTTACGACTTTTTATAAGCATTTATAATGATGGCGGCTTGAGGCGGCATTTCAATAGGACATTTGCGATCTTTTTAATTTGTGCGCAATAAACCAAAAACCAATTTGGGCAATGAAGAAGCCGCCCTGCCAGCATTTGCAATTTCGTCAGATAAAACTAAGCCGTGTGAGCCGAAAGCAGGCTTGAATCTTGAGATTTGGGTTATAATGCCGTGGAAAATTATGAACGACATCACCCCACCATGGGATCATTACATGTCATACAGAACGATGAAATCATAGGCTTGGGCGGCCTCGGGACGGAACTATTCGTGGGCTTTGGGATGCTCCACGTGCCGCACCGACATATTGGTGAAGCTGGCGAACACTTGGGCGAAGGCATCTTTCTCGTAATCATGCCCGCCGGTGATCAGCAGCACCCGAAGCTTGGGGTCGCCGCGTGCGCGCTGGCCACCAACCAGGCGGCCAGCATCCAACCGAGAAAACGCGCCGTCATGGCTTAACCTTTTTTGGCGGGTTCTTGGTATTTGAACAGCAATCCAAACACGATCAGCACCCCTAACGCCATGAAGGCGGGGAATTGCCAGACTTTATCCCACAAGGCCAAGGGGCGGGTGAGCGAAGCCAGAGGCACCGTCACCGTTTTCTTGGAATCTTCGAAAATCCCTCCGTTTTTCAAATAAACGGCCACACTGGCGGTATCGGCAGCGCCGGCGGTCGCCTTGTTGATGGCGGCGATTTTGCCAAAGGATTTGGCCCCATTCGTGTCCCATTGCACGGTGTTGCCCACCACCCAATCGGAAGCTTTGGCGACGGCGACTGACTTCGCGGGCTCAACGTTCGGGAAAGAATAGCGATCCACGACTAAACCGGAAACGTTGGACCCAACGAACATGCCCGCGCCCAGCGTGACAAAGGCGATGAAGCCTTGCGCCTTGGAACGGATGGAATCCGGCGCCTTCTTGTCGACGTAAATGTAGGCGGTGACAAAGAAGAAATCGTAGCAAATACCGTGCAGGATGATACCCAGGTATAGAGGCCAGAGCAATGCGCTATTATATCCGAAAGCAAACATTAAATAGCGCGCGCCCCAGCAGAACATCCCGAAAATCAGCATCCATTTAACCCCCAAGCGGGCGAAGAAAAACGGCATGATCATCAGGAAGAATATTTCGCCCATCTGGCCCATGGTCATGCTGGCGGGCACGTTGGGCATATTCATGTCACCCAAGAACGCTGGGGTGAAGCTGAAGTAGAACGTCAGCGGGATGCAGATGAGGAACGCGCCCAGGACGAAGATTGCGAACGAGGATTCCTTGAGCAAAGCGAGCGCGTCCAGACCCAGCACGTCGCTGGCGGTGACTTTGCCCGTGGCTTTGGGAGGAGTGTTCGGCAGAGAGAAACAGTAAAGGCCCATCAAGATCGAGGCCACCGCGCCCACGATAAACGGCGTGTTGGTGGTGGTAGCTTTCGCACCCAAAGCGCCAATACCCAGGCCGGTGATGATCCAGCTAATCGTGCCCAGCACGCGGATGCCCGGGAACTCCTTGCCCGGATCTTTCATTTGCTGGAAGGAAATGGAATTGGTCAACGCCAGGGTGGGCATGTAACACAACGTGTGCGCCAGCAACAACGGATAAAAAGTCGAAAAACTGGTCATTTGCGCCGCCGCGAACAAGAACACGCCTCCGAGCAAATGCAGTGCGCCCAGCACTTTCTGGGTGGCGAAAAAGCGGTCCGCCACCATGCCCACAAAGAACGGCGAGATCATGGCCGCCAGCGCGGTGGTGCTGTACGCCAATCCAATTTCTTTGGCCGTGAAATTAAGTTGCCCCCCAATGTAAGTGCCCATGGTGACGTACCAGGAGCACCAGATGACGTATTCCAGAAACATCATCACCGAAAGTTGAAGCCGGACTTTTGTGTTCATGTGTTTGACGAATTGACGGAATTACGCCGCACCTTAGCGAAACAACTTTTCGGTGGCAAGCGCGGCGTTGCTAATTTGCGCCGCCGGACAGCACTTTGACCGGCTGGCCGTGGCGGATCGAGAGGTCTTCGGCCTCGCAAATTTCCACCGCGCTGAGCCCATCGGCGGCGGTCACGATCGTGGGTCCGTGGCCAGCCAGCACGGATTCCGCCATGTGGCGCAACTCGCTCTCGTAGCCATCGGGTCCGTCGCACGAAATCGTGCGCGGCTCCTGGCCTTCCTCGAACAGGCGCAGGGCGTCTTTGCCGCGCGCCAGGTCGAAATCGGCGGTGGCCTTTTCAAAATTCACCGTGTACTGCATGCCCAGCCCATGGCCCTTGTGAGGCAGCCAGCTGCCTTCTGCGGAAACCACCGCGCCACCGGCCACTTGGTATTGGGCGATCACATGGTCAATCGCCCCGCTGAACCGGCTCAAGCCGGTGGCGTAAACGCTCGTGGGTCGGCCGAAAATGAATTGAACGAAATCCGCGTCATGGATGTGAAGATCGAGCAGCGCGCCGCCGGATTGGCCGCCCTTGAAATAGGTATCCTTGCTCCAGCCGGGGGCTTCGGACACGCGGCGGAACCGCGCGGCCAGGACTTGGCCGTAAGTGTTTTTCACGACGGCTTGCTTTAACCACGACCATTCCGGCCAGAACCGCATGCACATGGCGGGCATGAAAAAGCCGCGCGCCGTTAGGGCCGCTTCGACGATTTCGCGCGCCTGGGCGGAAGTGCGGGCGAGGGGTTTTTCGCACACCACATGTTTGCCCGCTTGCAACGCCGCCACGGCCTGCGGCACGTGGAGCGACGTGGGCACGCAGAGATCAACCAACTCGACTTCCGGGTCGGCCAAAACGTCCTCAAGCTTTTGATAAGCTTTAACGGCGGTGCCCAATTGAATGGAATCCGCGCCGCTCAGGTTGCCATTGACGCCGGCGAGCACGCCATTAACGGGCAGGCGCACGGCATCGCATACCGCCACAATTTGGGCGGCTTCGATTTTTTGCCAGGCTTTTAAATGCGTGACACCCATGAATCCCAGGCCAACGACGGCAACTTTAACTTTTCGCGACGGAACAGAAGTTTGATGTGACATGATATTTATTAAGGTGTTTCGCGCCTGAGCGCCCCCATTGCGTCGGCTACTTTAGCGGCTAGCAAGCAACCGGGCTACACGCTGGGTATCCAGTTTTAATACTTTTATATCATGCCTCCAGAAGCCGGCGGAGGCATAAAAAAACCCCGTCCTAGACGTCAGGACGGGGTTCGCATACCCAAGCAAACAGCGTCAGAGTTTGCGCGTGGAGTGTTCTTGTAACCAGAGAACGTCTTTGCTATTGGGGCAGCTAATGTTGTTTTGGGAGGATTGGCCTTTCTTAATTGGTGGCATGGTGCGGGAATCTAGCCATTTGTGGGTTTCTGAGTGGCCATCAGCAAAAGAGAACCCTCCGGCGCCATTGTGATAGGAAGCCGGCACATCAACCAAAATGGCACTTGCAGGCGCATCGGGATAACCTTTCATCTGCACACAATAAAAGGCATCGTTAATACTATCCTCGCGTTCGTCCAGCAAGACAAAGGTGTTGGCCGGGCCAGGATTCGCAATATCCGTCATTTTGCGGTACACACGCCACTTGTTATCCGGCCAGCCAGTCTGGGTGTTGCCGTTAAAATCCAGATCACCATTTCCCCCAACATAATTAAGCATGGACATGCTGCGAATGCGCTGTTTGATTTCTCCCCGGACTTTGACATTCGACAAATCCGCCGGACACTTATAAACAGCGGCATTGTTGACATATTTATACAGCAAGCTGCCTTTGATGAAGGTATCTACATTCCAATTATCCGCTTTGGCCGGATTCTGAAAATCTAAAACCCCGTTGATCCATGCATATTTTCTATTGTTGGGTTTAGTATCCCCCTCACAATATGCAAACGGCAGGCTGTCGCCACTGTCATCGGCGTACAACCGCCAAGCCATCATGAGCTGGCGGTGATTATTCAAGCACATGATGCCCTGAGCCTTGGTCTTGGCCTTGGCCAAGGCGGGCAAGAGCATACCCGCCAGGATGGCGATGATGGCGATCACCACCAGGAGTTCGATAAGGGTGAATCCCGAAGCGCGTGTGAGGCATCCACGGGTACGATTTGATGCTGCCGAAGTCATATTCATATCCACTCGATTAATCTATACTAAGTGGGCTGCCATCGCAACGCGAGCTGGAAACAGCGCGCAGACTGCGCCCCAGGCAACCAGGCTAAAGGCTTTTCAGTCTATGATTTACAATCCTGGCGTCTGACCGCCGGGAAGCTGCTCTTCCAGCGTGGGAAGAGCAGCCACCGTCAAATTCGCCCGCCCCGGCGCCATAACACCGGGGCGGAACTGAGGTTGGACCAGGTTGGACCCTAGTTTCATTAAGGTTTATACAGGCGATAGAACACTTTCGACGCGGTGGAGGGGAACGTCAGGAAATAACCCGCGCTGCCCACGTAGGGTGTGTTGGTCACCGTCGTCCAGTTTTTCGTATCGCCCAAGTCGGTGCTGCTTTGCAGGGTGTAGCCCGCCGGACTGGTCGGCCAGCTAACCATCACCGCGTTGGCAATGCTCAACTCCGGCGAACCCGGCTGCACACCCGGAATGGGCCACCAGTCTAATTCATCCACCGTCATGGTGCCTTTGGACAGTTTGAAACGGTCGATCGAGCCGACATATTGATTGCCGCCTTCGGTGGCAAATTGGAAATAGGCATCCGTGCGGGTGAAGATCACCCCGCCCGTGTAGGCGATGGTATCGCCCAAGGCGCCGTCCACGTAAAACCGCATTTCTTTGCCGTTCTCGTGCACCACGGCTATATGATGCCAGCCGCCATCATTCGGCACCGTGGCTTTGGATTCGATATCCGCGATGCCCAGGGTGGTGATCATCACGTGGCGGGCGGAAGTTAGCGCGAAGGAAAGCGCGCCCCCGGGCCCGTTGTTGAAGAACACAATCGATTTGCTGTTGCCCACCGGTTGCACCCCCGGCTTAATCCACGCTTGGATCGTGAATGAAGGATTATCCTGATCCAACGCCAGGATAGCGTTCGGATCTTCCACCACCAGCTTATCACCCGCGATAAAGCTCATGGAATAATCGCCAGACTTGCCGGAAGGCGTATCCGTGCTGAAATCCGGGGTAACCAGCGCGACCACGTAGGGGTTAGACGGTTTGGCCGTGCGCGCCGCGGAAGCGGCACTGGCGAACGGCGCGGCCGATTCATTGAAGTTGAAAGCCACCAAGGTGCTGCTCAACACGGCTTTGGGCGTGGCGGCCACGCTGTCGAGTTGATCCGCCGTCAAAACGGCTTTGTGAATGCGGAAACGATCCACCGTGCCTTGCAACGCGTTGCCGTTGGCAATCCCTTCGGAACCGATGGTCAGGTAATTATTGGCGAAAGCCCGTATGCTGCCGGTTTCAGTAACCGTCTTCTCGTTGCCGCCGTCCAAGAAGAAAGTCGCGCCAACTCCCGGCTGCCAGACCACGGCTACGTGATGCCAGGTTTCGTCGGCGGGTAAATACAGATCACTGTTGATATCCACTACCCCGAACAACGTGAACTGGATCTGACCGGCGTTAAGCCCCAATTTGTAAGAGTTGCCATACGCGGCAATGCCTTCGATTTCCCGCGAGTCGCCCGCATCGATTTTCACCCAAGTCTCGATAGTGAAGGCGCTGGTAGACAGATTCAGGATGGGATTATCGTTATCATCGACAACCAGAAACCCCGTGCTGCTGGGATTTCCAAGGTTTAGGCCGACCGCTTTATCATTTGAGGCCCCGGAAGGCGAGGCGGCGTTGGCCATGGGGTCGTTCGCGGCGTCCGCGTAAATGCCCAAGAGACCGGGCAGTTTATTGACGGAATCGACCGTGTTGGTGCCGCTGCCCTCATCAAAGCCGAAGCTGAGCAAGGGAGTGGCGGCCGCGAAGGAACTCGCAGCGAAACAGAGCCCGGAGAGGAGGAGCCCGCCCCGAGTCGCAGTTTTAATGAGTTGGAGGTGTTTCATGTGCTTTTGTCGTTGGATTCCAGGTTGGTGTTTCTTTATTTGCTGTTCACAGGTACAAATTCGCAAAATTCACAATGGCTTTCGCCGCCCAACTTCCCCCACTCCCACCTAACACTAATTCGGCTGTCTTGATTCACCGATCGGCTACCGCCCCCACGATTCACACCTCCAACACTGGACGCGAGGATCGCGTTTGCTTCCGCCCCAATGCCCCTAGATTGCGAGACCAATATACGCAGGTGCCGCAAAGACCGCTACACACGAGGTATCCAGTTTCGATACTTTTATGACATATACCCGGCACGGGTTTGTCATGCGGCTTGCGCAACGAGAATCCCCGGAGCATAATGAATGGGCACCTTGGCGCCGGCCTAGATGGCGCACTATGAAGGGGATAGAGAGCAATGAAACCGATTCTGGAAATTATCGAACCGAAGGCGGGGCAATCCTTTGCGTGCAAAGAGCGTTTGCAATCAACGTTTGATATTGCCTGGCATGTGCACCCGGAACTCCAACTCTCGCTTTTTATTTCCGGCAAAGGCTATCGCATTGTGGGCGACAGCATTGCGTACTTGCAACCCGGCGACCTGGTATTGGTTGGCCCCAATTTGCCGCATCTTTGGCACCATGAAGATTTCGGGAACCAGCCGAAGGAAAACATCCATTTTATCACGTTGAATTTCCGCGAGGATTTTTTAGGTGAAGCTTTTCTGCAATTGCCGGAACTCAAGCCGGTGCGGTCCCTCTTTGCGCGTTCCAAGCAGGGGTTGCAAGTCAATGGCCAAACCCGCGAACGCGTGGCCGCGAATATGCGCGCAATCACCGGATTGGCGGGCCTGCGCCGCATTTTAGAACTAATTGAAATTCTGGAACATCTGGCCTTATCTCAGGAATTGGAGCCATTGGCTTCGGCGGGCTTTATGCCGGATGTAAATGTCGTGGACGAACAGCGGCTCAGCCAAGTTTGCAGCTACATTATCAAACACTTGGAAGAAGAATTGCACCGCGATGATTTGGCCCGGCTGGTTAACCTGGCCCCAGTGAGTTTTAGCCGTTATTTCAAAGCCCGAACGGGCAAGACTTTGCCCGATTTTATCAATGAATTACGGGTAGGCCGCGCCTGCCGCATGCTGGCCGAAGACCAGCAATCCATCACGGATATCGCCATGGCGTGTGGCTTCGCCAACCTGGCGAATTTCCACCGCCAATTCCGCAAGCGCATGAAACTGGCGCCGCGGGATTACCGTAATATGGTAAACGGCACCCAATAAAGCAAACACCCCCTGTGCGATGGGAGGCACAGGGGGTGAGTATGCGGATAAACTCAGTAACGATCAGGATCAGTCACTGAGAAGGAGGCTTCGTATTTGCCCGCAATCTTGAGCGTGAGCAGGCCGCTGTCATTGCGGCGCTCCGCGGAAATTTCGATGCCTTTATCTTCGCCCGTAATGCTCTTGGCCGGCACCCGGAAAAGTGGTTCTTTATCTTTGCCGAAAACCAGCAATTCGGCGCCGCCACCGGTCTTTTTCTCAATCGCCAGCACAAAAACCGGAGTGGTGGTTTCGCCTTCCGGCAATTGCACCCGGGCGACATTCAACTTGGCGCTGGGCGTCGCCTGGCCATCATACAGCGGCACTAACTTGTGCAACCACAACTGCGCCACGGGCACGATGCCCGGTTTTTCCAAAGCCGCCGCGTTCAGTTTGGACTCCGGCAAGATCATGCCGCCGTATTCTTCATCCTTGAGCACCAGCGGCCGCTTGATATCCGGATCGGTCGCAATGGGCGTGGCCAGCATTTGAGGCAAGTCTTGCGCCGCGCTGAAGGCGTACTTCAGGGCGTCCTGGCGGGATAATAATTCCTGGGCCTGCAAGCCTTGAACATTCACTAACAATAATGCCGAGAGGAGGATTCGCTTCATGTTAAATCGGGGGTTTGCGCTATCATTAATTATTCTAACCACCATCACAAACGCCAGAACGGAGCCGCCGGTTACAAGGGCATCTCATTTTTTTTCGACGCGCAGCAAATCCAAAGTGGACAGGTCTTGCTGGTTTGGTTTCATCTTGGCAAAAGCCTCCAATTGCTCCGGAGTTAACTCTTTCTCGACCTGGCCCACCAAGCGCCAGACCACATTCGTGCTGCGCGAAATCGTATCCGCGCGGATGGCTTTCAAATCCTCCACCGCCTGATTTAGATAGCCCTCCAGTTTCACCCATTGTTCGGGGGTCGGTTTGACGGTGCGCTCGAACTTGCGGCGTGACGACTCGTTCCAAGTTTCAGGATCGTCCTTTTTTTCTTGTTGATGCCGGGCCATCCGCAGGCCAATAAAACCGCCCACCAAGCCGCTGATGGCCACTAACGCTACCAAACAGAGAGTGATAATCACGTAGCGAAACTTTTTCATAAAATCCAAAAGGCCTGAGCCACGGTGCGCTCTAATCGAGGAAAACCCATGGACCGTGATTTGGCGTCATGCCACTCTAAAGCCACCATGACCACCAGCACGGCAAACGCTCCGGCCAGGGTGCGGGTGCATAGCCGCAGCCAAGCATCCGACCATAAGCCAATCTCCTCCCTATTCGCGCTGGCCCCGCGGCGGGCTAAAACGCGTTGGGCAAAACCCGCCGGTGCAACCGGCGTATCCGGCATCGCACCGCGGGCCTGTTCCAGGGCTCTTTGCCAGCGTTGATTGAATTCAGTCATAAAATGTCCTTGGGTAATTCGGCGGCGAGTTTCCGCAATTTACGGCGGGCACGAAAGGCGCGCACTTTGACCAACGTGGAGTTCATGCCGGTCAGGGCGCTGATTTCCTTCACGGACCGCTGCTCCAAATCCAGCAAGCTCAACACTAGGCGGTCTTCGGGGGAAAGTTCCGCCAATAATTTGGCCACAATTTCCCGAGCCTCCTCAGGCGAGGTTTCCGGGGGGCTATCTTGGCCGGTGTTAAAAAACTCCACCCACGCGGCTTCGCCCTCGTTCAAATCCGAGAAGCGCAACTCCGGCCGGCGCCGCTCCGCCCGGAGGGCGTCTAAACAAACCCGGCAGGCGAGTCGCGACACCCAATGGAGGAACGGAATCCCAGCGCGCGGCTCATACGCATCCAATCGCGCCAGCAATTTCAGAAAAACCTCTTGAGCTAAATCTTCTTCGGCGGTGCGCCGGGGCAAATGGGAACGCACGATGCGAATTACCGAAGGGTACAGCCATTCGATCAATCGGCGCGAAGCTTCATCTTCGCCAGCCCGGGCCAAGCGAAGCACTTCCGGCAAATCGAAGCCGGGTTCATCCGCGCTAATCTTCTCCATCCCCATGGAAGCCACCAAAGGCATTAGTTCCAAAACTTCTGCCGCCATAAGTTGGTTCGCCAAGGAAGGCGGCAAACTGCCATTTGCCGCAAGGCCGTTGCGCTCACTCTCATTAATACTAATAACGCCCTCGCAGGCAGACCGGTTACACCCAACAAGTCAATGTTCGGAAAAAAATCGAGTTTAACCCGAAGCTATTCACTAGCTACTCAAGTTCGGGCTCGGCATCCGTAGTGTCCGCCAAGGTGGAAGGTGCTGCTACCGTCGCCAAACGCCGCGCCAAATCGAGGAACACCGCTATCGGCAACTGCTCCGCCCGGGTTTGCGGAGAGATTTTCAACGCCGTAAAAGCTTCCAGCAGTGCCGCTTCTGGCCAGCGGCCTTTGAGCATTTTGAGCATCATCTTGCGCCGTTGGGAGAAACCCAATTTGACCAGCGTGCGATACGCCTTGGCCTGGATGGCATCCAATGACGGCTGGGCGCGCCGCAAAAGGGTGATGCACGCCGAGTCCACCTCGGGACGGGGAAAGAAGGAACCCGCCGGGAGCCGGAACATGCCCTTGGATTCGTAATTCAACTGCATCAGCAAGCTCAGCGCGCCATACTGAGGGTGGCCAACCTGCGCTTTGACCCGTTGCGCCACTTCGTATTGCAACGTGATAACCATCCGTTCCGGACAGCCTTGGCCTAAGGCTAAATCCACGATAATGCGCGTGCCCACGGAAAACGGCAGGTTGGATACCAGCTTCCAGGCGGACCAATCGCGCCGCTCGCGGGCGAGCCAAGCCACCGCATCGTCGTTGACTAAAGTAAATTGGGGTTTGCCGGCGAACCGTTCGCGCAAAATCTCGACCAGCCGGGCATCGTGCTCGATAGCCAGCACTTCGCCCGATTGGGCCAGTATTTGTTCCGTGAGTGGCCCCAAGCCTGGGCCAACTTCCAGCACGCGATCAGCGGGTGTGAGCTGCGCCGCTTCGATGATGCGCCGCAATTGGTTGGCATCGTGCATGAAGTTCTGCCCGAGTGACTTCGTCAGCTGAATCTGGCGCGCCGCCAGCAGCTCCTTCATTTCCGACATTTTCATAACCCCGGCAAGAATAGAAGAGCGTCTAGCCGGTGGCGAGAGATTTACGCGGCGGCGAGTTCCGCTCGCAATGCGGCATCCAGCGCCCGGAGGAGACGATCCATTTGCGCCTGGGTCACAATCAACGGCGGCGTCAATGCCAGCACTTCACATTGGGCGCCATCCGGCAAAACGATAAAGCCGGCTCGCAAGAGACGTTGCACCAAACGCAGGCATAAATCGCCCGCAGAGAGGCGGGCGCTTGAAATAAACTCGATGCCCAGCATTAACCCCTTGCCACGCACCTCTCGAATCACCGGCTGCTGGCGCGCCCAGGCTTGGAGTTGCGTCAGCAAATACCGCCCTTGGCGTTCGCTTTGGAGGATCAACTGGCGCGTCCGCAATTCTTTAATCTCGGCCAAAGCCATAGCGCAGCCTACGGGGTGCCCTAAGAAGGTGCTGGTATGAATCGCCTCGCCAGTGGAAGCGGGCCAAGCGGCGTCCATGAGGTCGGCGCGGCCCACGCATGCGGACAGCGGGAAACCGCCCGTGAGCCCTTTGCCGAGGCAAATCACGTCCGGCACCACGCCCTCGTGCTCACAAGCAAACCATCGGCCGGTGCGGCCAAAGCCGGTGTAAATTTCGTCAAGAATAAGCAACGCGCCAAAGTCATCGCAAAGCCGCCGTAATAAGGCCAAGAAACCAGCGGACGGCACGCGCATGCCACCGCGACCTTGCAGGGGTTCCACCAACACCGCGCCCAGGCCTCCTTTTTTAAGCATGCGACGCAGGCTCCGTTCCGTCTCCGCCAATTGATTTTCGCGAGTGGGAAAAGGCGCGAAGTGGGCGAACTCGGCCAATTGGCGATGAAACGGCGAACGAAAGCAATCGCGGTGGGTGGCATTCAACGCGCCGTAACCCAAGCCATGGTAAGCGCCCTCAAACGCGATCACGCCCGGCTTGCCGGTGGCCAGCATGGCCGTTTTCAGCGCGGCTTCCACGGCCTCGAATCCCGAGTTGCCAAAAACCACTTTCCCCCGCCGCGGCCCCTGCCCTCCTTGCCAGCGGCCAAACGTAAGCCGGCTTAATTCGCGCGCCAATTGCGCCTTCAACGCGTGCGGATGCACGTCGCCCATCGCATGCGGCAATCGCGCCAGTTGCCGCTGGCCGGCCTTCACCACGCGCGGATTGGCATGCCCCGCCGCCGCCACGCCAAATGCCGCCGTAAAATCCAAGTAACGTTTGCCCGTCTCATCCCACACCGCCATGCCCTGGGCGCGTTCCCAGACAATTGGCCACGAGCCATCCGCCGCCAGATAGGTGACGTTGCGCGATTCGTATTGCCGCAAAAGCTCGAGTGTGGAGGGCATGAGAAAGTTCTACTGAAACGCGGGAGCTTCGCCAAGCCTTCAGACCCCACGCGCCTCGGGCGGCCAGATTTCCTTGTGCAACTGGATTTGAAAACGCACCGCCAAACCATCGCGCACAATGTTCTCGGCTAACTCCCGACGGGTGATGGGTTCGTGGCCGTCAGGCAATGATTTTAACAAGGCACGATCGGTAGGGAGGCGCGGTGGCGACGCCCAGGAGAAAAGGACGGGGCAAGGAAACTGCGTGCGACTAAGAATATCCTTGGCCCAAGCGTAGTCCTGTTGCGATGAGATAACGAACTTGACCTCATCGGTCGCCCGCAACCCGGGCAAATTTTCCCAACGGTTGCGCTCGGCTTCGCCGCTGCCCGGGCACTTAATATCCACGATGCGGCGCACGCGCGGATCGACTGGGGAGATATCCAGCGCCCCACTAGTTTCCAGCAACACCGTGAACCCTTGGTCGCAAAGCCAGGTCATCAACGGCAAGGCACCCGGTTGCGCCAAAGGCTCCCCGCCAGTCAACTCCACTAATGGCAAGCGCGGCATGGCAGAAGCTTGAAAGCGGGCCGCCATCTGCAAAATCTCCGCTTGCAGCGCCGCCATGGTCCGCGCCTCGCCTCCAGTAAAAGCATATGCCGTGTCGCAGTAGGAACAGCGCAGCGGACATCCCGTGAGCCGGATAAAAATGCACGGCAGACCGGCGAAGGTACTCTCGCCCTGGAGGCTGAGAAACACCTCGCTGACGCGCAGCACCGCCTCAGCGGGGCTGGTGTTCGGTTCCGGATTCACGGGTTGAGAAGCGGACGCTACGGTCCGCCCGGCGTTCATTTAGAGATGCATCGGCTGGCCCGCCAATTCATTCGCCACATCGTCCGCGGCATACACCTTGCGCAACGACTCGAGGATGGCTTGCGAATTGACGGATACGGCGCGCGCCACTTCTTCCGTGTAAATATAGTCCAGCACGAGCGACTGAATATTGCCGTCAAAAATGATGCCGACAAATTCGCCTTGGCGATTGACCACCGGGCTGCCCGAGTTGCCTCCGATGATGTCCGCCGTGCTCACAAAATTGAACGGCGTGGCCAAATCCAGCTGCCCTTTGCGATCGATCCACCGCTGCGGCAGGTCGAACGGCGGCCGGCCTTGGTGGCTGTCCGCGCGTTGATACAGGCCCGCTAACGTGGTTTGATAAGGAACCGCGTTGCCGTCCTCGGTGTAGCCTTTGACCGTGCCAAAAGCCAGCCGAAGCGTAAACGTGGCGTCCGGATACGTGCTCGTTTTCTCCACGGCGAATTTCACTTTGCCGATCTTCGCGTAAGCCTGCCGCTTCACTTCATCCTGCGCTTCCATGATTTTGCGCACGGCGCGCGCTTCGGTGTCGATGGCTTGGACGAGTTCGATCATCGGATCCTTGGCGGCAGCCAACACGGCGGCGTCACCCGCATATAACGCTTTGCGCGCTCCGACCTCTTTCAAATGGGTCCCTTTGACGAGCTCAGCCGCCCGGGCACGGGGGGATTTGCCCGCCAGGCTTTTTTTCACGATCGGATGATCCCAACCAAGCTGTTCGGCCAGCCAGGCCAATGAATTGCCCAGCAGCAACTGCTCTAAATCGTCGTACAGCGGCTCCTCGGAAAAGAGCGCCAGTTCGAGCGACTCGCGGTTAGAATCCCGGTACTCACGCAGACGCTCGCCATTCGGCTTGCCCCGCTCGGCGAGGGAGCGGGTGATTTGGCGGGCGATGGTAAACAGCGTGCTGTGATAGCCTTGGGCGCTTTCGATCAGCGTGTATTCCTTGGCGTTCGCTTGAATCACCTTTTTGGCCTGATCGATTTTATCCCAGGCTTCGAGTGACTCTTTCAATTCCGGCTGGCTGGCGGCGGATTGGCGCAGCTTGGCTTCGGACGCGGCTTTCTCCGCCATTAACTGGGGATCCTGCAATCCGGACAGGCGCCCATCCCGCGCTTTGCGGCTGTTTTGGACCCCAAACAGCAGATCCCGGGCGCGGCGGCCGTTCTCTTCGCTGCGCGCGCTGTAAGCGGTCAACAGAACTTCGAGCCGGTGCAAATACTGCATGCGCATCGGCAAGGCGTAGTCCCGCTGGTATTCCAAATCGGCCACCGTCAACAACCGGCTCGTGCTGCCGGGATGGCCGGACACAAAGACCAGCTCGTTTTCCGAAACTCCGGCGGTGCTCCATTTCAAATAGTGCTCTACCTTGGCCGGCTGCCCATTCTCGTAGGCTCGGAACAAGCAGATATCGAGGTTGAAACGCGGATACTCGAAATTGTCCGGATCGCCGCCGAAAAAGGCCACCTGCTGCTCGGGCGCGAAAACCAAGCGGACGTCGGTATATTTTTTGTAGCGATACAAATGATAGCGCCCACCTTGGTAAAGCGTTACCACATCGCTACGCAACCCGGTTTTATCGAGGGATTCTTTTTCAATCTCCGCCATCACGGAGCGGCGGGCTTTAAAGGCCGCCTCGGGGTCCATGCCCTCCTTAACCGCGGCGTTCACGCGCTCGGTGACGTCTTCGATGCTCATCAGCACATTCAACTCGAGGTCCAAACACCGCTTCTCTTCGGCCTGGGTCTTGGCGTGAAAACCATCGCGCAAATAATTATGCTCGGCGTCGCCGAATTTCTGCAAACTATCCGCGCCCACATGGTGATTGGAAATGATCAACCCATCCGCGGAGACAAACGAGCCGGAGCCGCCGCTATTAAAACGGACGGATGATTTCTGCAAGTGCTCCAGCCAGGCCGCCGAGGGTTCGAACTGATAGGCGGATTTTAAAACCTGGCGGGGAGGATCGTTGTACAGCCACATTCCTTCGTTAGCGTGCATGCGCAGAGGCAAGGCGGCGGCGAGACATCCCGCCACCAGCATTGATTTGATAAGTTTGGTTGTCATCATAAATGGGCGGCCCACGTGACAAGAAAATGCGTGATAGGTGAACGAAAAGCAAGTCCGGCAATAATAAGGGTCAGTCCAATATTTATTAATCAACCCCCTTTATTACTCGCCATAAAAAGACGGGGTATCAGGCCCAATAATTCCGTATTATTGTACCGGCATATTAATTGCATACCATTAATAACAAACAAGATAAAAACCAATTATGGGGCTTATTTTGAGAAAAGCGTGAAAACTGATTACGCGGTCCCTTTTATTCCGTCCTGAAGAGCTCGTTCCACATATTTGAGGAGGCCATGCGGCTGAAATCCTAAGGCCGACCAAAAGGGCATGCTGGCCAAATAATCCGCATCCAGTATCACCTGAACCCGTTTGGCTTCCGCCCGGGCAAAGGCAAGCAAAGCATGGCTGGCCAATTGTTGTCCAATCCCCGCCGCCCGTTCCGGCTCGCGCACCCACAAGTGAGTGATGGCAGCCAAATCCCCAAAGGTTCCACCGAGCAAAACGCCCACCGGCTCCGCTTCTCTCCAAGCCACAAAAAAGGCGCGGTTCCGGCCTAAGGGCGCGGTTTCCAGCAATTGACGCTCCCACAATTCAAATCCGATTTCGGGTGCCCGGCGCAACGCCTCGCCCACCAGCCCCGCTTCTCCACGTTGAAACGGCCGAATCACCACTCCCGCGGTGGATTTCGGCGTTTCGCGCGATTCCATGATGTGACACGCCAGCAACCGCGTGTTGGTGGCGGAGGCAAAGCCCCAAGATTTCCACACTTCCTGTTCCCAGGACGACCCTGAAGTGGTGAAAGCGAGCACTCGCAAAATGCGCGCGGCCTCAAATTCATGCAACGCGGCTCGCAAGAGCAGCCAGGCCACGCCACTGACCGGCGCGGTATCATCAAACCACAACCCCCGCACGATGCCGCGCAAGCCAAAAGAACCCGCGGCGAGCGCCCCCACCAACTGGCCGCCGCTGCGGGCGACAAAAAACGCCCCGCCAGGACGCCGATATTCCAATTCGATCTCCTGGGCGCGCATGCCGTCCCCCAAGCGGCTCGTGGGAGCCGCCCATTTGCCCAAACGATCGTGCAACTCGCCCATCTCCTCGGGCGCCAATTCCGATACCTCGATTTTGCCCACAGTGCGGGCATAGGAACCCGGCAAGGCAATAGGGTGATTTTTGCCGTTGGCGCTGGACGAATCAGAATTCAATGATCCCGCAAACATAATCAGATTACTTCAAGGCGGAAAGGCCGCGCACACATTGGGAACGCACCCTAAAATAATCAAGCCACCGCTTAAAGCAAAAAATTTATCCAATTTCGGCTGAGGCCATTGAGGGGAAAGGGTGTTTCCCGAGTCCGGCCTGTGAATAAGTTGTGAATAAGCTGAGGATAACCTGTGTTTAAATTGTGCACAGCTGGTGTCCAATTTTTTTAACAAACAAGATTGACGATATAGTGGGGCATTGTGGTAGAGTGTGGGGCGTTGTGGGATAAAAGAAAACGACCGAATTCACGTTCCTTTTTCCCGCGGCAACAGACCGAATGGCAGCCACTGAAAATACGGAGATTTATTACAGCTCGTTTTTTCGTCACGGCGTGGACGACAAACGGCGGCTGCAAATCCCGTCCAAGTGGCGGCCGGAGGAAACGGATTTTTATTACACGTTGATTTTGTGGCCGAATGGGAATCAAGCCGACGCCTGCTTGCTGGCACTGCCACCCGCTGTGTGGCGGAGTTTGGTGGAAAAGCTCAAGCAGATGCCTTTTGCGGATCCGAAGGCACAGGCGTTGCGGCGGTTGATCGGGATGAAGTCGGCTCAAGTCCCCGTTGACAAAGTGGGCCGGATTTGCCTGCCGGAGGAAATGGCAAAAACGGTGGGAATCGATAAAGAGGCGGTGCTCGTGGGCATGTTGGATCGGTTTCAGATCTGGTCGCCGGCCCGCCACGAAGCGGTGAAAGCGGAAGACGAAACTTTGGCGGCGGACGTGTTTCAATTGCTGGGTTGAGAGCGGCGGCAGAACGGAGCCGGCCGCGGCCGTGATGAGCGGCAGGACAAATTGTTGACGGATAGTACGCGTATGAATCTTCTTCATTTTCTCTCGGTGAGCCAGAGTTTCTCGGGCGTAAAATCCTCGCCCAGCCCTTACCGGATCGCGCGGGAAGGCTGGTTGCCTAAATTCACCCCCCCAGCCGACAGCCGCAGTGCCACCACTACGGTTTGGCCCGCCAGCCATGCCGCTCCGACCATCAAGCAAGAATCACCCTTGCCGGCTGCCCGTTTGGACTCACCCCTCGCCAGCTTGGAACTTAAACCCAAACCGGTGCCGGCGCCAATCCGGGTGGCCAACCAACCGCATTACCAATCCACCACGCGCGCCGGTGAACGCTTGCGCCAGGCGGAGTTAAGCTTGGATGCGGTGCAAGTGGTGCGCAATGATTTGAGCGAAGGGGACTATGATGTCGTGCGGCGCCGCCCCGAGGAGCATGTGGTCGAACGCACCAGTTCCACCTTTGCCGCGATCCAGCGATTCGGCCGCCGCAGCGGGTTGAACTGGATCACCGCCCGTTTTTTCCGGCAAGGCCGCACCCAACTTTGAGCGCATGACACGTGTCCGGCTTCGTCCATATTCCGGTGATGGTGGCGGAGGTGCTGGCGGCCCTGAAGCCCGCGCCGAACGGGCTGTACTTCGACGGCACGATCGGTGGGGGTGGACACGCGGCAGCCATTTTGGCGGCGAGCGCCCCGACGGGACGGCTGCTTGGGTCCGATCGCGATGGCGCCGCCGTTGAGGCGGCCAGCGCGCGGCTGGCAGAATTTGCGGGCCGTTGGGAAATCCAGCGGCGCCCGTTCAGTGAAGCGGCGGCCTGGATTGCCGCGGAAAGCCTGGATGGCGCTTTGTTGGACCTCGGGGTGAGTTCACCCCAATTGGATCAAGCCGAGCGCGGATTTAGTTTCCAAGCGGATGGCCCCCTGGACATGCGCATGGACCAGCGCCAGGGCCTGACGGCGGCGGAGTTGGTGGCCAGCTTGCCCGCGGAAGAATTGGCGCGCCTGTTTTGGGAGCTGGGCGGCGAGCGGGAAAGCCGCCGCCTGGCTAAGGCCATCGAAGCGGAGCGCACGCGCCGGCCGTTGACGACCACCGGGCAATTGGCCGCGCTGGTGGCACGGGTGCTGCCACGCCATGGGCAGCGAACGCATCCGGCCACGCGCATTTTTCAGGCGTTGCGCATGGCGGTGAACGATGAACTGGGGCAGTTGGATCAGGGGTTGGCCGGGGTTTGGAGCTGCATCAAGCCGGGTGGCCGGATGGCGGTGATCACTTTCCACTCGGGGGAGGACCGCGTGGTGAAGAATTTTGGGCGGCGCCTGGCGCAGCCCTATGAATGCCCCGGGGAAGTGGATGTGCCCGCGTTGCGGGTGCCGCGCGCGCCGGAATTGCGCCTGGTCACTCGCAAGCCGATGGCCCCCGGCGAAGCGGAGATGACGGCGAATGTGCGAGCGCGCAGCGCTCAATTGAGAGTATTTGAAAGGTTGCCCCGTGAATAATCGCGATCGACAAGCGCTACCCGAGATGTTTATCCCGGCCATCAAGGCATTGCTGGCCTGCGGGATCGCGGGCGCCATTGGCGTCGGTTATTTATGGCAGCAAAAGCAGATCCTCGCCTTGGCGGCGGAAAAGCAGGGACGGGAGCAGCAATTGCAGGAACTGCGCCGGCAGAACCAGATCCATCGCGCGGATTTGGATCGCTTGCGGCTGGTGCCGGCTATTGAAAGCCGGGCCAAACAAATGAATTTAGGGTTGGCCCCCGCCCAGCCCGAACAAATCGTCCGGCTTGTCGAGGCCTCGTCAACGCCCGGTGGAGGTGCCTGCCCTCCGCCACAGACAAGCCGGACGGTTTCTGTCAACAGCGCGCCCGCGCGCGGGAGCAGATGAGCCATGGTGAACACCCCCCCTAAACGGCGGTTGTGGCTGTTCTTTGCGGCCTTGCTGGTGGCCTTTGCCGCCGCCGGTTTCCGCCTGGTTGACCTGCAAGTGCTGCGCCATGAAGAGCTGCTGCCCCGCGCGCGCGCCAATACCCAAACCACCTTCTATCGGGCTGCGCCCCGGGGGGAGATTCGCGATATTCGCGGCAATCTGCTGGCCTCCAGCAAAATGGTCAAAAACATCTGGGCCGACCGCTTGTTGATCTGCAATACCAACATCGGCAACTGCCAAGAGGAAACCGCCACGCTGCTGGCGCCCCTCTTGGGCCGGCCCCGGCAAGAGATCCTGGAGGAATTGCAGATCCGTTTGTACACCAACACCAATGGCCTTGTGTTAACCAGCCGGGTGGCGATGCTCAAGAAAAAGGTGAAGGTGGAAGAATGGGAAGCCATTCACAAAGCGCTCACCAACGCCACTTTCGGGATCGATCCCGCCACCTTAAGCAAGCGGGACCGCCCTTATTACAAGCTGCTGCGCGAACGCGCCATCTTCGCTGAGGACGCCCAGTTGCGCGATTATCCCAATAAAACACTGGCGGCGCACGTGCTGGGTTTTGTGGGGGACACGGAAAAAACCGCCTTGAAAGGCGCCCCGCGCGACATGGTGGGCAAGGAGGGATGCGAGTTTTCCCTCAATAAAGTGCTCACCGGGATTCCGGGCTGGGTGATCACCGAATCGGTCTTTAGCGAAACCAACAAAAGGAAGCAGGAAATGGCCGCTTGGCGCGCCCAAGATGTGGCCGCCACTCCCGGCCTAAATGCGGTTTTAAATATCGATTTGGGCATCCAATACATTGTCGAAACGGAACTGGCCACCGCCGCCGCCAAGCATAATCCCATCAGTGTCTCCTCCGTGGTGATCCGGCCTTACACGGGTGAGGTCCTGGCCATGGCCACCTGGCCCACGTTTGACCCCAACCACGCCGGAGATTTCCCTTCGGCCAATCGCCGCAACCGGGTGATTTGCGATACCGCCGAACCCGGCTCCACCTTTAAAATCATTGTAGTCGCGGGGGCGCTGGACGACAATTTAGTGAACCCAAAGGATGTTTTCTTTTGTGAAAACGGCCTCTTTCGCTTTGCCGGCCATTATTTGCACGACACCCACAATCACGGGAACCTGACCGTCGAGCAAATCATCACCAAGTCCTCCAACATCGGCGCGGCCAAGATCGGCATCAAGATGGGCCAAGACCGGTTATACGAACATCTGAAGAACTTCGGGATTGGCGACTACACGGGCATTGCCTTGCCGGGGGAAGTCCGGGGCTACGTCAGGCCGCTGGCCAAGTGGGAGAAGATCTCCATTTCCCGCGTGCCCATGGGGCATGAAGTCACCACCACGCCGTTGCAGATGGCCATGGCCATGG
>MTLE01002629.1_pt1 | contig 33885 bp, 32 predicted proteins | sample 1982461 | NCBI WGS metagenome assembly MTLE01 (sample SAMN05712605, study PRJNA340218) | biofilm metagenome | isolation source: sample SPL anode biofilm adapted to -200 mV | place: USA | collected 2012-02-03
CCCGATTCGATTGAACCGGGTCTTTTCAATTTTGAAAAATAGAATTACAATTTTATTATCAACTATTTTTGTTGAAGCTTTTGTCTCAGCAATTGAGGAATTTCGTTTGGCTCTTTGGCAACAGGCACTCCGGCTTTGTTGAAGGCCGCGATTTTTTCGGCAGCTGTGCCACTTCCACTTGAAATAATGGCACCGGCATGTCCCATTCTTTTTCCCGGAGGTGCTGTTTGTCCGGCAATGAAGGCAACAACTGGTTTTGTCATTTTTTCGGCAATAAACTGAGCGGCTTGTTCTTCGGCATCACCTCCAATTTCGCCAATCATTACAACAGCGATTGTATCAGGATCTTTTTCAAAACGGTCCAAAAGGTCAATGAAATACAATCCTGCAACCGGGTCGCCACCAATTCCAACACAAGTAGTCTGCCCAAAATCGTTTTGAGTCAGTAAATTTACCACTTCGTAGGTCAAAGTGCCACTACGGGAAATGAATCCGATATTTCCTTTTTTGAAAATATTGGCTGGTAAAATTCCTACTAAAGATTCATCGGGAGTTATCAATCCAGGGCAGTTAGGCCCTATTAGTAATGTTCCGTTTTGTTTCAAAATGGGAGTAACTCTTATCATATCCTGAATTGGCAGTCCTTCGCTAATAGCTACAACCAGTTCAACACCGGCTTCAGAAGCTTCCAGAATGGCATCTGCTGCAAAAGCGGCTGGAACAAAGATGATAGAAGTATTGGCACCTGTCTCTTTTACGGCATCTTCCACGTTATTGAAAACCGGAATTCCATCCAGCACCATTCCGCCTTTACCCGGCGAAACTCCTGCTACAATGTTTGTTCCGTATTCTTTCATTTTGCCTGTATGAAAATTCCCATCTCGGCCCGTAATTCCCTGAATGACCAATTTTGTGTTTTTATTGACTAATATACTCATAATATTGAAATTTTTTCTGATAATAATTTGTATGAATTTCTGATTAGTAACTTAAATCAGAATATTTTAATTTGTAAATGGCAAAGATTATTTGCCAACAGCAGCCAGTTCAATTGCTTTTTGGGCAGCTTCACTCATTGAGCTTACAGTTGGCAGGTTTGTTTCTTTCAGAATAGCCAGTCCTTCTGCAGCATTAGTGCCAGACAGACGAACAACAATAGGAATGTCGGTTGTAATTACTTCCATTGCTTTAAGAAGTCCTTTAGCAACATCATCACAACGGGTTATTCCTCCGAAAATATTAATCATAACAGCTTTTACATTTTTGTCATTGAGCAGGATATTCATTGCATCAATAACTTTCTGCGGGCTCGAACTTCCACCGATATCAAGGAAGTTGGCGGGCTCGCCTCCATACAATTTTATCATGTCCATGGTTGCCATTGCCAGTCCGGCACCATTTACCATACATCCAATATTACCATCCAGGCGGATATAGGATAGTCCTTTTTCGTGAGCATCAATTTCCACCATTTCATCTTCGTCGGGCTCTCTCATCGCCAGAATTTTTGGCTGGCGGAATAAAGCATTGTCATCAAAATTCATTTTCCCGTCAATTGCCAGAACTTCATTTTCAGGGGTCAGTACCAATGGGTTGATTTCGGCAATTGTAGCATCTGTTGCAACATATAATTTGTATAATTTAGTGAAAATAGCAGCCGCTTTTTGTGCCAGTTTAATGTCCGGGAAAAGCTTTAAGGCTACATTTCTGGCCTGATAATCCAATAAACCTGTGAGTGGATTAATGTGGAATTTGATGATTTTTTCAGGACTTACCCGTGCTACTTCTTCAATTTCAACGCCACCTTCGGCACTCGCCATAAGCGTTACAGTTTTCGTATTCCGGTCATTTATCAGACCTACATAAAATTCTTTTGTGATATTTACTGCATCCGCCACTAACACTTTCTCAACCTTGTACCCTTTGATATCCATTCCTAAGATTTGTTTCGCTGCTAAAACCGCTTCCTCTGGTGTTCGGGCTAATTTTACACCGCCAGCCTTTCCTCGTCCGCCGGCTAAAACCTGTGCTTTTACTACTACCATTCGGTTCATTTCGCGTGCTGCTTTTTCTACTTCGCTTACTGTATAACAGAGCACATCGTCAGTTACAGGAATTTTAAATTCCCTAAAGAGTTGTCTTGCTTGATACTCGTGAATTTTCATGAAAATTGATATTTAGTTCTTTACTTATTCATATCTTTATAAAATATGAATGAAATTTTAATTGGTTACTTAACGTTTTAAAAGCAATAGTTGTTTTCAAATATAGATATTTTTTTTAAAATACAGTTGAATAAGGATTTCAGGAATTTATTTTATTAATAAAGACGAATTGCCGACCATGTTAAATGTAGTAATAAATACAGTAGTGTAGCAAAAAATATATATGAATGAAATAACAGTTGTTTGAATACTGAATTTATTTTAAAAACGTTGATTTTCATTGTTGTTGTTATTTTGTATTAGCTTGTAAAAGTTTAAAAAACAATAATATATAATATTTATCCTGTTTATTTTATGTAAATATCACTATTATTAAAAAGTATATTAAAGTGTTTAAATAAATTAAATTTAATTTATTTTGATCAACAAATGTAATGATTTATGTTTTCGTTGTGAAAATAAGTGTAATTTTGTACATATTACAAAGCGAATTAATGTAGTATACATTGCTACGAAAACTCTTCTGATTTTATTCTAATTTTAAATTTTCTCAAATTAAAATAAATATAACTCAAACTTTATTAAACAAGTAATTAAAAAACATGAAACGGAAAAATCTATTATTATTGTTGGTGTTATTAACTTCATCAGCATTGCAGTTTGTTAACGCGCAAACAGAAGAGAACAAAACAGCTATTTCTATTAGCATTGGTAAAAATGAATACAATGGGGATTTGGGTAATGGATTATTTAATTTTAATCAAACCCATTTATTCGGTGGTCTTACATTAGCAACTTTCATCAGTCCCTCATTTGATTTAGGCGTTGAAGGTAATTACGGAGCATACGGTTATGAAAACAGTCTGAATAAATTTTTAGGTTATAAGTATGATGGATTCATGTTTTTGAATTACAAGTTTAACAATGGTTATATCATGAAACAGGAATCAAAGTTGTCACCTTTTATTACTGCCGGTATCGGATTAGCAGGATATGTCAGATCGGGTAATAACACTATGATCAATACTTTTCCTTTGGATTTAATAGTTCCTGTAGGAGTTGGTCTTAAATATCAGATTTCTGAATTAATAGCTGTTCAATACAAATTTTTGTATGACTTCACTAATCATGATGAACATGATTTAATCCGTAAAACAGGAAGAAATGATCATTTTGCAGAACATTTATTGAGCCTTAACTTTACTTTAGGCGCTGCTAAAGATGAAGATAAAGATGGTGTTTCTGACAAATATGATAACTGTTTAGGTACACCTGCCGGTGTAAAAGTGGATTCTCATGGTTGCCCAATCGATACCGATGGTGATGGCGTGGCTGATTATCTTGATAAATGTCCAGATGTTCCCGGTTTGGCTAAATTCCAGGGTTGCCCAGATACTGATGGTGATGGTGTTCAGGACAGTGAAGATAAATGTCCTACAGTTCCCGGTTTAGCTAAATTCCAGGGTTGCCCGGATACTGATGGTGACGGAATTCAGGATAGTGAAGATAAATGTCCTACCGTTCCCGGTTTAGCTAAATTCCAGGGTTGTCCTGATAGCGACAATGATGGTGTGCAGGATTCAATGGATAAATGCCCGAACACTCCTGCCGGCGTGAAAGTTGACGCTAATGGTTGCCCAATCGATACAGATGGTGATGGTGTACCTGATTATCTTGATAAATGTCCTACAGTTCCAGGTATTGCGGCAAACAAAGGATGTCCTGAAGTAAAAGCGGAAACTAAAAAGATTTTCCAACAGGCTTTGACCGGTATTCAGTTTGAATCAGGCAAAGATGTTATCAAGAAATCTTCAGATAAAATTTTAGATCAGGTTGTGAAAGTGATGAAAGAAAATCCAACTTACAATCTTGAAATTAATGGTCATACAGATAGTCAGGGTGACGATGCAAAAAATCTTGATCTGTCTCAAAGACGTGCAAATGCGGTAAAAGCATACCTTGTTAATAAAGGAGTAGCTGCAGAAAAATTAACGGCTAAAGGTTTTGGTGAAACAATGCCGATTGCAGATAATGCAACAGCAGCAGGAAGAGCTAAAAACCGTCGTGTAGAATTTAAAGTGAATTTTTAATCTGTTTCGTTTATAAAGTAAATCTCCGGAAATCCTGAGTGATTTCCGGAGATTTTTGTATCTGGCCATTTCACTTCGTTGTTTTTAATAAAATAATAAATCAAATTTTGTATTTTTGTTCTTTAAAAGGATTATTTTATTCCCTGAAATTTAAACCATTTCACGATATGTCAGTCAAAAGAAACAAATCTGAAATGATAAGGTGCGTTGTAGCGCAGTGAGAAAATATGAGTCTAAAAGAAGAGGAATTGCTGATAGAACTTAATCAATCGCACAAACGTGCCGGTGCCTTTTCGGCCATCGTACGCATGTATCAGGAGCGATTGTACTGGCACATACGCAAAATGGTAATTTCGCACGACGATGCTAATGATGTGTTGCAAAATACATTTATGAAAGCATGGAACGGACTTGATGGATTCAGGGGAGATTCTCAGATTTCAACGTGGTTGTACAGAATTGCAACAAATGAAACATTGACATTCCTGACGAATAAAAGGATGAGGAATGTGAACTCAATAGATGATCTTGAAGATGTGTTGCTGACTAATTTGCAGGCGGATAATTATTTTAACGGAAATGAACTGCAACTTAAATTACAAAAAGCAATTCTCACTTTGCCGGAAAAACAAAGACTTGTTTTCAATATGAAATATTTTGACGATATAACTTACGATGAGATGGAAGCAATACTTGGAACTTCTGTCGGAGCACTGAAAGCTTCTTATCATCATGCGGTAAAGAAAATTGAAAAATTCATTTCAGAAGAAGAATAATTTGATGTAATAAATGTTTAAGTTAAAGATTTTACCTGATTTAACTGAGAATTAAACCAATAGAGTTTTGATTAGTCAAATAATAAAAATGGATAAAAATAAACACATATCGCTCGAAGAAATAGGTAACAAATTGCCGTTTGATGTACCTGAAAATTATTTTGATTCGTTTGCAGAGCAAATAGAAAGTCAGATATCGTATAAGCATGTCCCGTTTCAAAAACTTATGAAACCATGGATGTATATGGTAGCCATGTTTGTAGGAATATTTGTTATTGGACAGGTTTTTTATACTGTATATCAAAATAATACAGTTAAAAATACAGATAGTTATGAAACGTATGTGCTGTCTCAGGTCGATGAGTCTTCATTGATGGATTATTATGTAAATGATTCTTCAAATTGATTTTTTGAATTGCAGACAAAAGGAAACTATTTATTACTGAATTAAAATTCCAGCTATATGAAAACTTCTAAATATCTGATTCTTGGTATGGTTTTGCTGAGTAATGTGCTGTATGCTCAGGATAATTTTAAAAATTCTAAAGTTGAAGAAATGCATGCGTTAAAATGGCAATATCTCGTTGATAAAGCCCAATTAACGCCGAAAGAAGTCGAAGCCGTAAAACCTGTCTTTATGGAATACGAGCAGAAATCATGGATGCAACACGAAAAAAACAGAGAATTTTTCAGGTCGGTTAATGACAAGGATAATGCAAACAAACCATCCTATAGTGAAATAAACGACCGTTATGCGGATGTGGAGTTGATTCAGGGTCAGAACTTTAAAAGTTATCACTTAAAACTGAGAAAATTGCTGAGTCCTGAAAAGCTTTACAAATATTACAAAGCAGAACGTGAATTTAAAAGGAAGTTGTTGCAGGATTTATCTAACCGTAAACAAGATAAAGACAGACCCTGATTCACTTTAATTTCTTTTTTAGCATTTTTGATTAAAAGCTTTGGATTGAACCAAAAATATACTATCTTTGCACTCCGAAAACAAGGTACCTTGGCCGAGTGGCTAGGCACCGGTCTGCAAAACCGTATACGGCGGTTCGAATCCGCCAGGTACCTCCAATAACCTTCTTGGAAATGTCGATATGACTTCTGAGAAGGTTTTTTCTTTCAATCGTTTGCGCTCATTATTAACATAGTATTCAACTCCGGCTTTTCAGGAGTTCATTATTTTTGTAAATTTGTAGCGTAATAATTCATTTTCAAACGAATATGAAAATCCAATTTAAAATACATTATATAACCGGCTGGGGACAAACTTTTTATCTTGTTCTGCATTACCCTGAAAATAAGACAGAAAAGGTCGAAATGCATTACAATGATCAATCGGAATGGACGGTTGAAATTCAGGTTGATTCTGACACAAAATCAATCTCTTATCAATATATGATTCAAAATCCTGATCTGTCTGAGGAATATGAATATGGTGAAATAAGAGAGATTGAAGTAAATTCTGAAAAAAACTCAGTGAATATAATTGATAACTGGCGTGCTTCATACGGCGATAGCCCATTTTCAACTGCTGCTTTTTCTGATTGTTTTTTCAAACGGGAAAGTTCTCACTCAAAAGAAACCTCTTCCATTTCCGGAAATCTCATTTTAAGAGTAAATTGCTCTCAGATGGAGCCTGACAGGCATTTTGCAATAGTAGGGAATCAGGATTTTCTGGGAAATTGGGATGTGAGCAAAAAAGTCAGACTCGACGATACTAAATTTCCTGTATGGAGTATTGATATTAATGCTGAAAAAATTAAATTGCCACTTGAGTATAAGTACCTGATAGTTGACAGTAAAACAGATGAAGTACTGGCATGGGGTGGTGGACCCAACAGATTGATTGATTCGCTGGATAAAAGTGCTTTAACAATTTATACTGATGAACATTTCATAAGAACGATTCCTTCGTGGAAAGGTACAGGCGTAGCGATACCGGTTTTTTCCCTCAGAAGTGATGAAGGGTTTGGTATAGGTGAATTTAATGATTTGAAAAAGATGGTTGACTGGGCAAAGATGACCGGACAACGTATGATTCAAACCCTTCCGATTAACGATACAATTCTGTATCATACCAATTACGATTCGTATCCTTACAATGCTGTTTCGGTATATGCATTGCATCCGATATACTTGCATTTGGAAACTTTAGGTAAGTTAAAAGACAAGAAGCAAAGAGATTATTTTGCTGAAAAAAAGGCGGAATTAAATGCTAAGACATTTTCAGATTACCAGCATGTAATGAATATCAAATGGGAGTTTTTCAAAGCTATTTATCCACAGGAAAGTTCGACCATTTTTGAATCTGAAGATTATAAAACTTTTTTTAATACCAATAAGGAATGGTTGGTTCCGTATGCTGCCTTTTCGTACTTACGGGATTTGAATGGAACACCGGAATTTGGAAAATGGAAAGATTTCAGCAAATACAATAAAACTGACATTGAACTCCTATCTTCTCCGGAACAGCCTCATTATCATGATATAGCAATTTATTATTTTTTACAATATCATTTGCATAAGCAATTAATTGATGCACATGACTATGCCCGGAAAAATGGAATCGCCTTCAAAGGTGATATTCCAATCGGAGTGAGTCCGCGAAGTGTTGATGCCTGGGTTGAACCGGAATTGTTTAATACGAACGTTCAGGCAGGAGCGCCACCGGATGATTTTTCGGTAACAGGTCAAAACTGGGGCTTCCCTACGTATAATTGGGAAGAAATGGCCAAAGATGGCTATCAGTGGTGGCGTAAGCGTTTTCAGAAGCTGGCGGAATATTTTGATGCTTATCGGATTGATCATATTTTGGGTTTTTTCAGGATATGGGAAATACCTGTCGATGCCGTTTGGGGATTGACGGGAAGTTTTCATCCTGCATTACCATTTACGCAAAGTGAGTTGGAATCTAAAGGACTATGGTGGGACGAAAACCGCTTTTTAAAACCATATCTGAAGGAACACGTACTTTATTCGGTATTTGGAAAATATACAGATGAAGTAATGAGAGAGTATTTTTTGACTGATGGCTGGCAGAACTTTAAATTCAAACCTGAATTTGATACACAGTCAAAAATTGAAGCTCATTTTGCCTCTTTGGGATATAATTTTGGTACAAAAGAAGTAATGGTGCGTGATGGTTTATACGCATTGCATTGCGAAGTACTGTTTTTGCGTGATTTACGTGAACCGGATAAATTTCATCCACGTATATCAATGCATAGTTCAGCTACATTCCGTGATTTGCCGGAGAATGTACGCAGATTACTGGATCGTATTTATGTTGATTATTTTTATCACCGACATACAGAATTCTGGAAACAGGAAGCTTTAAAGAAACTTCCTGCATTAATTTCAGCGACAAATATGCTGGTTTGTGGCGAAGATTTAGGAATGGTGCCCGATTCTGTGCCTGATGTTATGAACTCGCTTGAAATTCTGAGTCTCGAAATTCAGCGCATGCCCAAAAAGCCGAATGCGGAATTTGCCATGCCGGCAGATGCTCCTTACCGATCGGTTTGTACTACTTCTACTCATGATATGAACCCGCTCAGAGCTTGGTGGGAAGAAGATCCGGCGTTAACACAGCGGTTTTACAACAGGGCATTAAGATTACAGGGTCCGGCGCCTGCAACTTGCGAAAACTGGATAGCCGAAAAAATAATTGAACAACATTTGGAATCGAATGCCATGTGGATTATCCTCCCGTGGCAGGATTGGATGGCTCTGGATACTAAATTATGTCTGGAACATCCATTTGCTGAAAGAATAAATGTTCCGAGTAATCCGCGTAATTTTTGGTGTTACCGTATGCATATGACTTTGGAACAACTTCTGAATGAGAATGAATTTAACGACAGACTGAAAGAAATGATTGAAAAGTCCGGCAGGTAGTTTATTAATATGCTAATGTGTCAATTTGATAATATGTCAATGTGCCAATGATAGAACCAAAAACTAACCAATTAACTAATAAACCAATCAACCAATTAACCAGTTAACACTTCAACCAAAAATGAGCGATCAGAGATATAACTTAAGAGGAGTTTCAGCATCGAAAGAAGATGTACATAATGCAATAAAAAATATTGACAAAGGACTTTTTTCAAAAGCTTTTTGTAAAATCATTCCTGATTTTTTGGGGAATGATCCTGAATATTGCAACATCATGCATGCCGATGGTGCCGGAACAAAATCGTCACTTGCGTACATATACTGGAAGGAAACAGGTGATATTTCTGTTTGGAAAGGCATTGCGCAGGATGCTTTGATTATGAATATTGATGATTTGCTTTGTGTAGGAGCTACAGACAATATTCTCCTGTCTTCGACAATTGGAAGAAATAAAAACCGGATTCCCGGTGAAGTTATTTCGGCAATTATAAACGGAACAAATGAACTGGTTGAAGAACTGGCCGGAATGGGAGTGAATATTTATCCCACTGGAGGTGAGACAGCTGATGTGGGTGATTTGGTGCGTACTATAATTGTTGACAGTACGGTGACCTGCAGGATGAAACGAAAAGATGTGATTGATAATGCCAATATTAAACCGGGAGATGTAATTGTCGGATTATCATCTTCAGGGCAGGCAACTTACGAAAAGGAATATAACGGCGGAATGGGAAGCAATGGTTTGACATCAGCCCGTCATGATGTATTTGCTAATTATCTTGCAGTAAAATATCCTGAAAGTTATAATGCTGATATTCCACAGGAATTAGCGTATTCAGGCTCGTGCAAACTTACTGATGAAATAGGTGAACTTGGAATCAATGCAGGAAAATTAGTGCTATCACCAACAAGAACGTATGCTCCGGTTGTAAAAAAACTGATTTCTGAGCTTCGGTCCGATATTCACGGAATGGTTCATTGCTCCGGAGGAGCTCAAACAAAAATTCTGCATTTCATAGAAAATTTGAAAGTGGTAAAGAATAATTTGTTTCCTGTACCTCCATTGTTTCAGTTAATTCAAAAGGAATCGGGTACCGATTGGAAAGAGATGTACAAAGTTTTCAATATGGGACACCGGTTAGAAGTCTATTTGCCAGGAGAATATGCTGAGAAAGTAATTGAAATTTCAAAATCATTCAATATCGATGCACAAATTATCGGCTATTGCGAAACTTCAGATAAAAAGGAGTTGTTAATTGAGAGTGAATTTGGCAAATTTGAATACTGACAAATTGAATAAATGAGAAAAATCCTTTTGAAACTAAGTTCAAAAGGATTTTTTTATAGAAGTGAACCAATGTTTGTTGTAAATAGTTTTACGGCAATGGCTAATAATATTATTCCGAAAAATTTCCGTAAGATGTAAATTCCGCCTTCGCCAATGATTTTTTCAATACGCGATGTGGATTTTAGGACAAAGAATACAAAAACTATATTCAGGACAAGAGCAATGATAATATTTTCCATATCGTATTCAGCTCTTAACGACAGCAGTGTTGTAAACGAGCCCGGGCCTGCAATTAATGGGAAAGCCAATGGTACAATTGATGAACTGCCTTCCGGTCCCTGATTGTGAAATATCTCAACATCCAGAATCATTTCAAGCGAGAAAATGAAAATTATTAGCGATCCTGCGACGGCAAACGATTCAATATCAACATTGAATAATCTTAATACCGCTTCACCGGAAAATAAAAAGCCGATGAGAATAACAAGCGCAATCGCACTCGCCCTGAATGCATGTACTACCTGTCCTTTTCGTTTAATATTCAGAATAATCGGAATTGATCCTAAAATATCAATAATAGCGAAAAGTACCATGAAAGCACTTGTAATTTGAATAAAGCTAAAATTCATAGTTACCGATTCTTAAATTTATATATTTGAAAATCGCGAACTTTTCAATTTATTCAAATTGTCTTAATATTTCGCGATTTATTTTTCTTCTTTCGTTGTCAAAAATCCAGCCCCATTTATTGAAATACTTTATCATATTCGAAATATGAATCCAAAGCATTCTCAGATTCAGGTATGAACTCTGAGCGTGATGATGAATTATCGAAACCTCAGGATAAAAAACAGTTCTGTATTTTTTATGAATTCTTCGGGTTAAATCAATATCTTCCGGATACATAAAAAAACGTTCATCAAACAAACCAACTTCTTTTAGCGCCTCAGTTCTCAGGAACATAAAACATCCCGAAAGATAAGGTACGTCCATAATCCGGTTGTAACCAGTCTCTCTCATTTCAAATTTCTCCATACGTTTTTGCGACCATGCAGATGGCAAAAAACGTCTGAAAATCAAATCAAATGGCGTTGGTAATAGTTTGCAAAGATACTGAATTTCTCCGTTCGGGTAAAATACTTTAGGCATTAAATGTCCGATTTCTGAATTATTATTCATAAAATCTTCAATTCTTTCTAAAATGGTTAGATCAAAAGAAATGTCAGGGTTGATAACCAAATGATAAGGTATATTTTGTTCGATGGATTTACGGATAGCAATATTATGTGCGGCTCCGTATCCAAGATTTTTTCCTGTGAAAATATAGGTTACCGATAGATTTTCAAACTCAGGAGAAGGAGTGGGGGAGTTATCAATAAGGAAAACTTCCGAAATGACTCCTGATTTTTTTAATGTTTTAATCAGAGGAGAAATCTCAGTTGTTGAATGTTGAAAGAGCACAATAGAAGAATTAATCATAAACGAAAAAGATTAAATTCAACTTAATTTAAATCGATAAATTATCTACTTAAAAATCTTTTAAGAGTTTCTATGAATAATACAGTTCTGTATTTAATCATAAAGTAAAAAGATTTAGAACTTTTTGAGCCTGCTCCTGAAGTATTAGTTGTATGCCGTCTGTATAAAATAAGTGGTTTATCAATATAAATTACATTGAATTTTAACTCACAAAGCAATCCTATCCACGTATCGTGTTGGATAAAATTTGTTGCTGGAAACGGAAGACTATAATCTTTAATTTTTTTAGTGAAAGCACAAGTACAGCCTGCATATATGCTTTTGTATAAATTTCTGACGTACCCCTTTTCATATCTTCTCCATGAACTTAGCCGATCTTTTATTTCTAAGCTTTCGTTTGTAATATAAGCATCTGAAATAACAAAGTTATCGGTATTCAGAAATGGAAGCATTGTTTTTACTTTGTCAGGGAGCCATTTATCGTCCTGATCGGAAAAAAATATATAATCCCCTGATGCCTTTTTCAATGAATTTTCAAAATTGTGAGCAAATCCTTTTATGCCTTCATTCTCGTACAACTTAATCCTTTTATCATCAATTTCCCGAATAATCTCCATTGTTCCATCGCTTGAACCATCATCCGAGATAATTAACTCATCATCAACTCCGAGTTGAACTAAAATAGAATTTATCTGTTCTTTAATGTATTTTTCACCATTAAAAGAGGCCATGCAAACGGATATCATATTTTCTTCAAATTATTCTCCTTTCGAAACTTTCACAAACAGCCGAATTTAGCAGGTGAAATAATCAAATATTATAAGAGTTGTACAAATTATTTTATTCTGAATTTATTTTTATTTTCTATTGAATAAAGTAAAGAAATAATCTTTTCAGGGACTAATAAATAGAGTTTTGTTACAATGATTGATGGAATATCAACATAAAAATGTTTCCATGAAAAATTATTGTATCTGGCTCTGTAGCTATATGAAAAATGTTCAATACTCCTTTTTTTTGCCAAATCACCTGAGATTCTGAATGATAATAAGTTGCATGAGAGATTTGCAATTGTAAATCCTTTGTTTCGTAGTCTGAACCAAAAATCCAAATCCTCTGCTTTTAGAAAATCCTCGTTATAAAATAATTGATTATCTATGATTGACCTTCTGAACATCACTGTAGGATGTGCGACAGGACTTCGGAAAATGGTTGAGAAATACAATAACAATTTATTATTTGGATAATTTCGTTGAGAAACGATGATTCCCGATTCATTGATAATTTGCATGTTACCGCCTAATACATCAATTTTTTTATGCGAATCAAGATATTCAATTTGAATTGCAAGTCTGTTTTTCAAAGAAATATCATCTGCATCCATTCTTGCGATATACTGCCCTTTTGCAACTTTTAGTCCTTCGTTCAAAGAACGTACGAATCCCATTCTTGTTTCCGCTCTTAATATAATTACTCTGGAGTCTGATTTATAGGTGTTTATGGCATTAATTGTATCAGGATTGGTACTGTCATCAATAATTATAAATTCGAAATTTGAGAATGTCTGGTTTAATATGCTTTCAATTGCATCTTTTATGTATTTTTCAGGCTCATTGAAAGTAGCCATTATGACCGACACTAAAGGATTTTTCATTTTATAGTATTTTATTCATGCAAAATGCTCATTATACAATGATCCAAAACCATATGCAGGTCTTCGGTAATTTGCATGTCATCAATTGGTATATTAACATTATGTTTGCAAATCTGCTTTACTCTTCCTCCAGAATATCCGGTTAATCCGATAGTAAAAGCACCCTTACTATTTGCATATTCCAGGGCTTTTACAACATTATTTGAGTTACCGGATCCAGATATTCCAATTACAAAATCATCTTTTTGTAAGAAATTTTTTAAAGGACCAATGAATATCTCATCCCATCCCAGATCATTAGCATAGGCCATCATCGTAGGGATATTATCATTTAAGCAGATAAATTTAAACATTTTTTCATGCCCGTAAGAAATTCCCTTGTTAAAATCGCAACAATAATGCGAAGCAGTCGCAGCTGACCCTCCATTTCCCATAACGAAAACCGTCTTTCCGGTTTCTTTAGCCTTAATTAAAAGGTTCATTAGCAGATTTATATCTTCTTTTGATATAATATCAATAGTTTCTTTTAAGCGATTGAAATATTCACTTATTTTATTTGTGTAATCCATGTAATAGCATATTGGTATCAAAGGTTATCGTCCATATATATGATTTTTGATCCGGAAGAATCAAAACAAAATTTCATTTCATTCATTTCCAGCATTGATTTTCTGAAGAATTCCTGCCTTTCAACCGGGCAATAAAATAAGATAAATCCAGCGCCACCAGCACCGAGTAATTTTCCGCCTAAAGCACCGGCTTTAATTCCTTTTTTATATATTTCATCAATGTATCCATTGGATATTCCGGTAGTAAGACTTTTTTTCATTAACCAGCCTTCATGTAAATATCGACCAAAATCATCAATTTCATTTTTTTCGAGAGAAGATTTTAACTGAAAAGCTTGTTGAACCATTTGTCTTTGTATATTAAATTCAGCTGAACCGTTAATAATCTGTTGTTGCTCTCTTAATATATCATTTGCAGAGTGTTTTCCTCCAATATAAATCATCAGCAGATTATCCTGTAATTCCTTTTTTTTGTCAGACTTCATGATGATTTTTTCTACATTTACACTTTCGTCACCATAAAATGTGATAAAATTGAGTCCGCCACATGCAGCTGCATATTGATCTTGTTTACCTATAGGACTTCCAACTTTATTCATTTCAACATCGCAAGCCAGTTCGGCAAGTTTTTCACTGTTAATTGCCTTGGTTAGATACGCGTTGACAACATTAAGCAATCCAACTGTAAATGAGCTGCTAGATCCCAATCCGGTTCCTGATGGAACATCAGCAATTGAGTTTAAATCAATTCCTTTGAGATTATATAGCGACAGTACTTCTCTGAATATAGGATGTTTTATGTCATTAATTGCATCAATCAATTCTGTTTTTGAATATTTCAATTGTATTTTATTTTTATCAAAAAAAGGATGTATGGCAATATACATATATTTATCAATCGATGTGCTGACTACCGCACCTAATTCCCTACGGTAAAAAGAAGGTAAATCAGATCCGCCACCTGCAAATGATATACGAAAAGGTGTTCTTGAAATAATCATAATATTTTAGATAAGTTTTTTTAAAATATGCAACAATGCATAGGGCTTATTTTGCTCAATCATTATTGATGTTTTAACTTTTGCGTTTTCCCCGGCTAATACATCACTTTCCCGATCTCCAATCATTATGGAATTTTCCATATCAATGTTCCATTCTTTTTCAGCTTTTATTAGCATGCCGGCAGCCGGTTTTCTGCAATCACATTTAATTTTATATTCTTTCCTTTCTTCAGGATAGCCTCCATCCGGATGATGAGGGCAAAAATAGATAGCATTTAAGTATGCATGTTCTGCTCCTAATAAAGTTTCAAGTTTGGCGTGAATATGATTTAAATTTTCCAAAGAACATAGATTTCGTGCAATAACCGGTTGATTTGTTACCACAATAGCCAGATAACCCTTATCGTTAATAAGCCTGATTGCTTCACTTGCACCATCTATTAATTCTAATTGCTCAGCAGAAGATAATAAATTGATTTCTTTGGTTATAACTCCATCTCTATCCAAAAAAACAGCTGGACGTGGATTTTTCCAATTTAATCTGGCTACTTTCCCTGAAATTACATCGGAACAAACTTTATGATATCTTTCAGGAGTTCCCATATCTTTGATATATTCAGGTGATATGTAGCCATATAGTTTTAAATCATTTGCCATGCATTCAGGCAATACATTACTTTCAATATTTGATTTGACCCCCTTTTTTATAAATTGTAAAATTTGGGGTGAAAAGATAAACAAGGCAGCATTTACCAAATTCTTGCTGATAAATCCCGGTTGATGAGGTTTATTGTAAAATTTCCTTATTTTCCCATCTTCGTCTACATCAATAATATCAGAATCGTAGGGATGATCATTCGGGTGTATAAACAATGTTGCATCTGATTTATTTTCGGAGTGATATGCTACCATTCTGTTCATGTCAATATCCATAATGGTATCACCATAGAAAACAAAAAAATCTTCCTTTAATTCCGGAACAAGAAAAGCTAAAGCTCCTGCAGTACCTAAGGCCTGAGTTTCTTTGTAATATGAAATAGATACATTCCAAACTGAACCATCTCCAAAGTAAGATTCAATTTGTTCGCCTAAATGGCCAATAATAAAAATAAATTCTGTAAATCCGTATCGTTTCGCTAATTCAATTTGATATTCAATAACGGGTTTACCATTAACAGGTATCATGGCTTTCGGAATTTCATTTGTAACTGATGCAATCCTCGTTCCTTTTCCTCCGGCGATAATTACTATTTTCATTTTCCTAATGCTTTTTGAATGGCCATACGTACTGAATCATTTGAGTTGATTTTTGCTGCCCAACCCAAGCTGTTTATTTTACTCAGATCGTATCTGAATTCTGGAACGTCACCAACCCAACCCCGATCACCTCCGGTGTATTTAATAGTTGCTTTCATTCCCATTCCTTCAATTACCATTTGAGCAATTTCTTTTACTTTTGTTCTTGAATAAGACCCTAAATTATACACATTATATCGTTCATGAGAATTATTGCATACAAAAAGAATTCCTTCAACGAGGTCTTTGACATATAAATAGGGCTTATTTTGTTCTCCGTTACCAAGAACGATTAATTCATCCGGAGTCGCTTTCAATTTATTTATGAAGTCGTAAATTACACCATGAGTAAATCGTTCACCAACCACATTGGGAAACCGGGTAATCCAGGTTTGAATATTGTATGTTGCACTGAAAGCACTTATAAAAGCTTCGCTGGCAAGTTTTCCCGCACCATAATTAGATACAGGCTGTAACGGACCGAAATTCTCTGTAAGTAAATCTAAAGTTTCTCCGTAAATGGCTGAAGTTGAGGCAAAAAACAGCTTGTTTACATTATATTCTTTCATGCATTGTAGTACATTGAAAGTGGTTTTGAATGTGAGATTGTAATCAACTTCCGGATTTTTACCTCCCTTTTGAATATCTGAATTAGCAGCTAAATGATAAACCATATCAAAAGAATGTGTTTCAAATATCTGCTGTAATTTGTCGATATTTAAAAGGTCTTCTTTAATAAATTGGAAATTGACAGAATTTAAGAGGTGATTTATATTTTCAATTCTTCCAAGTGTCAGATTATCAACCACAACAATATTGTGATCTCCATTAATCAAAGCATCGCATAAATGCGAACCGATAAACCCGGCGCCTCCTGTAACAAGTATTTTCATACGTTATTAAAAATAGTTATTCATAATTCAATTAGATTTGTTTAATTAATACAATTTCAGATCCTTTAATTGCTAAATCATCTTTATCAAATCTTTTATATTTATCAAAAAGCGATAAGGTGGACAATTCCTGTTTTTCCCTATCATCAGGTAATTCTGGTACAACTTTTATAACTTTAAAGTCTGTTTGTGAAATTATTTCCAGATATTCAGAGTGTCTTAATCTATTCTGATAATGCAAAGATGGATTATATTTTTCCCATTGTTTGTCAGAATATTTCAAAAAATTATATACTGAAATTTCTTTATCAAAGTAAGCCCAATGATCTTTATAATCAATTGTCATAGAAAGTACTCCACCGGGAGACAGTATTCGATAACATTCTCTCAAAATAGAAAGTATATCATTTTTTGGAATATGTTCTAAAGTGGCTGATGAGGAAATAAAATCAAAGCTATTTTCTTTAAATCCGGTTTTCCTAGCGTCTTTTGGAGCAATATAATTTAATTTATATTGCTCAGATAAAGCTTTTAATATTTCATTATTGTTTAATGGATTTACATATTTTTCAAATTTGAATGGTAACTTATTTTTATTAATATGGAATTTATTCAAACTATCATTAATAAGGTCAGGAATTATTAATTTTCTAATATCGATACAATAAACTTCAAAACCAAGAAATGTCATAGATAATGGGATTGTTAATGTCCAGCCAGCTCCGAACTCATAATACTTTCCATGAGTATACATAAGCTTATTGTGATTTTTGAAATTATTATAATGACAGTATGCGGTTTCAACCTTTTCAAAAAAAACATCATTATTCGGAGGTAAAGTCTTTGTGATTTTTTTTTGAAATATATAATTCAATATTTCTCCTTTAGGTAAAACCGAAAAGATGTTTTGAATCAGGCATTTATATTTAAAATTCATGTTTATTATTGAGTTGTTAGAACATTTTTTATAATAGTTAATCTCAAATGATTTTAAATTGGTCCAAAATTTTTGAGCATTATTTGTGGAGTAAATACTCATTATAAAAGTTCAATTTACAGCAATGATTTCTTATAATTATTTTCTTGAATTATGATTTTAGTAAGACGAATTTGTTTAATAAAATTTGGAATCTACTTAATAGAAAATTAGTAGAATTTAAAAGTTGATTTAAACTTTCGATTTTTCCAAGTATAAGATTATTAAGCACAATTTTTTTGATATTGATTTAATAATTCATTGTATAAATGAAACCAAATAGGCCTTGTTCATCCCGGTAATTAGTATTTTATTTTCAATATTTCTAATTTTATTTGTTAAATCATTTTCAAAACCTTTTCTCAAAATTTTAAAAGAGATAAAAATGTAATAACAGAGTATTTTTTGTTTTTATAATTGATAAATTGTTTTATACTTCTCATTAAAAGTTTCATTTTGTAGAAAAGATATACAGACAAGCCTAATTCATTACGCATAAATCTGTTTTCTGTACTAATAAATTCTTTGTATCTGGAAATAGATACATTTTCCTCAAAATTTGAAAAAGAAGAATCGTGTTCTGTTGTAACATCTAAAATATATACCGATTTTTTATGTTTATAAATTTGATTATAACACCAATGATCATGAAAATCAAAAGGAAAATCTTTACTAAATCCCCCTAATGATTTAATAAACTGAACACTTAATAAGGACATTGAATTGAAAGCATTTATTCTTTCGTTTGTAAGTCCATTATTTTTAATCTCTTTATCAAACCTCATCAATGAAGTTATATGCACAGGTGATATTACTTTTCCATCTGCGAGCAACTTTGGCACCACAGCAACCAATTCTGGCAAATAACTACTCGGAAACAAATCTTCTAATTCTTTGAAATAATTATCCGGTATAACAGTGTCCTGATCTAACAATAAAATCCAGTTTTTTTTATTTTTAATCGCTCTTTCTAAAGCGAAGTTATAAGCACCTTCAAGTTTAGTGTTTTCTTTGGAATTTACAATTAAAAATCTTGTATCTATTATTTCCTGATTTATATCGTTATTATAAATAATCAACTCATAATCAATACAGCTATTTTTTAACTGTTTGATTAATGTTAGGAAAGTAATACTCTCATTTAGTGAGCATTTATACAAAACTATTACAATTTCAATAGAAAATTTCATTTACTTAATACAATTACTTCCTTAAAATATTTTTAAGATTTAGTTTTAACATTCCAGCAAATACAGCAAATTCAGTAATCAACAATGCTATTGATGCTCCGGTTGAAAAATAGAAAGGAACCAATGTGAAAATAGCAATGACAGAAATAAAAGCAGCAATTAGGTATACTCTCTGAAAATCTTTTTTATCCTTTTCGTTTCCTATAGCAAGTAATCCAAACTGCCCTAATACACCTCCAGTGGCAATAAATAATGGTGCAGCAGACATAATTTTAAAAACTATATTAGCCCCTTCATAATCTTTTCCTAAAAAATGAATAATGGGAACAGAAAAAAAGTATAGGAATATAAACAGGAGAATCATAATTCCTACAATAAAAATAAGAATTTTTCTGGTAAGTTTTAAAGCTTCGTTTCTTGAAGATGCACCCAAAACACAGATTCTTGGATAAAATGCCTGAGAAACAGGAGTAAATATAAGAAAACAGAAACCCCTCATAATTTTCTCTGCTGCAGAATATTTACCTACTTCAACAGGATTAGAAAAATAACCAAGTATAACAACAAATAATGCAGTATAAATACTTGTTGCTGCATTTGAAAGAAAAATAGGATAAGCTGCTTTAATTGCTTCTTTAATTTCCCTCTTAAATACAGTTAGCCATTGGGTTATAAATTTATAATACAATAATAGCCCAATTGTAATTACACTACCTAATATATATACTAATGATTGTATTAAAGCAGCTATATTATAATCATTAGATGATTTAACAAAAATAAATGTTAAAGGCAAAATAGATATTTTGGAAATAATATTTACCATTGATATAATTTTTATCTTACCCAGTCCTTGAAACAGCCACACAAATGAAAATGTATTTGCTATAACCATTAAAAACATTATTAATAAAGTTTTAGAATATATCTCGAATTTTGGTATTAATAATGCAAAAATGATGACAATTATGAAGCTTATAGATAATAATCCGAGTTTAGCCCATAGGGTTGCCGAAAAAATCTTATTTAATTCTTCCTGATTATTTTTTGACTGTGCTATTTTTTTTGTGGCACTAAAATTAAAGCCAAAATCAACTAAAAGCATTAAATATTGATTAACTGATAAAGCAAATCCAATATATCCAAATTTTTCTGCCCCCAACACTTTCATTAAATATGGAAAAACAATTAATGGAGCCACATAGGTTAAACCCTGTAAAGCCATTAAATATACCATATCTTTTATTTCTCTTTTGTTGTCTAACATTGCAGTTAATCCAATTTCTTATCAGTTATCCAACCTAGTCTTAATTTTTAAGTGTCTTGTTCTCAATTTTAGTTTTTATATTTATCCAATAAGGAATGTGGCTTAAAATTAAAATCTGAATAAGAAATGATAGGGTTGTTATGGTAGTTTCATTCATAAATTGAGTTATCAGCGCGGCAACGAGAATTGAATAAGTAATCATCATTGGGTTGTCTTTTTTCAATGCTTTTTTATAAATATAACCATAAAAAAGGCCAATCAATAATGCAAAGTAAAATATGCCTTTATAACCAAAGTCTTTGAAATAAGGATATAAAGTGGTATAGACATTTGTAAAGACTTTTTTATCTTTATTCTTATCAACATAAACAAAATCTAAAATAGGTGGTTGCGGCTTTGTCCCTGAAAGACCAGTTTTATAAGCTACTGCATCGAAAAATCTAAATGTGTTTTGTCCCCAATATTTGGATGAGTTTGGTTGAATTGTTTCAAATGCAGGTATACCACTTAATACGTATTGTGAAAAAAAATCGTACTTTAATTTGTTGTCCTTAACTTCTTGTTTGTTTGAACGCAATATTTGAAAATATGTGAAAAAGACAAACAGTACACCTATTGAAATTAATATTGTTTTTGTTCTAATTATATTTTTAAAAAATAAAATTACTAATGTTGAAACAAAGAAATTCAGAAATGCCATCTTTGACATAATCAGAAATGCCCAACTTAGATTGACAAAAATAAGAAAAATAAAAATCCAAATTCGTTTCTTATTAAAGTGCAGTAATTCAATTATATATGCAACAAGCCATAACGGCGCAAAATAATTTTTAGATGTTCCCTCTTCCAATCCTTTGATATTCCCTAACGCTGCACTTCTTAAATTTAAAAAGATGTTATTCAACATTCCTGAATCCCTTAGTACATTAAAAATATACCAAATCATATAAGGAAATGTGATTAGCGTAATAAAAAAATAAAAATTGCGAAAACTTAGATTTGGATTTTCTGTATTAATGGATTTTTGATATATGCTTTGAACAAATAATGAAGATAAGGTAAATATTCCTACCCATATTGAAATGCCTGTATAAAATTGAATCTTTAGATGGAGTAAATTGTGTGGATAAATGTTGTAGGCAATAATGCAAAACAACCAAACTGCCGAAACTATAGTCGCGGGAGTAAATATATTTTTTGAAGTACGTATGCTTAATAAAAGAGATAACGCTGTAATTATTATTGCATATATCATGAAATGTATTTTTTCTGATAAATCGAATTTTACAAATGGTTGTTTGATGCTATTTGCAAGATATTTTTAGTGTTTTCAAAAAACATACCCTACTCGTATTTCTCCATTTTATCCTCAATACTCACATCTTTTTTTGAGCTTTGAATTTTCACATAGGTCATCAGGCTATCAGCTCCGGCTTCGTAGCAGGCTTGTTGGGCTTGTTTTACAACTTCCATTATTTTATCGTAGCTGCCTTCCATTACGGTTTCAAAGGGTGTGACTTTGTAGCGTAATCCTGAGTTGGCTATTACTTCAATGGCTTTGTCTACAATAGAGTATGGATGTACTGTTTTGGATGTGGGTAGTATCTGGAGTGCTATGTTGACGGTTTTATTCATGGGGAGAGTTTTGAATAAGGTTAATTAAATTAAACGAAAGATAAGATTAAAAATTGTATTAAATAACAAAATGAAAAGTGTTTCTTCCGTATTTTGTTTTTGTTTATAAAAAAACCCGAAATTTCTTTCGGGTTTCTGAGATATCATTCAGTAGGAAATTATTCAGCAACTTCTTCAGTAGTAGTTGCTTCTGCCGGTGCTTCCTCTGGTGTAACTTCTGCTTCCGCTGCAGCAGCTATTGCTTCAGCTTTTTTCTTGGCTACTTCCGCTGCTTTTGCTTTGTTGACCTCAACTTCAGCTTTTAGTCTTGCTTTAACTTCGGCTTGTTTTTCGGCAGCTAATTGTTCTTTTGTTTTAACCACTTTCGATTCTTTTGAAGTTTTCCATGCAGCAAATCTCTTTTCTGCTTCAGCTTCGTCGAAAGCTCCCTTTTTAACACCTTCCAACAAGTGTTTTTTCATTAAAACACCTTCTGAAGAAAGGATATTGCGGGTTGTGTCTGTTGGCTGTGCGCCAGTTGTCATCCAATACAATGCTCGATCGAATTTAAGGTCGATAGTTGCAGGGTTTGTGTTTGGATTGTAAGAACCGATTCGTTCAATAAATTTACCATCACGTGGTGCGCGACTGTCAGCGATAACGATATGATAATAAGCATATCCTTTACGACCGTGACGTTGCAATCTGATTTTAGTTGGCATTCTTTGATTTTTTAATGATTATACCTAATGCTTTTTCTCGAAAAGCGGTTGCAAAGATAATCAAAAATTGTCAATTATCAATAATGATTTGACAATTAATTGCAAAACACCCAGGCGGATTCGAATCTGGTATCGGTAAGTCTGATAAACTCCATGTATTCAATTGCTTCTTTCCGGTTAGCAAATGATTTTATGGCAACTCTGCATCTTTTGTTTCCGGACAATTCATGCACTTCATTAAATTTTTCACTCTTTAGCTCATTGCAAAATTTGTCTGCCAGTTCTTTTGTTGGCAGACTCGCAACAATAACATGAAATTTATTATTTAAAGCGACAGAATCAATAGAATCCGATTTTATGGTTGCCAGTGAAACTGTATCAATTGCAGGAGTATAAGTGGGAGCATTGACCATTGGAAGTGAGGCAAATCCTGCATTATTTAAATGCCGGACATCACTCACTTTGTTGGATGAAATAAAAAGTCCGAAAAGTACTAAAATGGCAGCTGCATATTTAAAGCTTCTGCCTGATGGCATTGGAATGGAAATTTTTCTTTCAGGAGCAGGAGATAAATTTGCTTTTCTGGTTGAGATATACAGGTCTGATAGTCCGAAATTTTGTGGTAAAAATCCGGCTTTGTAAATAGGATTAAAAACGAGGCTGCCTCCGGGACTCTGTTCTAAAAAACCCAGATTCCCGATTAAAACATTACCGTTCGTTAAGAGTTTTGATTTTATTGCATCAACTTCTCTTTCAATGTATTCCATTGCCATTCGGTAACTTATCTGTTCTGTCCGGGCGATTTCAATGGCTAATAAACCATCAGCATGTAGCATAAGAGGATTGAAGCCAATTGTTGCCAAAGGTGGCGTTATCCGGTCAAACAAAAATTTTGCAGACTCCATTTGAACAATAAATCCGCCTAATCCGGGAACGACAACATAGTCATGTTGTGCCAGTAATTTTTCTATATGTTGATAGATTTTTTCCACCCTGCAAATGTAAAGTAAACCCTTTATTCAACTTTTTTTTACGACTAAAAGTTATCAACAAGTTGTTAGACCTGAAAAAACAATGTATCTTTGCGTTTATATACATTAAACAAATTATAGAATGAAAAGGTCGATTTTAATAACCGGCGGTGCCGGTTTCATTGGTTCGCATGTGGTTAGGTTGTTCGTGACTAAATATCCTGATTATAAAATATATAACCTTGATGCATTAACGTATGCCGGTAATCTGGAGAACCTGAAAGATGTAGCTGATGCCCCAAATTATAACTTTGTGAAAGGAGATATAACAGATGAAAAGTTAATAGCTGATTTGTTCATAACTTGTCAATTTGATGGAGTGATTCATTTGGCTGCGGAATCTCATGTTGATCGTTCAATAACAGATCCGTTTGCTTTTATTAAAACCAACGTATTCGGGACCGCAAATTTGTTAAATGCGGCGAAAGAAGCATGGAAAGGAAACATGGACGGTAAAAGGTTTTATCATATTTCAACCGATGAAGTGTATGGATCTTTAGGAACGGAAGGTTTTTTCACGGAAGAGACGGCTTATGATCCGAGGAGTCCGTATTCAGCAGCAAAAGCAAGTTCTGATCATTTTGTGCGTGCATATCATCATACCTACGGTTTGCCGGTAGTTGTTTCAAATTGTTCGAATAATTACGGAGCAAATCATTTTCCTGAAAAACTGATTCCGCTATCCATCAACAATATTAAAAATAGCAAACCGATTCCAATTTACGGGAAGGGTGAAAATGTGAGAGACTGGTTGTGGGTGAATGATCATGCCAGAGCTATTGATACAATTTTTCACAATGGTGTAAATGGTGAAACTTATAATATTGGCGGTAATAATGAATGGACGAATATAGATCTGATTCGCGAATTGTGTAAAATTATGGATAAAAAGCTGGGTCGTGAACCAGGAGAGTCAGCTAAACTTATAACTTTCGTTAAAGACCGTGCCGGACATGATTTACGTTATGCAATTGATTCGTCCAAGCTACAACGCGAACTTGGCTGGAAACCTTCGCTTCAGTTTGAAGAAGGGCTCGAAAAAACTGTTGACTGGTATCTTGCTAATCAGGAATGGATGGATAACATTATCAATGGAGATTATCAGAATTATTATAAAAAACAATATTCTGACAGATAAGACACTAAATCATCTAAAGGTGATAAAAAACATGAGAGGTTGTGCGTATAACGTACAACCTCTTATCGTTTGATATAGCTGTGAAGTCCCCTTTAGGGAATTTAGGAGTCTATTTTGGAGCAGTATTGTACAAATAAATTCCTACTATGAGGAAAACAAAGTTAGGCAACCATACCGCAGTAAATGCACTCATGGCACCGCTTACCGAAAATGTGGTGGAAAGTGTTGAAAATAAAATATATAGAGAGCCGAGTGCAAGCCCAATTCCAAGATGAAGTCCCATGCCGCCTCTCACTTTTCTCGATGACAGTGATACACCCATTAGTGACATGATAAATGCAGCTAAAGGCATTGCAAATCGTTTGTAGTATTCATCTTCAAAACCCTGAATATTCCCGATTCCTCTTTTTCTTTGTGTTTTAAGGTACTTTCCGAGTTGCGTATTGTTCATTTGGGCGGCTTCTTCTGATGTTATGAAGAATTCTTCGGGTTTCACCATAATGGTTGTGTCTTTCGAAGCTCCTTTGGTAATGCTTTCACGCATACCGTGAAAATCCCTTTGCAGATAATCGGTTATTTTCCATTTGTAGGCTGAATCCCACGAAATAGTTTGCGCGGTGAGTCGTGAAACGAGTGATTTACCTTTGAACTTTTCCAGAGAAAATCTGTAGCCGGTGTTGTTTGAAATCTCATAACGTTCAATATAAAGTATAACACCTTTTTCAACTTCCATTTGGACATTGCGGGCATGATCGGATTTAAATTTTTTGACATATTTGTCCTCGAAATCAAGCATTTTTTTATTCGCAGGAGGAATAATATAACCACCGACTTCGAATGAAATAGCAGAAATTATTGCTGCTGAAATTAAATAAGGAACCATCAACCGGCGAAAACTTACACCACTGGCCAGTATGGCAATGATTTCGGTATTGGTAGCCATTTTTGAGGTAATAAAAATTACAGCAATGAATGTGAACAGCGGGCTGAACATATTCATGTAAAAAGGTATGAAATTCAGATAATAATCAAATATAATGGCTTTTAATGGTGCTTCGTGTTCAAAAAAATTGTCCAGTTTTTCGGTCAGGTCAAACACCACAGCAATACTCAGAATAAGAATAATGGAGAAAAAATATGTCCCCAAAAATTTCTTAATGATATAAGTATCAATTCGTTTTAAGCCAATCTTACGATAATCGAATTTGAATTTCATTGATTTGGTAATTTAAAATTACAGTCTTCGTCCCAATTGTTCAATCATCCCTTTTTTCCATGTCGAAAAATCTCCGGCCACAATATGATTCCTTGCTTCGCCCACAAGCCACAGGTAAAATGCCAGATTGTGAATGGATGCTATTTGCAGAGCCAGATATTCTCCACTTATAAAAAGATGCCTCAGGTATGCTTTTGAGTATGTGTGATCAACAACAGATGTTCCGAATTCGTCCAATGGTGAAAAGTCATTTTTCCACTTCTCATTTTTCATATTCATGATACCCTGCGATGTGAACAGCATACCATTGCGCCCGTTTCGGGTGGGCATTACGCAGTCAAACATATCCACTCCGCGTTCAATGCCTTCCAGTATGTTTTGTGGTGTACCAACTCCCATCAGATAACGTGGTTTGTCTTTCGGAAGTATTTCATTAACCACTTCAATCATTTCATACATTTTTTCCGTGGGTTCGCCAACAGCCAAACCGCCAATAGCATTTCCCTCTCTGTTTTGTGAAGCAATAAATTCAGCGGACTGTCGGCGCAAATCGGGGTAAACACATCCCTGAACAATAGGAAAATAAGTTTGTGAATAACCATATTTCGGTTCTGTCTGATCAAAATGTTTCAATCCTCTTTCGAGCCAGCGATGCGTCAGCTCCATGGATTTTTTTGCATAATTATAGTCGGCTGTCCCCGGTGTACATTCGTCAAAAGCCATTATGATATCTGCACCGATAGTGCGTTGTATATCCACCACATTTTCAGGAGTAAACAGATGCTTGCTACCGTCAATGTGCGATCGGAATGTTGCTCCTTCTTCTTTTAATTTTCTGTTTTCAGACAATGAAAAAACCTGATAACCGCCGCTGTCAGTCAGAATCGGTTTGTCCCATGAATTGAACTTATGCAGTCCGCCGGCACGCTCCAGCGTATCTATTCCTGGGCGTAAATACAAGTGGTAGGTGTTTCCAAGTATAATCTGGGCTTTAATATCTTCTTTAAGTTCATGTACATGAATAGCTTTTACAGATGCCACCGTTCCTACCGGCATAAAAATCGGAGTTTCAATAACTCCGTGATCAGTCGTGATTTTGCCCGCGCGGGCATTGCTTTTTTGATCGGTTGATTGTATTTCGAAAGTCATGTTTTGTTTTTAAACAGTCATCAGATGAGTTGAAAGAAGAAAAATATTTTAAAAACCTTTGATGAAATTTTCCAGAATTTTTTGTCCTGCTTCGCCTGATTTTTCAGGGTGAAACTGAACAGCATAAAAGTTGTTTTTGTGGATCCCCGAACTGTAGTCAGTTACATAGTTGGTGGTAGCAATTGTGTCATCGCAGCTCTCAACATAGTAACTGTGAACGAAATACATATATGCATTTTCGTTTACACCTTTAAATAACCCGGATTTTAAATTTGAGATATTGTTCCAGCCAATTTGAGGAATCTTTAAACCGGCTTCAGGGAATCGTTTTACTTTCTGGTTAAAAATGCCCAGACAGGTTGTATTGTTTTCTTCGGAATGAGCGCACATTAGCTGCATGCCAAGACATATTCCCAATACCGGTTGTGTAAGGGAACAAATTAATTTGTCAAGCCCTTTGTTTTTGAGATAGTTCATTGCTGACGACGCTTCACCCACTCCGGGGAAAATAACTCTGTCAGCCGAACGGATTTCATCATGGTCGTCGGTAACAATTGCCTGTACTCCAATTCGTTCGAGAGCAAATAGTACTGACCGGATATTCCCGGCATTGTATTTTATTATTACGACTTTCATGAAATAAAATTACTGTTTAGTATGGATTTGATGAAAAGAATGGTCATTAAATTAATTAATATTAGAGAATCATTTCTCAGGCATTACTTAAATTAACTTATTTGTGGCAGTATCTGGAAAAATAATCGCGGGTTTAAAAGTGCGAGCCTCTTCCATTTCCATCATTGCAAAAGCCATAATTATAATTACATCACCCGGTTGAACTTTGCGTGCTGCCGCACCGTTCAGGCAAACTACTCCTGAACCTCTTTCGCCGGTAATTACGTATGTGTCAAATCGTTCACCATTATTATTGTCAACAATGCTTACTCTTTCATTTGCAATCAAATTGGCTGCATCCATCAGATCTTCGTCGATGGTGATGCTTCCAATATAATTCAGATTGGCTTCAGTAACTGTAACCCTGTGAATCTTCGATTTTACAACGTGAACTAACATATTTTTTATTTTAAAATTCAGAATGCGAATTAAAAAGTCTGATATCTGAATTATTTATTGTACCTGATATTATCTATTAACCTGACTTCACCGCAATAAACAGCGATGCAGCCAACAGTGTTACCGGACCATTTATCTATTGATTGCAATGTGTCTGCATCAACTATTTCGAAGTATTCCACTTCGAGGTCTTCCACATTATTTATTTTGTCAACTACCTGTTTTATAAGCTGAGCAGGAGTTAATTGAGGTGCAAAGTTACGACTTTCGTACAAAACTTTTGATATTTCAATGGCATTTTTACGTTGTCCGGCTGTCAGGCGTTCGTTTCGACTACTCATCGCCAGTCCTGATTCTTCTCTCACAATCGGGCAATCAACAATTTGAACATCGATGTTTAATATGTTTACCATACGATGAATGATGGCAAGTTGCTGAAAGTCTTTTTCTCCGAAATACGCTTTGTCAGGCTTTACCAAAGTAAAAAGTTTATTGACAATTTGTACCACGCCATTAAAATGTCCCGGTCTGAATTTGCCTTCCATTACTTTATCAAGTCCTCCAAAATCAAATTCAAAACGATTATTCAGTTCATCAGCATTATAAATTTCGTCAGGTTCCGGAGCAAAAATCAGTTTGCAGCCAGCTTTTTCAAGCATTTCGGCATCTCTTTCCAGATTTCTCGGATATTTTTCCAAATCAGTAGTGTTGTTGAACTGAGTCGGGTTTACAAAGATGCTCACCACACATATTTCATTTTCTCTGACGCACTGATCGACAAGTGTTTTATGTCCCTGATGTAAAGCTCCCATTGTGGGAACAAAACCAATGGTCTTGCCGGCTGATTTCAGTGATTTAATTACAGTCTCAAGATCCTGTTTTAATCTAATTATTTTCATCTAAATATAGATAAAGCCTCAACAAATTTAGTTTTTCTGACTCTTTAAAATCGGCTGCAAAAGTACTAAAAGTTATTTGTATAATCATTCAATTAGTAAAACATATCATTGGTCGCTGCAGATGAATAACAACTTTAATTGCCGAAAATATTAGAGTGACACACATTTTTAGGTTAATTCAATAATGAAAACAGCGGAAGACCGGTTGGTTAAACTTTTATAAATAGGAAAGATAGTTCTGCAATCTAAAAAGTTTCATTAAGTATTTAAGTTGTTGAAAAAGAGCGAAATAGCATGTGTTAATATTTTAAAGCTTTTTGGGTAAGTTATTTATTTGATAAGTGGACTTAACATTTAAGAGTTTACATCTTGTTTAATTCCGATTTTTTTTATATATCTTTGCATACTGAAAACTTATCTCACAAGCATCTTATTAAAAAGCATGAATAAAATTACGAAAGTTTTATATATATCGCAAGAGATATTTCCTTATTTACCTGAATCTGAGCTGTCTAATATGGGACGATACCTACCACAAGCAGTTCAGGACCGCGGAAGAGAAACCCGAACTTTTATGCCGAAATTTGGTGCTGTCAATGAACGTCGCAATCAACTTCACGAAGTAATCCGTTTATCCGGGATGAATTTAATTATTGATGATACAGATCACCCGTTAATTATCAAAGTGGCTTCTATTCAGGCTGCCAGAATGCAGGTGTATTTTATAGATAACGATGATTACTTCCATCGTAAAAATACGATTGCCGATGAAAATGGTGAGGAGTATGAAGATAATGATGAGCGTACTATTTTCTTTGTCAGAGGAGTAATGGAGACTGTAAAAAAATTGCGCTGGACACCGGATGTAATTCATTGTCAGGGTTGGATGACTGCTCTGGCACCTCTTTATATTAAGAAAGCATATAACGACGATCCGTTTTTTAAACACTCAAAAGTGGTTTATTCAGTCTTTAATGATGATTTTAAGAAACCTTTCCGGAGTTTGTTTGCCGAACGGCTTTTGTTGGAGGGAATTGAGAAAAAGCACGTTGTTCAGGTAAAGGATAAGGTAATTGACTTTGTGGCGTTGTCAAAGCTCGCTATTGATTATTCCGATGCTGTAATTCAGTCAAGTCCGGTTATTAATGAAGATGTGGTTCAGTACATTAGTTCTAAAAAAATAAAATTTTTACCGTTTCAGAACGAAGATGAATATGCTGATGCATATGTTAAGTTTTACGACAGTATCTAAAATTAATTTATAATTGATAATTCAGTTTTTGAGAAACACAATTTTAGAAGATTGTAATCGTTAAAATGTCTGGTTGTCATTTTTTGAGTTTTTAAAATTTTCAAGTCACTCAATTTTTTTTCATTTTACATGAAATCTCAGTCAATCCTTTTGCTAATCTTACTCTCAGTATTAGCTTTTTCCTGTACAGATAATTTAACCGACGTTGGTACAAGTATTCAACCTGTTTCTGATCAGATATCGTTAGGTACTGATACTTTTCACGTAAATACCGAAAATGTATTTGTCGATTATATGTATTCCAGACAGGACTCTTTTTTGTTGGGGACATATTATAACGAGAAATATGGTTCTACGCAGGCAGACATACTTGCTCAGGTGAACTGCCCGATAGGATTTGATTATCCTCCCGGATCCGTGCCAGATTCAGCGTTGGTAGTTCTTTATTATAAAACGTGGGCTGGCGATGCGTATTCACCATTGGATGTGAATATTTATGAGATGAATAAGGCGACTTTCAATTATTCTACAGCATATCCAAGTAATCTTGATCCAACGGTTTATACTGACAAATCAATTAAACTGGGCGAAAGGATTTTTTCAGCGAAAGATGCGGTAGTAAAACGTGCTGACTCTACGGCAATTATATTTAAGTTGTCGGATGATTTTAAAAACCGGTTTTTTAATATAGCTGCAGATACATACTCAAGCGAATCAAAATTTACCAATTTCTTTAAAGGAATGTACATTACGGCCAATTTTGGTGCATCCACTTTGCTGAATATCAGTCAAATTGATTTGGAGTATTATTATCATTATACTTATGTTACTAAAAGTTCAACAGGTGCCGATTCTACAGTAACTGTAAACAATGTAATAAATTTCCCGGCCAATTCGGAAGTAAGACAGGTAAACAGATTTGCGCATCCTGACAGAAGCGTAATGGTGAAGGAGAGAGATAGTGTAAATTATGTTGCATCGCCGGCGAATATACAAACAAGAATAGTTATTCCACTTCAAAGATTGAAAAGCCGAACAAGTACTATCGTTAATGGTAGGAAGCTTACTTTAAACAGTGCTTTATTACAGGTTGAGGCCACAGAAGTTGAAGATACCACATTGTCAATGCCCATTGTTTCTCATATGATGTTGATTAAGGAGTCCGAAATGGATAACTTTTTTAAAAATAATGAACTTTTCGATGACACTTATGCAATTCAGGGAGATCTTTCTTATTCAGAAATAGGAACAACCGGCACGTATAAATATTATTATACATTCGATATAGCAACATTAATAGCAACTGAGTTGAAAAATGATCCGAATCCAACTGAAGATCTAAAATTAAGGCTTGTGCCTGTACGATTAACATATAATACAAGTAGTGTTGTTACTGCAGTGAAACAGCAATTTTTGATGAGTGGGGTAACTATCAGAAGTGGAAAAAATGAGTACTCACCAATGAGAATTAATTTAGTTTACTCCGGATTTTAAAAGGAAATGATATAAAAAAATGCAGCAGAAATCTAATTTCTGCTGCATTTTTTTTGGAGAATCCTGTTTATTTCTGACGAATAAAAATCTGAATCGGAGTTCCTGTGAATTCATATTTTGACCGGATTTTGTTTTCAAGAAATCGTCGATATGGTTCTTTTACATATTGAGGCAAATTTGCAAAAAACAAAAATGTTGGTATTTGTGTGTTTGGTAACTGAGTTACGTATTTGATTTTAATGTATTTACCTTTTAATGCAGGTGGTGGATAATTTTCGATAGCCGGTAACAAATATTCATTCAGCTTGGCTGTCGCAATTTTCCGTTGTTTGTTTTCATACACCTGTACAGATGTTTCCAGTACTTTCAGAATACGTTGTTTGGTCGTCGCCGAAGTGAAAATAATAGGGAAATCGACAAAAGGCGCCAGACGTTCGCGAATTACAGCTTCGTATTTCTTTATATCGTTCGACTCCTTGTTTTCAATCAGGTCCCATTTGTTGACACATACAACGAATCCTTTCTTGTTTTTTTGAATAAGCGAAAATATATTCAAATCCTGACTCTCGATTCCTCGGGTGGCATCGATCATTAGAATACAAACGTCACAATTCTCGATAGCACGAATTGAGCGAACAACCGAATAATACTCCAGATCCTCGTTTACTTTGGCTTTTTTGCGAATCCCGGCAGTATCAACAAGATAAAAATCGTGACCGAATTTATTAAATCGTGTATAGATTGAATCACGGGTTGTCCCGGCAATGTCGGTTACAATTGTCCTTTCTTCGCCAATAAAAGCATTGATAATGGAAGATTTGCCTGCATTAGGACGACCTACGACTGCAAATCGTGGAAGTTCTTCTTCAATTTCTTCAGAAAAATCGGGTTTAAAATAGGTGAGGAGTTTGTCAAGAAAATCACCTGTTCCCAGTCCATTGATGGCTGAGATCATATATGGTTCTCCCAACCCGAGTTTGTAGAATTCTGCGGCATTATATTGCCATTCGAAAGTGTCGGCTTTGTTGGAAACCAGCATTACCGGTTTGGTGTGACCGCGGAGAATTTGCGCCACTTCAAGGTCGTAGTCGGTAATTCCGTTCTGGATATCTACCAAAAATAAAATGACATCAGCCTCTTCAATCGCCAGAACCACATGCCGTTTTATTTCATCTTCAAACACATCTGATGAATTTATAACCCAACCTCCGGTATCAATTACCGAAAATTCGCGGCCTTCCCATTCGCATTTTCCGTATTGACGGTCGCGTGTTGTTCCGGCTTCATCATTTACTATGGCTCGTCTGCTTTTTGTGAGCCTGTTAAATAAGGTCGATTTTCCCACATTCGGGCGACCTACAATTGCTACAATATTTCCCATTGTTTTTTATATCTATTATGTTAGATATTTACATTCCATATTTAAATTCTGCCTGAATTTTCACAAATTCACTACAGCGGGTGCAAATATTTTGACTGCAAAGGTACTATTTTTAATTGAAAATGGGAAATGAGATTTTTTTTGATTATTAAAATGTTGATAACCTGAATTGAATAAACAAATTAAAATGTTTTCTGAAAAATATCAGTTTCAGTACTTGCAAAATATAAAAAAAGCAGTATCTTTGCAACGCTTTTGGAGAAAGGTAATATAATCCGAATATAAATTCGGGCGTTTAGCTCAGCTGGTTCAGAGCATCTGCCTTACAAGCAGAGGGTCGGCGGTTCGAATCCGTCAACGCCCAC
>MTLE01000263.1_pt1 | contig 33810 bp, 27 predicted proteins | sample 1982461 | NCBI WGS metagenome assembly MTLE01 (sample SAMN05712605, study PRJNA340218) | biofilm metagenome | isolation source: sample SPL anode biofilm adapted to -200 mV | place: USA | collected 2012-02-03
GAACAGGAGATGACCTTGTGGATACAGTGATTTCGACTCTGCTCAACCACCGGGTCGCAGCCTGAGTGGAGTCGAAGGCAAAGAGGCGGAGAAGTTTCAAGAACAGGTCATTGATCAGTATCCTTAAGTTTTTGTCATGTTATTAATGCCAAAAATCTCTTATTTCCAGATTATTTGATGAAGTATTTTGGCCTTTCATTTAGGGTCTCCCTGTGTCGAAGTCAGGAGCAATATTTTGGTTTTGGTATATGACTGATTCAGTATAGAAAAAGGTGACCTGAGGGCTAATAGATCATCGTGATTTATTTAGAATGAGTATAAATTTCAATTTAAAGTATCCTTTTGCCTAAATTATTGTTTATAGATATCGAAATGTTTTACTTTTGAAAGTTTCCATTAAAAGAACATGACAACAAGACCATGGAATAACCACGATTGAGACCATTTATAGACAGAGTAAGAGACATTTAAATCTGATGTATTCCATGTGAACGATAATAAATAAGATAATTACACATGAACGAGAACCAAGAGCACAACGATCAACAGAATCTCAACGAAGATCAAGCCCGTAGAAGTTTTTTAAAGAAACTTGGGATATTTGCAGGAATAGGTGCGGTGGCTACTGCAGGAGCGGTATATGTTGGATTTGACCATGAGAAGAAGAAGAACCCGACGGGAAAAAAGGTAAGGGTATTAACTGCTGATGGTAAATTAATGGAGGTTGATGAGGCCGAATTGGAGAAGAATGAAAATGCAGCCACTGAAGAACTAAATGAATTACAACGTAGGGGACGAGAGGGGTTACCTGGCAAACATTGGGTGATGGTAATTGATCTTTCAAAATGTCGAAACGCCAGAATGTGCATGGCAGCATGTCAGGGAGCTCATGAATTACGTCCTGAGCAACATCACATCAATGTTCTCAGAATGCAGGATGCTGAGCATACAGAGCCCTATTTTATGCCAAAGCCATGTTACCATTGCGACAACCCTCCGTGCACAAAAGTTTGTCCCGTAGATGCTACCTTTAAACGTCAGGACGGCATTGTTCTAATCGACAATGAAAGATGCATTGGATGCAGGTTCTGTATCGCCGGGTGCCCCTACTCTGCCCGTGTTTTCAACTGGATTGAACCACTAAAACCGGCCAATGACAGAGTTTATGACGTTGAGTTGAACGTACCCCAGAAAAAGGGAACCATAAGCAAATGTCTCTTCTCGGCAGATTGTTTAAGAAAAGGAGAGATGCCATATTGTTCACGTGCTTGTCCTAATGGTGTCTACTGGTTTGGAGACAGAAATGAGGATACAGTTACTAATGGAACTACAAAAGAAACCGTTAGCTTCAGTGAGTTAATTCGCAAAAACGGAGGTTATACAGTATTAGAAGAGCTAGGCACCAAACCTCAAGTCTACTATCTACCACCAAAAAACAGGGCATTTCCATTCCAATACGAAGGGAAAACCGAACTTGATCCGAATGACAGCAGAATAGGTGGCGGAAGAGGATAAGCTTACGATAGAATAAAAATAACACACAATTACTGAGAATAATTAATTTCCCTATAACCCATGGCCTCAACAAAATTATCTTCAGAGGAGAGCAAGAAGGTGCTCGATAAAATAGAAACGGATCTGATCAGACCTATGAGAAGCCATAAAGGATTAGAGCTTTGGCTTTTGTTCTTAGGACTGATATTTATCGTAGGTGGCTACGCTTATTTCATCCAGCTTAGAGATGGCCTGGGCGTTACTGCAATGCGAGATTACTCAAGCTGGGGTTCATATATTGCCAACTTCGTGTTCTTTGTGGCAGCCAGTTTGATTGGTATGTTTATTTCATCTGTCTTTGGATTACTAAAGATCAAATGGGTTATCCCTATCAGCCGAATTGCGGAAATGATCGCTCTGGCTTTTGCTATGTGGGCAGGTTTAGTCATTGTCATAGATATGGGACGCCCTGACAGGCTTCACCATGTATTCCTATATGGCAGATTTCAGTCGCCCATAGTTTGGGATATCACTGTTGTAACAAGCTATGTTGCCATCTCAATGCTTCTGTTACTTATCCCAATGATTCCTGATGCGAGTATTCTAAAACGCAGAATGAGCGATGCCCCAAAATGGCAACAGATGATCTATAACCTTCTCACCTTAGGGTGGGACGCTCAACCTGAGCAATATGCAATACTTAAAAGATCAATGAGAGTACTCATGATCCTGATCATTCCAATTGCCCTCTCTATTCACACCGTTACCTCGTGGCTATTCGCTATGACACTTCGTGCCGGATGGGACTCAACAATCTTTGGCCCCTATTTCGTTAGTGGAGCTTTTGTAGCTGGGGTTGCTGCAGTCATTATCGCCATGTACTTCTTTCGTTACAACTATAAACTGGGCGATTACATCACTGACTACCACTTTAACCGCATTGGGCAGGTTCTGGTTCTTGTATCAGCAGTCTACATCTATTTTAACCTAAATGAATATTTCGTCCCAGCTTATAAAATGCGTACTGCCGAGCGTCTGCATTTAGAAGAGATGTTCACCGGGCATTGGGCTTATATGTTCTGGTTTGCTCAGATATTCTGTCTTGCAATCCCTACTTTCTTACTTATCTTTAAGAAACTACGAAAGCCCAAAATCATGCTTTGGCTTGCTGTATTTGTACTAATAGGAGCTTGGTTAAAACGTATTCTAATAGTAATCCCGGTACAACAACACCCCTACCTGCCTATTCAGAACGTTCCGGATTCGTTCAAGGAGTACCACTTCACCGGAATTGAAATCGCTTTGAATATTCTCCCTATCGCTGGTGTACTGCTAATTATTACCATACTGGCAAAACTTTTCCCTGTCATCTCTGTTTGGGAAGTAGCGCATGAAAAAGGAGTTGATGAAACAATAATAAAATAACTACACTTTAACACTGGGCGTTGCCTCGATAAACCATTTTAAATACAAAAGTGATAATCTTTATTAAGGCATTTTCTAGTGTCAAATGAAACACGAACTAACAACAAACAAATATTATGAAAACAATCATACGAATCATTGCAATAGTTACCATTTCTATTATCTCATTAGGAACTTATGCACAAAGCACATGGGTTGTGCCCGATGCCAAGAAAAAAGTGGTAAATCCTGTTAAGGCCACAGCCGAAAGCATCAAAGCCGGCCAAGCATTATATAATACCAACTGCAAATCATGTCATGGCGATCCCGGAAAAAACAATGGGTTACCCTTAACTCCTAAACCTGTTGATCCAATGAGTGCGCAATATCAGAAACAGACCGATGGTGAGATCTTTTATAAAATGCAAACCGGACGAGGTGCAATGCCCAACTTCAAAGAGACCATCAAGGACAATGACAAATGGGCCATCATCAATTATGTCAAGTCTTTAAAAAAGAAGTCGTAAGCAAAATTGATTAATTAATCAGATATCAAACAGCCATGAAGATCTTAATACGATATTTCACACTCGCCACATCGATGCTACTGATGGTTACCATTCAGGGGCAAAGCACATGGACAGTACCCGATGCCAAGAAAAAGACCCCAAATCCGGTGAAACCTACTACAGAAAACGTTTCATTGGGAAAGAATCTGTATAATCAGAATTGTAAGTCATGCCATGGTGATCCCGGAAAGAATAATGGCCTACCGCTTACTCCTAAACCGGTTGACCCATTAAGTGATCAATACCAAAAACAGACTGATGGCGAGATCTTCTATAAAATGCAGACTGGCAGAGGAGCTATGCCAAATTTTAAAGACAACATTAAGGATAATGACAAATGGGCTATTATCAATTATATAAGGTCTTTAAAAAAAGGGGGTAAAACTGCTGAAGCCGATGTTTCATCACAACCTGCAGTAGCATCAGCAACTAGCACCGACTCATTAACCCCATCTACTACCAGTGCATCAGGTAATAAAATGGCCATCTCTTTAACCATTCATCCCGAAGACTCTACTGCCTCGATCTATCTCTCTGAACTCTCTTCAGAAGGGAAGCGTATACCCGCTGCCGGAGTAGAGGTTGGTCTCTATGTCAAAAGAACCTTTGGCAACCTACCCATCTTCGGAGATGATATCCCTGTTACTGATGCCAATGGTGTTGCCATAGTCAAAATCCCACAAGGATTACCAGGAGATACTATCGGAAACTTAAACCTTATTGCCTCAGTTGTTAATACAGAACAATTCGGCAAAGTGGAGGCATCAATTGCTGCTTCATTTGGAGAAAAGACACCAATAGTTGATATGACTGAGGAGACCGCTCTTTGGGGACGATCAAAGAAAGCTCCCGCCTATCTACTCATAACCTATTTCACAGCAATCGTTATAGCTTTTGGCACCATGGGTTATGTTGTAAAAGAGGTTGCATCACTCAGAAAATATAAGAAAACCGTTTAACACCGGAATACCTTAACAACAAAAGCCGGACAGCCATCCGGCTTTTCTTTTAATCTAATGAACCAGGAATCCAATAATAAGTGCTTCCATTGTGGAGAAGACTGTGGACCAGCCCCAGTTCTCTTTGACTCTAAAAAATTCTGCTGTAATGGATGTCTATCCGTATATAGAATCCTTAATGAAAACAAGCTTAGCAAATACTACTCACTGCTCGAAACTCCTGGTATCAAAGTAACTGTTGAGCAGGAAGTACCCAGAAGCAAGTTTGCATGGCTAGACAAACCCGAGGTGGTTGAAGCCCTCACAGAATTTAAAGACGGTGAATTATCCAGAATTGTACTCTATATTCCATCTATTCATTGCTCAAGTTGTATTTGGTTACTTGAGAACCTCCACAGACTAGATTCGGCTGTACTAAGATCAATGGTGAACTTCATCAAGAAAGAGGTAACCATAACCTTTAACCACGACAAAACTTCGATCCGAAAATTAGTTGAACTGCTTACACTGCTGCATTATCAACCCGAGATCACAATAGAGCAAATTGAGAAGAAAGAGAAAAAAGTAATAAATCGTAGAATAATCTATCAAATCGGTGTTGCAGGGTTTGCCTTCTCAAACATAATGCTATTAAGCCTTCCAGACTATTTTGCCATTCAGGAGGGATTAACACCAACCTTCCGAAGCTTTTTTGGATATATTAACCTTGCACTTTCGATTCCAGTCCTCTTCTTTAGTGGTTTTGATTATCTCGCCTCAGCATATGGAAACCTAAGGAAAAGGGTATTAAACCTTGACCTACCTATTGCCATTGGTATGCTAACCCTATATATTCAAAGCCTTTATGAAGTAATCAGTCAAACAGGGCCAGGATATTTTGATTCATTGGCTGGTTTTGTATTCTTCTTACTGATAGGGAAATGGTATCAAAGCAGAACTTACCAGGCCCTATCATTTGAAAGAAACTATAAAGCATTCTTTCCCGTTGCAGTAACCCAGCTAAATGATGATGGCACGACTCAATCTATACTGCTTAGTGAGCTAAAAGCTAATGACCGCCTACTTATTCACAATAACGAGTTGATCCCGGCCGATGGAATCTTAGAAGAGGGTGAGGCACGAATAAACTATGCATTTGTCACCGGAGAATCTTTACCGGTTAATAAAAAACCGGGGGATGAACTTTATGCCGGAGGTCGTCAGCAAGGAAGCCGAATCATAATCAGATTAACCAAAGCGGTAGAACAAAGTCGATTAACCAAATTATGGACTCAGGATCAAAGTCAACGCGACACCGGCAAATTCAAACGTCTGCTTGATATAATCAGCAAACGGTTTACTATTGTATTACTCATGATTGCCTTGTCAACATTGCTATTTTGGCTATGGTATGATTCATCACGGGCACTAATTGCTTTTGTTTCAGTACTGATTGTAGCGTGTCCCTGTGCCATATCACTTACTTTACCATTCGGACAAGGTACAGCCATGAGGCTCATGGGAAGGAGAGGTCTTTATCTGAAAGATAGTTCTATGATTGAGAACATCTCGAAAACCAATACCATTGTGTTTGATAAAACAGGAACACTAACTCACCCGGCAAAGCACAAAGTGACATGGAATGGCAGCATATTATCTGATAAAGATTTAGCATTGATCAGATCACTTACCATCAACTCTGTTCACCCGCTAAGCAGAGCAGTTGCACACTCACTCAACGAGTCTAAACTTATCAGAACAGAGAATTACAAAGAGGTAACCTCAAGAGGTATTGCAGGCACAGTAGATGGCCATGAAATTAGGGCAGGAGCTGCGGTTTGGGTAAAGGCCTCGGTTGAGCCAGATCCGGAAGAGGGTTCAAAAGTCTACATAAGTATTGATAATGAATATAAAGGCTATTACCTCATAAAGAACGCTTTTAGAGAAGGAGTAGCTGAGATGATAAGCAGTCTTACAAAGATTGGCCGTTTGCACATCATCACAGGGGATAATGAAGGAGATAAAGAACGACTTCAACAGGTGTTTCCCAAGGGAACAATTATGAAATTTAATCTTAGTCCTGATGACAAACTTCAATACGTTAAAAAGCTGGAAGAAGATGGATATCATGTATTAATGATAGGAGATGGATTAAATGATGCAGGTGCCTTAAGGGCCTCAACTATGGGAGTATCAGTAGCAGATGACATCTATAACTTCTCACCAGCCAGTGATGCGATACTGCAGGCTGACTCACTACAGTTACTACCGACCGTTCATAAACTCAGTCGGCAGACAATGAGTTTTATCAGAATAAGTCTAGGTATCTCTCTCACCTATAATATCATCGGGTTATATTTTGCACTTACAGCGCAATTATCACCAATTATTGCAGCCATTTTAATGCCTGCAAGTTCGGTAACAGTTGTGGGTTTTGTCACAGGTACGGTTCATCTGCTATTCCGCAAATGGAATAAGCAAATTCCAAATAAGACTAACAAGAATACAACCTGATTATTTAGAATCACACTAAATAGCAGTAACATTCACTTTCATTAGATTATTATTATAACTTTGTCAATTAGGTAATCGAATGCTCAATTAACCATGGAAATCATTTTTGTATTGATAGGGATAAGTCTTCTGGTAGCAATAGGATTCCTTGGAACCTTTTTATGGGCAGTGAAGACCGGCCAGTATGATGATGATTACACACCAGCAGTAAGAATTCTATTTGATGATGAGATAGAAGAGGACGATAGCGAAAAACGAGAAAAAGAAAATAACCAATAATAGACTCCCAGATCCCAACACAACAAGTATCAAAAACGCAACGCGTATGCAAACAGAGAAGTTTTACTACGACAACAAGATCGTCAAGTGCTTTGCCTATGCCACAATTTTTTGGGGCATAATAGGCATGGTAGTTGGGCTACTGATAGCGATTCAGTTAGCTTTTCCATTTTTCAATTTTTCAACCGATTTTCTGACTTATGGTCGTATCAGACCGATTCACACCAATGCAGTGATTTTTGCTTTTGTAGGCAATGCAATTTTTACCGGAGTGTACTACTCCATGCAGCGACTATTAAAGACCAGGATGTTCAGTGACCTCTTGGGCAGGATTCACTTTTGGGGATGGCAACTCATAATTGTTCTTGCAGCAGTCACGCTTGCATTAGGATTTACCATTAGCAAAGAGTACGCTGAGCTAGAGTGGCCTATTGATATCCTAATAGCACTTGTTTGGATAGTCTTCGGAATTAATCTTTTTGGAACAATTGTAGTTAGAAGAGTTCAACACATGTATGTTGCAATTTGGTTCTATATTGCATCATGGGTAGCCGTGACAGTGCTGCATGTAGTTAACTCTATTGAATTACCCATTTCATTTTTAAAGAGTTATCCTGTTTACGCAGGAGTTCAGGATGCGATGGTACAATGGTGGTATGGCCATAATGCAGTGGCCTTCTTCCTGACCACACCCTTTCTTGGACTGATGTATTACTTCTTACCAAAAGCAGCCGGAAGGCCTGTATACTCATACAAGTTATCTATCATCCACTTTTGGACTTTGATATTTATCTATATATGGTCTGGCCCGCATCATTTGCTTTATCAAGCCTTACCCGATTGGGCACAAACTATTGGAGTAATATTTTCAGTAATGTTGATAGCGCCATCGTGGGGAGGTATGATTAATGGTCTATTGACCTTAAGAGGTGTATGGGACAAGGTTAGAGAAACCCCGATGTTAAAATTCATGGCTGTTGCGGTAACAGCCTATGGTATGTCAACCTTTGAAGGGCCGATGCTCTCTATCAAGACCATCAACTCATTAACACACTTCACTGATTGGATCATTGCACACGTTCATATTGGTGGTATGGGTTGGAATGGGTTCTTAACCTTCTCGATGTTATATTGGTTAATTCCGGTTCTGTTCAGAACCAAGCTATATAGTAATCGTTTAGCCAACATACATTTCTGGTTAGGCACATTGGGTATAGTCTTCTATGCTATTCCACTTTATTGGGCAGCAATCACCCAGGGGTTGATGTGGAAAGAGTTCACCCCTGAAGGATTCCTCAGATACCCTAACTTCATGGAGACATTGGTTCAAATTCTCCCAATGTATGTAACCCGCATTCTTGGTGGCATACTCTATCTCAGTGGAGTAGTTTTAATGGTTATTAACCTGATCAAGACCATCAAACAGGGTAGTTTTGTTGCAGAAGAAGAGGCCTCGGCACCTGCTTTAGAGAAAGCAGCAAAGAAAAGAATCTTAGGTGAAACCGTTCACGGATGGCTTGAAAGGAAACCTGCTCTATTCTCATTTTGGGTAGCAGTTGCACTTTTAATAGGATCAATAATCAGTATTGTTCCCCTCTTTGCTGTCAAAACAAACATTCCAACTATCAGTAGTGTCAAACCCTATACCCCATTAGAACTTCAGGGAAGAGATATCTATGTAAGAGAAGGTTGTTATACGTGTCACTCACAGCAAGTACGCCCCTTTAGAAGTGAGACAGAACGCTATGGAGAATACTCAAAGGCAGGCGAGTTTGTTTATGACCATCCATTCCAATGGGGATCAAGGAGGACAGGACCCGATTTAGCACGCACAGGTGTGGTAGGAGGAAAGATGTATAAGACAGCCGCATGGCACTTTAACCATATGATGAGTCCTCAGCAGATGAATCCACAAAGTATAATGCCACCATATCCCTGGCTTATTGTCAACAAATTAGATATTGCCTCAACACCCAGAAAAATAAAGGCAATGACAACACTTGGAGTACCTTATCCTGAAGGGTATGCTGAACTTGCGATTGAGGATCTAATGAAACAAGCACAAACCATCGCTGAAGATCTAAAGAGCAATGGCATTGAGGTGGCCCCTGATAGAGAAATTATAGCTTTAATAGCCTACATGCACCGTCTTGGGAAAGACATCTCTGAACTGAACGCCGATTCAACAGCTTCGCAAGCTACCTTAGTTATACCAGAGATCTTAACTGACGAAGCATCATTAGCAAAAGGAGCAGAGGTATATAAAACCAATTGTATAGCATGTCATGCAGATAAAGGACAAGGCAATGCTGTAGGTCCAAATCTTACTGACAACTTTTGGATTCATGGAGGTTCAAATGATGCCATCTTCAAATCTCTCCACGATGGAATCCCGGCAAAAGGGATGCAAGCTTGGAAAGATCTACTTACAAAGGAGCAGCTTCAACAAGTTTTCAGTTTTACCCTGACCTTAAGAGGCACTCAGGTAGCTGGTGGACGAGAGCCCCAGGGAACTGAAGAAAAATTATAACCCATCAAGTCATGAGATTTTTTCAGGAACTATTCGCCAAAGCTCAGACTACCGGAAATTGGGGCATCATCTCGTTGATCATTTTTATGATATTAACGATCATTTTAGTAAGTTTTGCTCTCAGCCTTAAGAGCAGCTATGTTGACAAGATGAAGCAGGCTCCATTTGATGAGTCAGAGTTTGAAGCAAATGATGAAACCCTAAAAAAGAATTAAGATGTCACAAGAAGAAAACAATAAAGAACTGGATCCTACCAAGGTAGTCTCAGAAATCACAGAAGAGGAAAACTCACTTTTGTTACCCCATGACTTTGATGGAATCAAAGAACTTGACAATCCTGCCCCTCGCTGGTTAATGTACCTACTCTACTTTACAATATTCTTCTCAGCTGTTTATTGGGTACACTATATCACCTTTAAACAGGGTCCCAATCAAGCAGAAGAGTATAACATGGAGATGGCTGCTGCTAAAGCGAACTTAAAACAACAGGAAAATGTGGTTGAAATTGTAGCTCTTACTGATGAGGCTTCATTAGCTGAAGGCAAGAAGATTTACAGTGAAAAAGCCTGTTACTCATGCCATGGTCAACTTGGCGAAGGAAATGCAGTAGGACCAAATCTTACTGATGCCTATTGGATTCATGGTGCTGACATTAAAGCCTTGGTTGAGGTACTAACCAATGGTGTCCCAGCAAAAGGGATGGCTCCTTTTAAAGATCAGTTAACAGCGCAGCAGATTCAGCAAGTAGCTAGCTATGTTTTAAGCTTACAAGGTACCAACCCTCCTAATGCTAAAGCACCGCAAGGAGAAAAGGTAATGTAAACTAAACTTAATACTAAAAAGCCACCTCTTAATGGGGTGGCTTTTTTCTATACTATTAGCAATTATCTCATTATTGCTCGCAAAGACCCCTTATTAAAGAGCATGACAATGACAACTCACCAGAAAAAAAGAGGAGTAACATCAAAGAAACTAATGAGTAAAAGGCGATTATCTAAATAAATTCACCAGATGAATAAACCTTTTAACAAGCAAAATGTTAGATGAATTATAACCAACAACATAGCCATGCGTCTCAACCCTATATTTATTTTACTCCTGATTTTTATCACAAAAGCAACAGGTGTTTTAGCTCAGGAAAACTTCGATCCGAATAAGTTTAAGTCGGATGGGAAAATTGGTATTTATGAACACTTAGATTCGTACATCCCGAATGATATTGTATTAATTAATCAGGATAGTCTTCCTGTCAATCTAAAACAGTTGATTGATAAGCCAACCGTAATATCATTTGTATATTATAATTGTCCGGGACTATGCAGCCCTTTATTAGGAGGTTTGGCTGAAGTAATAGAACGAAGTGATTTAGAATTGGGAAAAGATTATCAAGTAATTACGATCAGCTTCAATCCTGGTGATGGGCCAAAACTTGGGAAAAAGAAAAAGCACAATTACATCAACCAGATTGACAGACCAATTGATACAAGTCAATGGATGTGGTTGACAGGCGATTCAGCCAATATTGCTAAAGCCACGGCAACCATGGGTTTTCGATATTCAAAAGAGGGCAAAGAGTTCGTACATGCAGCTGCTATTATGGTAGTTTCTCCTCACGGTAAAATCACCAGGTATCTTCATGGCACCTACTTTCTACCATTCGATTTAAAGATGGCCTTAACCGAAGCGAAAGAAGAGAGAAGTGGTCCAACCATAAGTAAAGTCTTAAAATTCTGCTTCAGCTACGATGCAGAAGGGAAGAAATACGTTTTCAATATTACAAAGGTCACGGGAGTGATCGTTTTAAGCGGCGCATTGCTGCTATTTCTGGTACTTATATTAAAATCAGGTAAAAAGAAAAAGAAACAAGAATAGTCTTTAACCTATGACAACAACCACCCTCCCCAACTACTTGGAAGACAAGCAAGGGAAAAAAGGCCTGATGGTTTGGTTAACAACCCACGACCATAAACGAATCGGCCTGATGTATCTTACTGCACTATCGGTCTTCTTTATCGTAGGAGTATTAATTGGGATACTCATGCGACTAGAGCTTCTTAACCCCGGAAAAGACATTGTAGATCCACAGACGTACAATAGTCTCTTTACACTTCATGGGGTAATAATGATTTTCTTATTTGTAATACCAGGTATTCCTGCCGTATTTGGAAACATTGCGCTACCACTTATCATTGGAGCTCGGGATGTAGCCTTCCCAAAATTAAACCTCTTCTCTTGGTATCTGTATATGTTTGGTGCCATGTTAGCATTAGGAACCCTTCTGGTTGGTGATGGTCCTCCAGATACAGGTTGGACATTCTATGCTCCCTATTCGGTGAAGACCGGCACCAACGTGACCATGGCAGTTTTTGCAGCGTTTATCTTAGGTTTTTCATCAATTCTTACCGGCTTAAACTTCATCGTCACCATCCATCGGATGCGCTGCCCTGGAATGAGTTGGTTTAAGATGCCACTTTTTGCCTGGGCACTATATGCTACTTCATGGATTCAGCTCCTAGCCACCCCTGTAGTAGGCATTACACTTCTAATGATTGCGGTTGAACGCATGTTAGGCATAGGTCTCTTTGATCCAACATTAGGTGGTGATCCCGTTTTATATCAACACCTTTTCTGGATCTATTCTCATCCTGCAGTATATATCATGATTTTACCGGGCATGGGCGTTATTTCAGAGATCATACCAACCTTTTCGCAACGCAGAATATTTGGATATAAAGCAATAGCCTACTCAAGTCTTGCAATTGCCTTTATTGGTTATTTTGTCTGGGGTCATCATATGTTCACTTCTGGCATGAGCGGACCCGCACGAGTAATCTTTTCGATTCTAACCTTCCTGGTTGCCATTCCAAGTGCTATTAAGGTATTTAACTGGTTAGCAACTATGTACAATGGCTCCATTGACATGAAACCACCTATGTTATATGCAATGGGGTTTATCTTTTTATTCTTGATTGGAGGACTGACAGGCTTGGTTAATGGTGCATTAGCCGCAGATATTCATATACACGATACCTACTTTGTAGTAGGGCACTTCCACTATGTGATGTTTGGGGGGACTGGTTTTGCCTTCTTTGCTGCGATGCACTATTGGTTTCCCAAGATTTGGGGTAAAATGTACAATATTAAACATGCAACAAGAGCATTTTGGCTTCTATTTACTGGATTTAACATCCTCTATTTTCCGATGCTTGTTGTTGGTATAATGGGCATGCCACGTCGCTACTATGACTATCTTCCGCAGTTTCACCTTCCTAACCAGATATCGACTGTTGGGTCATGGATAACAGTACTAGGACTTATATACATGATTATTGTATTGATTCAGGGGATGCGTAAAGGAGAGAAAGCAGAAAGAAATCCTTGGCATGGTTTAACCTTAGATTGGCAAACGGATTCACCTCCGACGCTTGAGAACTTTGAAGAAATCCCAACTGTAACAGAAGGTCCATATGAGTACAAATAGTCAACAACCAGAAGTACATCATCCAGTGATTCACAGAGATGATACGGCTAAAAAACTTGGAATGTGGCTCTTTCTCTTTACAGAGCTGATCCTATTCGGAGGGCTTTTCTTAGTCTATTCCATATATCGCTACCTCAACCCTGAAGACTTCTCAAACGGATCGCATCATCTTGATGTAGGTATCGGGGCATTAAACACCATGATTCTTATTACGAGTTCCCTGACAGTAGCACTTTCAATTACAGCCATTCAAAAGAACAAGCCTAAATTAGCTATAGGGTTAATTGTATTTACAATAATCTGTGCACTACTATTCATGGTAAATAAATACTTTGAATGGGGTCATAAGATTCATTACAATCTATACCCTGGAACCGAGCTATTTAAAGCTCTAAAACCCGGAGAGGGGCTCTTTTATGTACTTTATTATTTTATGACCGGTCTGCATATGCTACATGTTGTAGTCGGGGCGATACTTTTAGGTATAATGGCGAATTATATCCGAAAAGGAATGATTACCCATGATAACTATGTCTTGTTGGAGAATGGCGGATTATATTGGCACTTAGTCGATCTGATCTGGATTTATCTCTTCCCTTTGCTCTACCTTATTCACTAAAGAAAGAAATCATTATGGATGAACAAAAACACCACATAGTTGACTACCTAACAAACATCAAGGTATGGATTGCTCTGGCAGTACTAACGATACTTACCGTTTGGGTTTCAGAATTCGACTTAGCGATGTTAACCGTAGCGGTTGCCCTATCAATTGCTACCGTGAAAGCTATATTGGTATTGTCTTATTTCATGCATCTGAAATTTGACAGTAAAATATTGATCATTATGGTTCTGGTAACTATGATCATCTTCTTATCAATGATAATATTCACCTTTTTCGACTACCTGTACCGGAAATAATAAACTACTTACACATGAACAGTGGAGCATCAAATTTCGCACAAGGCGTAGATATGGCCTTCTATGTCATTTTGGGCATCAGTGTGTTTTTTCTGGTAGGGATTACGGCGACCATGATCTGGTTTGTAATCAGGTTTAACAGAAAAAGAAACCCTGTCGCAAAGAACATTAAAGACAACACTAAGCTCGAGATTATATGGACAGTAATACCGACCATTCTAGTGTTGGTAATGTTCTATTATGGATGGATTGGCTATATGCCAATGAAAAGAGTACCAAATGGAGCTCTTGAAGTTAAGGCAACAGGAAGAATGTGGTCTTGGCAGTTTGATTACGAAAATGGAAAGAGCAGCAATATATTGGTTGTACCATTAAACAAACCGGTGAAACTAAACCTATATTCACCAGATGTTTTGCATAGCCTTTACATTCCAGCATTCCGGATCAAAGAAGACGTAGTACCGGGTTTAAACAATACCATGTGGTTTAAACCGACTAAACTTGGAGAGTATGATATTCTTTGCGCCGAGTACTGTGGAATCCAGCACTCATATATGCTAAGTAAAGTTAAAGTGATATCTGAAGAGGAGTACCTTTCATGGTATAATGAAAAGGCTCCTGAAAGTGACACTTTAGAAGCGGTAGGATTACAAGTGATTAAAAGGCTGGGGTGTGTTGCCTGTCATAGCCAAGATGGATCAAAAATAGTTGGCCCAACATTTAAAGCATTATATGGATCAACACGTAAAGTCACTTTGCCAGATGGGACAACCAAAGAGGTTAAGGCTGACGATGAATACATTAAGCTATCAATTAACGATCCAAATGCTGAAGTAGTAGATGGCTATCAGAAGAATCTGATGCAATCATACAAGACCCAGCTAAATGACGAAGAGATTAAGGAAGTAATCGAATATTTAAAAGGTCTAAAATAGGTGATAAAAAGAACTCTCACTACGCTAGCTGAACTTGGTAAAATCAGAATAACCTCAGCAGTTACACTCAGCACTTTACTTGGATATGTACTCTTTAAACGAGAGTTCGACTCAGGAGTCATCATTCCATCCCTTGGTATCTTTCTTCTGGCAATGGCATCAGCAACCATAAACCATTATCAGGAGAGAGAGATAGACAAGAAGATGCATCGCACTAAAGACAGACCTATTCCTTCAGGAAGAATCACTGCGGGAATGGCTCTGTTATATGCAATGATTTTGACAATTGCCGGGGCTGTCACACTATATTTGAATTCGGGATTTCTTGCAATGCAGTTAGGCCTGCTTGCGCTACTATGGTATAATGCCATTTACACCCCTCTAAAAAGGATAACACCATTTGCCGTTGTTCCTGGTTCATTTATTGGTGCAATACCCCCGATGGTCGGATGGGTTTCTGCGGGAGGAGATATCACTGATCCAACGATTCTTATTGTATCATTATTCTTCTTTATCTGGCAGATTCCACACTTCTGGCTGCTATTAATGAAGTATGGAAATGACTATCATCAGGCAGGGTTTCCATCACTTACGAATGTTTATAGCATTGATCAGCTAAAAAAGATCACCTTTGTTTGGACAATAACAACTGCCATAATAGCCCTCTTTATTCCTATATTCGGAACAATGTATAAAGAATTCTGGAAGTTTATGCTTCTGATTGCATCTACACTTATGATCGCTTTATTCATTCCGTTATTAATAAAAAGAGAGGAGAGTGATTGGCAAAAGAAATATTTTATCTACATTAACTCATTCCTTTTAGTGGTGATGATACTGCTCTCCGTCGATGCGGTGAGCTAATCATAATCCGGTCACAAAGAATAGATTTTCAGCAGTTAACACACAAAAATCAATATCAAAACGTAAAAACATGAAGAATATCATTGGGATTTTACTCTTAGCAGGAATTCTTGCTGCCTGCGGTTCAAACACAAACAAAACAGAAGCAGAAAAAAGTGATAGTACAGCAGTTACGGCTATTGACACTACAAATACCACCCAAGCAATAATTAGCATAAAAGGAATGACTTGTACAGGTTGTGAGAAGACTGTTACGGATGCCTTAAAATCTGTTGATGGAGTAGTTGATGCAGCGGCCTCATTTAAAGACGGCATAGCTAAAGTGAGATACAACAAACAAAAGGTTGATCTTGCTGTGCTTGCAAAAGCGATAGAAAAGAAAGGATATCAAGTAACGGGGACACAAGAATAAGCAACCCCTGACATATGGCTGAAAAAGAAATCTACTTCCGTGACCGGATAGCCACTTCTGACGATCAAGGCCGGAGACGTTGGATATTTGCCAAGCTTCCTTCCGGCAAATACACAACTCGCAGAAATATAGTTGCGTTATTCCTCCTGGTACTTTTTTTTATCCTACCTCATGTAAAAAGTCATGGAGAACCTTTTTTACTCTTAGACATTCTCAATCGCCACTTTATTCTCTTTGGAGCAATCTTCTGGCCACAAGACACCTATCTGTTAGGTATTACGATGCTTACACTGGTTGTCTTTATCATACTTTTTACGGTTATTTATGGTCGCCTCTGGTGCGGATGGGCCTGCCCACAGACGATATTCATGGAGATCGTTTTTCGTAGAATTGAAACATGGATTGAAGGAAGCCCAGCTAAACAAAGGGAGGCGGTAAACCAAAAAACCCTTTCGTTTTACACTAAAAGACTATTTAAATACCTCATATTTTTTACAATAATCTTCTTAAGTGTCAATAACTTTATCTCCTACTTTATCAGTTTTGACGGGCTTCTAAAAGCTTGGAGTGAAGGTTTTGCGAATAATAATATTGCACTCGGGGTACTTATTGCAGGTTCAGCTGCGGGTATGTTTATTTATACATGGTTTAGAGAGCAAGCATGCACTATTGTCTGCCCTTATGGTCGTCTGCAAGGTAGTCTTGTGGATAATGACACAATCATTGTAGCTTACGATTACAAGCGTGGTGAACCCAGAGGGAAAAACCAACTGGGTGATTGCATCGACTGTAAAAGCTGTATACAAGTTTGTCCAACCGGAATTGACATCAGAAACGGGACACAACTAGAATGTGTCAACTGTACTGCATGTATTGATGCATGTGATTCAGTAATGGATAAAGTAAATAAACCAAAAGGACTTATAAGATATACCTCAGAAAAAGGGATTAAAGAGGGAATCAAGCTTCACTTTACCGGAAGAATGGCCTTCTATACTGTAGTATTAAGTGCCCTGTTGGTTTTCCTGGGATTTCTTATGTTCTCAAGGACAGAAATGGAAACTACTATTCTTCGTACCCCGGGTATGTTATATCAAGCTCAGGGGACAGATAGTACTTCTAACCTGTATAATTATAAGATTGTAAATAAATCAAGAAAAGAGCTCAACCTCGAGATCAGGTTAGCTGAGCCGACAGATGGCATCATAAAGATGGTAGGTCACTCACCAATTGCTAAACCAGAGTCGGCCACTGAAGGGGTATTCTTCGTTATTCTTCCAAATAACAAACTTATCTCGCACAAGATTGGCGTCAAATTCCATATCATTCTTGATGGCAAGGTAATGGAAGAACAGACTGCGTCATTCCTAACACCTAAGTCTAACTACCAAAAATGAAAAAATTTAATTGGGGAACCGGATTAGTAATAGGACTAATCATTTTTCTGGCATTTCCACTGGTTCTGTTATACATAACAGTAGGTAATCGCCAAGAAATAGTAGTTGATGACTATTATCCAAGAGAGCTAAAACATCAGGAAGTAATCGATAAACAAAAGAACTTCCATAGATCCAGGGCTGAAGTCACAGCTACAGAAAGAAATGATAGCCTAATAATCCGATTCCCTGATTCATTTACACCGCAAACCACTACAGGTCATGTCTGGTTCTATGCACCCGCTAATAAATCAGCAGATATCACTCTAACCCTCAAGGTCAACAAAACCAGTGAAATGACAATACCCCTTTCAATGTTTAAGGCAACTCGTTATATTATAAAACTTGATTTTATTACAGACCAGAAGCCATATTACACCGAAGTAGAATGGTCGAAATCAACGCAAAAAACAACTAAATAATGGAATACATCTTAGCTGGACTTTTAATGGGAATTATGGGAAGTTTTCATTGTGCTGGAATGTGTGGTCCAATAGTTTTAGCTATTCCTCTTCCTGGTGATGCCTGGTATACAAAAATAACGGGGCTTATTTCTTACCACCTGGGGAGAACATTGACCTATGCAATTATGGGGCTAGTATTTGGACTTATTGGGCTTGGCTTTTCATTAGCAGGAATTCAACGTTGGGTAGCCATGGGAACAGGTCTTGTGATGATTTTAACCATCCTACTCCCCTACTTAACTAAGAAAAGACTCTTTTCGATTAATTTCTCAAACAAAATCACACTTCTAGTTCAAAAATTGTTTTTCCCTTTGTTGAACAAAAAGAGTTGGATAGGCCTATTCCTTGCTGGTGCCGTGAACGGCCTTTTACCATGCGGGCTGGTATATGTAGCTCTTGGAAGTGCGCTTGCTTTTGGCGGTATTGTGCCTTCGACACTCTTCATGATCTCTTTTGGTTTAGCAACAGCTCCGATGTTAATAGCTATTTCGCTAGCTGGCAACATGGTAACCAAAAAAGTAAGAACCGCAATCAACAAAGCCATCCCTGTAATGGTAGTCGTTGTGGGATTACTTTTCATTTTACGTGGCGCTAACCTTGGAATTCCTTTCCTGAGTCCACCTCTGGCAAAAATGGAAATATCACAAGAGAACACAAATTCAAAAGTGCCCCCGTGCTGTAGAAAACATCAACAAAACTAAGAGAAAGGAATCTTTCCCCTTCACTATTTTCTTACTTCAATCCTTTCAAAAGCCCTTTTCTACAGAAAACAGAACAGGAAATTGAACAATTATGGCTGTAATGGGTTAATGAATATTATGAAAAGCCGTAAGATGTTTTTCACCAAATGACCATAATCACAACTAACAAAGTCACGGGATAAATCCCATTTCGCCAGATTGAAATGAAAACCATTAAGCATTTCCTTATCAAGAGTTTCCATCTCTATTATGATGGTTTCAGAAACATGACTGTTGGCAAGCAGTTATGGCTCATTATTGCGATAAAGCTCTTTTTGATGTTTGCAGTATTCAAACTATTTTTCTTTAAAGACTTTCTTGGGAGCAGATTTTCAGGAGAAAAGGAGAAGAGTGAATATGTAATAGATCGATTGACACAACCAAAATAATGCACCTAAATCATGAAAAACTATGATAGAATTTAGCACATCATTAATTGAATGGTCAAGGGCCCAGTTTGCCCTTACAGCCATGTTTCACTGGCTATTCGTGCCATTGACATTGGGGATTACCTTCATGTTAGCAATCATGGAGACCATTTACGTCAGAACAAATGATCCGGAGTGGAAACGAATTACCAAATTCTGGATGACAATCTTTGGTATTAACTTCGCCATTGGGGTTGCAACCGGTATCATTTTAGAGTTTGAATTTGGAACCAACTGGAGCAATTACTCATGGTTTGTCGGAGACATTTTCGGTGCACCCCTAGCCGTAGAAGGCATTATGGCCTTCTTTATGGAGAGCACCTTCATCGCAATTATGTTTTTCGGCTGGAACAAAGTAAGCAAGAGATTCCACCTTGCCAGCACATGGTTAACAGCAATTGGAGCCAACTTATCAGCCTTATGGATTTTGGTAGCCAATGCTTGGATGCAGAACCCAGTAGGGATGAAATTCAACCCCGATACCGCCAGAAATGAGATGCAGAATTTCTGGGAGGTTCTTTTTTCACCCACTGCAATTAATAAGTTCCTGCATACGGTTACCAGCTCTTATATGTTGGCTGCAATCGTGGTAATCGGTATAAGCTCTTGGTACCTGTTAAAAAACAGAGATATCTTATTCGCTAAACGGAGCATAGTTGTTGCAGCAGCCTTTGGACTTCTTTTTGCGATTGTTACTATTTCAACTGGTGACAGTAGTGCTAGAGAGATGGCCAGAGTGCAACCAATGAAATTTGCAGCAATGGAGAACCATTATCATGGCAAATCATATGCTCCACTCGTTGCTTTTGGAGCCTTAACCCCAGACCCGGATACTACAAAAAAACAGGATTTCGTATTTAAAATCGAGATACCAAATATGCTCTCTTACATGGCATTTTTAAGCCCTAATGCTTTTGTCCCCGGCATTTATGACTTCACCCATGGTAATCCTGAAAAAGGAATCATCTCTTATCAAGAAAGAATTGACAAGGGTAAAGTAGCCATTAATGCGCTGGCCACTTATAAACAAGCCAAAAAAGAGAATAATGATTCTCTGGCTCTTGCCTCATTAACAACATTTGAGGCCAACTACCAGCATTTTGGTTATGGCTTTGCAAATACTCCCGAAGATCTGATTCCGCCAGTGGCCACCACATTTTACTCGTTCCGTATCATGGTAATCTTTGGGGGACTCTTCCTATTATTGTTTATGTATATGTTCTACCTCAGTATAAAGAATAAACTTGAAGGGAAAAAATGGCTTTACTACATTGCAATCGCATCAATACCGTTGGTCTATATCACTTCACAAGCAGGGTGGATTGTTGCAGAAATTGGTCGTCAACCTTGGGTCATTCAGAATCTAATGACCACTAAAGCAGCTGTCTCACACATCGAAACAAGCAGTGTTATCATTACATTCTGGCTCTTCGCTATCACCTTTACCGCACTGCTAATCGCCGAGATCAGAATAATGCTAAAACAAATCAAAAAAGGACCTAAAACTGAAGGAGGACACTAAGATGTTTGAAAATATGTCAATAGAATTTTTGCAAGGATACTGGTGGGTACTAGTCTCTCTTCTTGCCGCTCTTCTCGTCTTTCTGATGTTCGTTCAGGGGGGGCAAACTCTTCTTTATTCAATAGGGAAGACAGATGAACAAAAAAAGCTTATAGTTAATGCACTGGGTAGAAAGTGGGAGTTTACCTTTACTACGCTCGTGACCTTTGGTGGAGCTTTTTTTGCCTCCTTCCCCCTATTCTATTCCACCAGCTTCGGCGGTGCATATTGGGTCTGGATGGCAATACTATTCGCTTTCGTAATCCAAGCAGTCTCCTATGAATTCAGAAGTAAACCAAATAATCTCTTTGGGTCAAAGACTTACGAAATATTCCTATTCCTTAATGGTCTTCTTGGCACCATCCTGATTGGAACAGCTGTTGGAACATTCTTTACTGGAAGTGCCTTCTCTGTTAATAAATTAAATCTTTTAAACCTTGCTGGCCAATCTAACGCTATTTCTCAATGGGAAGGACCGGCTCATGGCCTTGAAGCTGTTTTAAACTTCACCAATGTAGCATTAGGACTTGCTGTTTTCTTTTTAAGCAGAGTATTAGGATCACTTTACTTCATCAATAACATTGACAATGATGAAATAGTTAAACGGTCAAAGAAACAGCTCCTCATTAATGCTATTGCTTTTCTGGTCTTTTTCCTCTATTTCCTAGGTGCAATTCTAATTAAAGACGGATTCGCAGTAGATCCAGCTACTAATATGATCTCATTAGAACCTTACAAATACTTGACCAACTTTCTTGCAATGCCCGTTGTTCTGATTATCTTCTTGCTTGGAGTTGTCGGAGTTCTTGCCGGAATCGGCTTGACTCTTTTTAAAGAGTGTACTAAGGGTATTTGGCTATCAGGAATTGGAACTGTGTTGGCTGTTTTTGGACTCTTCTTAAATGTTGGATTCAACAACACAGCCTATTATCCTGCTTACAACACGGCATTGGGAAAAGGCTCACCAGAAGCTCTTCAATTTATGCAGAGCTCTCTTACCATACAGAATAGCTCTTCAAGCCATTATACGCTTACCGCAATGAGCTATGTTTCTCTTCTTATTCCATTCGTATTAGCCTATATCTGGTATGCATGGAAATCGATGAATAACGAGAAACTCTCAAGTAAAGAATTAGATAACGAACATCACACATACTAAAACCAGATATTATGCTTACATCCATTCTTTGGTTTTTCTCATGGCCCCTCCTAATATTTATTTCCTATCATTTCGTAAGATGGGCACTAAAACGATTTGAATCTAATCTGAAATAGCCAATAAAAGGCTTTCGCCTAAACTAATATTTAAACTAATCAGAGGAGACTAGTTCAGAGTTACTGACTAGTCTCTTTTTATTAACCAAAAATCAGGCTAATTAAACTTGCACATAGTTTCTTCAGAAATAATAAATAGTTGGATAAGAATTGTCTAATCCAATCTTTGGATTTGGCAACCCAGGTAAAGCACCTTTAAATGCGAATTAATCTTATTTTTGCTTTATATACCAATTTTAATAACATGAACACAGTAGAAGACTTCATTCTTAAGATCGAATCAGAGTTTGATGAACTTGAACCAGGGAAATTAAAACCAGAAAGCTCATTCAGAGAGATGTTTGACTGGAACTCAATTAACGCACTTGTACTAATTGCAATGGTAAAAACAGAATATGATGTTGTTATCAATGCTGATGACCTAACAAAAGCAAAGACTGTTAATGATGTCTTTAAAATTATCACAAGCCGCATAAAGTAATAAAATCAAATATCATGGCGCTTTTCACTCTCCAAAACCTTCAGTTATCAGGCATAGCTGCATGCGTTCCCTCAAAAGAGGTAAACAACATGGATTACAAGTGGATCTCTGTAAAAGAACGCGAACAGCTTATTAAAACAATTGGGGTTGAAAAGCGCCGTGTAGTTGAAAAGGGCACCACAACATCTGACATGTGTCAGGTTGCCGCCGAAAAGCTACTAGACGAACTCAACTGGGATAGATCTGAGATCGAAGTACTAGTCTTTGTATCACAGACACGAGATTATTATATTCCCCAAACCTCAAGCATATTGCAAGATAAGCTGGGTCTACCTCATAGCTGCATCGCGTTGGATATTGCACTTGGTTGTTCGGGCTATGTTTACGGATTATCAGTTATTGGTGGTTTATTAAATTCGTTTGGCCTAAAAAAGGGGTTGCTTTTAGTTGGTGATATCTCTTCTCTTAATGCCGCCTATAGAGACAAAAGTACCCATCCCCTATTTGGTGATGCCGGGACAGCAACTGCAATTGAAATAAAAGATAGTGCTAAACCAATACCTTTCAATTTGCAAGGAGATGGTTCGGGGCACAAGGCAATTATTATTCCTGATGGTGGATTAAGAAACTTCTTATCAAAAAAATCTCTTGATTACAAAGTAATAAGCCCAGGTATTCAAAGATCCAAACTTCATATCCATCTTGATGGCATCGAAGTCTTCAATTTCTCTCTGCGAGAGGTTGTGCCAAACATAAAGAAGCTCCTCACCTACCACAACGAAACATTAGACAATATTGACCACATAGTTTTTCATCAGGCTAATAAGCTTATAAATGAGACCCTGAGAAAAATGCTCAAAGTGGACAAAAGTAAGATGCCATTATCTATTCAGAAATATGGTAACACTAGTTCAGCAAGTATCCCTCTTACGATTGTCAGCGAATTAAAAGACACGCTCAAAAGCAAAGACTCGAGGCTATTATTGTCTGCTTTTGGTATTGGGCTTAGCTGGGGCAGTACCATAATCCAGACTAACAATATGGTTATTCCCGATATTATTGAATATATAAAGCCAAGCAAGAGATGAACCCATTCAATTTATCAGATAAACGCATTTTAGTCACTGGCGCAAGTGGAGGATTGGGAAGTGCTATAGCAATTGAAGCAGCTAAACTTGGGGCTGACGTTTTTATCACGGGAAGGAACATTGATAATCTAACAGCGGTCTACCAATCTTTAGAGGGGAATGGACATCGAATGGTAATCGCAGATCTGGCTACCAAAGAAGGTCGTGATGAATTAATCAAAGAATTACCCACACTTCATGGAGTCATTTTTAGTACAGGGATAAGCCAGATAAAACCTGTACGCTTTCTTGAACAGGAGGACATCGACCTGAATTTCACAGCAGGTTTTAATGCTCCGGTTCTGCTCACAGCACAGCTTCTGGCGAAAAAGAAACTTATTACCAAAGAGAGCTCTCTTTTATATATATCCTCCATCAGCATCAAATACCCCTTTGTTGGAGGATCAATGTATATTGCTGTTAAAGCAGCTCTAGAAGGATTTACCCGAGCTCTGGCTCTAGAATTAGCTCCTAAAAAAATACGGGTAAACTGTATCGCACCAGCCTTTGTCAAGGGGCCAATGCTCGATCAAACCCAGGCAGCTACCAATGAAGAGACCATTAAACAAATCGAAGCTCGTCAACCACTTGGATTAGGCGATCCTACAGATGTAGCCCACACAGCACTGTTTTACCTCTCAGATGCCTCCCGCTGGGTTAGTGGTACCTCTTTAATCCTTGGAGGCGGATAAAAAAAGAACGCTATCAGAATAAACAATCGATAAAACCCGATACAATATGGAATACAAAGATCAACCAGATTATAGTGTAGTTATCCCTGTCTACAACAGTGTTGACTCACTCCCTATTATATCAAAAGAACTTATCGATCTTTTCAATTCCATATCAGCAACTTTCGAGATAATCTTCATTGACGATTTTTCAACCGATGGTAGTCGCCAAAGCCTCATTGAATTGGCCAAAAAGAAAGAGGCAAATATTAAATCTATCCTACTGCAAAAAAACTTCGGACAACACAACGCAACCATCTGTGGATTAGGCTTTGCTCAGGGAAAATGGATTATTACGATGGATGATGATCTTCAACATCCTACTAAAGAGGTTATTAAACTAATTACTAGTCAGAAAGAATCAGATTCAGAGATTGTGTACGGAATCTTCACAAAAAAAAAACGACATAGTCTAATTAGGAATATCGGAAGCAAAGTAATCAAACACTCTTCTCGCCTTCTTAGAAAAACACCAGGCGAAGGCTCCTCTTTCAGACTAATGACCAACCGACTAGCTAAAGAACTGAGCAAACATCGCCTCAGTTTCCTCTTTATTGAGGAGATCGTCACATGGTATACCCATAACATCTCATTTGTTGAAGTTGAGCATCACCCCAGAAGATTCAAACAATCTAATTACTCAGGATTAAGTCTCATTAAATTAGTATCAAATCTGGTAATCTATTACACAGGAGCTCCCCTGAAAATGATGGTATATACTGGATTCACAATCTCTTTTATAAGTCTTATAATGGGTTTAGTATACATCGTTAAGAAGATCTTCTTTAATGTTCCTTTAGGATATACATCACTAATTACTGCGATATTATTCTCAACTAGTCTTATACTCCTTAGTCTTGGTATTATTGGAGAGTACCTGAGTCGTATCTATATGGCGCAGAACCAGAGACCACCTTGGGTTGTTGACAGAATATATCAATCAGAGGAGACAAAAAATCAAGATTAATATGCTACTTACCAGATACCAGATTACACTTAAAAGGCTCACAATAAACGAGATTGAGCTAGTAAGAGAACATCGAAACTCTACGCTAATAAGACAAACCATGGAGTATCGAGAAGAGATCACACCCGAGATGCAACTCAAATGGTTTAACTCAATAAATAATGCAAACAATATTTATCTTTTGGTCAAATACAAAGGTGAATATATAGGATTACTTAATGCAAAGGATATTAACTGGGAGACTCATGAAATGGAATCCGGAATATTTCTTTGGGAAGAGAAATATTACGAGAGTTTTGTTCCCGCAATATTGAGCTTGATGGTAACAGACATGTGTATAAACCTCTTTGGTTGGGATACCATTCAAGCACATATCTTAAAGAGTAATAGTCGGGCAATATCATTTAACAAAATGCTCGGATATGAGCTATGTGAGGGCCAGGAAGATATTGAAAACCAAAAGTACATATTAACGGCTGAAAACTTTTTCAAGAAAACTAAGCGAATAAGAAAAGCAATTACAGCATTATTCCCCGATGAAGGCTTCGTGAAATTTGTAGTTGAGCCTCATGACTTCATTAATGATTTCGGCGATTTTTACATCGAAAAGATCAATCAAAACACAACAATTCTTGACAAAAGAGAATTTGGAGAGAAGAGTATAGAATACACGCTTAAGGTAGCTAATCTTTAACAAGTTCTTTTATTAGTAGATTACTTTTATCTGAATAAATAAATATCAAAAGGACTACAGTCGAGCAAAGTAAAGTGATACTAAAAGCGACCTATGCTCATCGGGTAATAAGTAGATCTTAGTTTAACCATTAATCTGCATTAGAAGATCGAACCTGTTTGGTGTTATTCCCTTTTCCCGTGATGAACCTATATATTTTTACAAGTTGGGGCAATGCTTTACCAAAGTATTTTTTAAAAGTATAGGGTAACCTATCTCCCAATTCCATTGATTTATATAAGAGATAGCCATAGATACTCATTGGTAACGTAGATAACCATAAACCAAATGATTTCTCTTTATAAACCCGTTGATAACCACACTGTTCAGCGACAGCTCCAACAATGTAATCTGCCTTTCTCACCTCAGTTTCCGTAAGTACTTTCTTCCATTTCCCAACACCTGATGCATTGACAGGTCGAGTAAGACTTTCATGGTATTTAAGAATCAAATCATAAGAGTCGCCTCTTTTCAGGAGCTCCTCCTTTTTCTCATGAAAGTTAAGAACCGTTTCATCATATGGAATGCCAAGGAATGCGTCGACCTTTCGTAGAATTGACTCAGGATCGTTTGCAAGATCTTCATGCCTGATCCACATAAATTGATCAGGGTAGTTTTTTTGAAGATTAAAGAGCTTTTTGGTTAGATATTTCCAACGAAAGGCTTGTAAAACAACATTGGGTGCTTCAAACTCAAACTTACGCATTGAGACGAAATTATCTCTATAGTCACGTGTGATGTGAATAAACTTAGCACCGGGAAAGAATTTTAAAAGTCGATCAGCATTAAGGGCATAGACTGGATTCTTGTCACCAATTACTTTAATCTTTTGTTTAGGCCAAAGCGACGTGGAACAATAATAAACCGCTTTATATACCTCATCAAATCGGGCAGGACCATTGATGTCATGAAGGAGTCTGGAAAGAGCATTATCATCAACACCCAAATACTCATACTTCCAAAAATCAAAAGCTAAGGGTGCAGATATCGTTTCCATAAATAACTTAGAATAATGGTCATTCCAATCAGAGACAAACTGAGGGAAACGGCCATATAAATAAGGGAGAATGGCATACTCAGGAGGGCATATGGCATTAGGGTGAGCATCGATTAAAGTTCTGAGTAATGTAGTACCACTACGAGGTCTTCCGACAATAAAAAAGAATGGTATAGAACGCACCTCCTGAAAAGAAATCTCCTGATGTTGCATTTAACAAAGTATTATAGTGCAAATATCAGAATTTAGGTTTAGTCATCCTACGAATGCGTATAAGTTGAATGAAGTAATTAGCAGACAAAATAAAAAGTGGGCTACCCTTTCGAGTAGCCCACCAGATATATAGAGCAAGAAATAACTCTAACTCTCAGGATTACTTAGCAACAGTGATTCTCTCAACTGATTGGCTACCATCCTCAGCAATGAACTTAACGAAATAGATACCGCTTTCGTAAGCTGAAACGTCGAGTTTCAAAGTTTGAGCACCGCTAACAGTTACGTTACGAACAACCTGACCAAGATAGTTCACCAGTACGATCTGGCGAGTTTCGCTTGTGGTTACAACATTAACGAAGCTATTAGCTGGGTTAGGATAAACCTTGATACCTTCGGCAGTAGCAGAAGGGATACCTGTAGGATTAGCACAAGCTTCTGCAGTTGCAACTGATTCCATAGTTTCAGTTCCAAAGGCAGCATGAACGGCTTTAACAGTGTAACAATGATTTGCGAAAGGAGCAGTAACTACATGAGTATAGGTAGTAGCAGTAATAGGAGTTGCATTAACAAGAACACCATCTTGGTAAACATTGTATCCAACAACACCACGATTAGCCATTAAAGCATCGAAATTAGCAGTTGCACCAGCTACAGATACACGACCTGAATTGATGATAGCAGCGATACTTGCATGTGAACTACCTACTAAAGGAGATACATTATTTTCACCAATAACAACTGATTTCTTACCACCATCGGCAAGAGCATTGATGCGAACACCAAATACACAGTCATTATAAGATCCTAATTCACTCATATGAGCCCAATCGGTACCATCAGTATACCAGCCCTTATTTACATTTGGACCATCTTCGTCAGCACCTAGGTAATGAGTAGCAGCAGCAAAGTTATTCCAATGAACCATTGCATAGAATGTTCCATCGAAAGGTAGATCAGCTACAGCAACATTAGTCCAGTTGTCACCCTGAGGATTGAATGCACTTGATGTACCAACAAGGTTTTTATTAGCATCAAGAATATCAATAGTGATCTGGTCTGAACCAGCAGCTGAATTAGCTTGGAAATAAACATCAATTGACGAGATAGTACCAGCAATGTTAGTATTGAACTCATTACCGAACCATGCTTCATAACCAGGATTTAAACTCCAACCATTCTCGAAGGTATTATTATCAAGGATGAATTGTTGAGGAGCAGCTGTACCACAATCAGGGGCATTCCAGTTAAGGATGTTGTTGTAGGTAGTAGCATTAACCATATCAGGATTCAAAACGAGGTCAGTAGCTGGTTTTGGTTCTGGATAAACCTTTACATTATCAATGTACCAAGCAACGATGTCAGCTGAGTTTTCACCATAAGCCATGAACTTAACCTTAAGAGCCTTACCGGCTGTAGCAGAGATTTCAATGTGCTTTTTAGTCCAGGTGAAAGAGCCATCATTCTTGTATTCAGCAATCTTACGCCATGTGCCGTTGTAGAATACTTCAACTTTCATCATCTCTTTACCAGTGTTGTTACGATCTTCTAACTTAATGTCGAAGTCTAACCACATTTTTGAACAATCAAATACAGAAGCATTGATAGCTGGAGAGATTAAGCTGAAACTATAATCAGTTACAGGACTAGCCCAGTTAAATTCAGCAGCAGGAACAGAGTTACCTACTGAGTTACTAATACGCCAATGTCCTTGGTTAGGTTCAAATGACCATTGATTGTAAGTGAAGTTTGTTGAAGTCCAATCTTCGATGAAAGGAGCAGGAATACCATAATTAACATTGATACAAGCAGGACCTTCTTCTAATGATTCATCAGTTGAGCCAGCTGGCATACCAAACTGTTCTAAATCATAGACTGCGGTAATTGTGTAGCAATATTCATCAGGATTTAGATATAGATCATAATACTCACGAATGTCACTAGCAACGTTAGTAACTAGATCACCATTACGATAGATATTATATGAAAGAACTTCGGGAGCAGGGGTTGTTCCACCGCCACCAGTTGAAGCACTAATTTCATAAATACCAATGAGGTTAGGATCTTGTTGAACATTAGCTAAAAGAACGAATTTACCAGGATAGAGGTTACCATTGTCACAACCAAGACCACCGGCAATAGCATCACTACCAGCATAACCAGGAAGATCAGTTGCAGCATGAACAACACCTGTTAAAGTCTTTGTTGCAATGCTCATCTGTACTATTTCAACACCTGAACCACCTTGGTCAAAGAGCCATAAGAATGGACCACCAGCCGATGCAACATCAACAGTTGAACCGTACATTCCTTCTAAACCAAGACCAGTAACAGATGTAATAGTTGAACCATCCATCTTACACAGATTTAATGTAGCCCAGTCACCATACCAGAAACCACCATTTCCACCATCAGCAGTAGGATCATAAGCTAAATGACGAACAACACTTGCAGTAGTAATAGTTCCAACTAAAGTCTTAGTGGTGAAATCCATCTTAAAGATGGTTGTATTAGCAGCTGCACCGTAGAAATAGGTACCATCAAAAGTTAAATCACGAATTGCAGATGCACCAGCAATTGTAAAATCTTCGACCCAAGTCCATGTACCATTTACATTTTGGAACTTAGAGAAGCTTCCGCTCTTCCATGAAGTTGTATAGATAAAAGTACCATCAGATTCAACCGCTTGATTAGGAGCGACTGTAGCGTTAAAAGTACCTAAGATATCCCATTGAGCATCTGTAACATCAGTAATAGCATGGTTAGTCATTGGACTAGCCTCTGCACTTGCAACAACAGTATTTGTTCTTGCTGTAGGAGCACTAAAAGCCATCTTACTTCCCATTACAGGAGATTCCCAGGTCAAGAAAGCTGAAGACTGGATAGCTGTAGCAGCTAAGTTACGAGGTGCAGGCAGATAATGAGCTGTGAAAGTATAACAATCACGTGCAGATACACCACTCTCATAAGCTGCATCAACGCAAGCGGTATAAGAATGACCATAAGTACACAATGAATGTGTTAACTGATAAGAAGTTTCTGTGGTGAAAGCAATCTGAGTATCATCAAGATAAACATTGTAACCCATTAAACTCTTACCAGCTGAAAGAGTAGCAACAACAGCAACATTATCGATATTCCAGTTATTGATATCTGCAACATCAGCACCGTAAGCGGTGAAGCGGAATTTAAAGGTATCCCATGTGTAAGCAACGATGTCTAAAGACTCGCTTGTCCATGAGAAACTACCATTCATATTGGTGTAGTTTTTCAAACGATTCCAGTTAGAACCGTCCCAGATCTCTACAGCCATCTGATTTTCATTAGTTGTACCGTAGTTATCGAGAGCGATATCATAACGTAAGTATAGGTAAGGTGAACCAACACCAGAGATTTCAGGAGATACTAAATGTTTCTCATAGTTAGTAATACCAGGAGTCTTACTGAATTCAGCACTAACGCCAGGATTACCTGGTGAACTGATATTCCAGTTAGTAGCGTCAGTTGTCCATCCTTGTGTTGCAAATGTATGACCATCCCAAGGCTCAATAAAGAGAGGAACCTCAGTTTTTGGAGCATTCCAAGTAGCTAACAAAGTACGATCATCAACATGGAGGTTGTAAGGAGCCCAACGAGTTTCCATTAAAGTATAGTTAAATACTTCAGTGTTATCATCGATAGTGATGTTCATAGGACCAATCTGGTCATAACCGAACTTCTTAATAATAAGTTCATAATCTCCCTTCCAAACATTAGCGAATGACAATGTACCATTCTGAGGAGTTAAACCACTCTTATCATACTGAGTTGCACCAGAAACGGTAACATATCTCATGCTGATCAAAGTACCTAAAGCATTACCTGCAGCTGAACTAACGGTGATATTAAAGGTAACATTAGATTCCCAACCTTTACCAAGAACGTTTGATAAAGTGTAAGCAGAATAACGGTTGTTGCTATACTTTGCACGAACTGCCCATTTGTAAGCACCATTAGGTAATGTTGCCCATGAACCGTCTGTAAAAGTAGTACCAGTAACGTTATTATTTAAAAGGGTATAAGTTGCAGGGTTGTTCTGGTTTGGTTCAAGAACACGATAAACTTCATAACCTAATAATGAACTTGGAGCACTTGGTGAAGAGGTAACAATAGGATTATAGATACCTTCGCGCTCTAAACCAGCTACATTGGTAACATGTTTCAAAGACATAGTGTGTCTGTTAGCATAAGTCTTGCCAATATAAGCTGGAGCAGCAGCTGTAGCCATATCTAATGGACCACCAGCACCAATACAGAAAGCACGAATCATAAAATCGTTGTATCCAGCAGGAACCCAAGGGCCATTGCCAGAAGCAAATTTTGAATATGAACGCATGCTTGGATTGGTCTCATCAACAGCGATAGGTGCGCAATTGGGGTAATTACCACCCTGGATCATACCTAAATAGAAGTTTCCACTGTTGATCACAACAGGTGCATCAAATGTGAATTCAACCCAGCCAGTTGCAGTTGGAGTAACCTCAACGCGTGCAAGTTCTGTACCAGGATAACCTAATGCGCCATCATCATCAAAAACAGCCATCTCGAAAGGAACAAGTGCATTACCACCAGTTGGATAGCTACCATCACCAATATTAACTTTACCACCAGTAATTGAAACAGGATACTGAGCGATAGGAGTAAATTTCAGTGCATTGATATTACCAGCGGATGACCATGAAGTGATATTTTCAAAGGTGGCATCATCATAGATGATTTCATATGGACTCTGAGGTAGACCCCAGGTAAGATTAACTGCAGTGTTACCACTGTTTAAAGCAGCTAAAACAGCTGAAGGAGCAGCAGTATTCTCAAATAATTGGAAGTTAAAGGTATTTGCACCGCCAACTAAAGTTAGAGTAGAAGTATAAGTATCATAACCTAACTTTGAAACAGCTACAGGACGGTTACCTTCAAGGTTTTTAACAGTGTAATGACCTGCCATATCAGTTACAGCGATTGAGTCATTGTTAACCCTTACTGTAGCACCCATAACTGGTAAACCAGTGATACCATTAGTAACGGTTCCACTGATAATTGCAGTTGCAGGAATAGGTTCTGCATCAACCTTTGCAAGGTCTATATAACAATTGTTGCCATATGCACTGACAAACTTGAAGGCAATATATAAGTTTGCAATGTTATTAGCTCCTGAAGGCAAAGCAATAACTTTATTTTTCCATCCTTCAACAGCATTATGACGACTTACACTACCAGCGTCAGCCCAAGTAGCTCCATCTGTTGACCATTGAATTACAACTTTATCATCCGATGATGAAAAACTTGCATTTTCATACCACTTAAAATTAATAGTTACGTTCTGCTTGCCAACTGTTGAAATAGCAGCAGTTGTTTTTAAGCGATTAGTAACGCCTGATGAGGCATTATATGATTCAAACTTGACAAAATATGTCCCGTCTGCTGCAGTAGCTGTTGGGCTACCACTAGTGCTAACAAATGTCAGGTAGTTTGAACCTGAAACATTCTCTGTGGCCCAGTTCGCTGGAATAGTGCCACCATTTTCAAAGCTCTCTGTAAGTAAATTTACAGACTGAGCACTTAAGCCAGATGCGAACACAACCGCCATTACAACGGCCAAAGAACGCATCCAATGTGTAATCACTCTCATAGAAATTGGATTGATCAAACTAGTTTTAATTAATTATCATATAACTAAAGCTAGAATTAAAACGCATCATTATTGCCTGGAGGGGTTACATGGCTTCCTGAATTGCCTTAAAACTGCCAAACTCCGCTGGAATATTCAAAGCAAACCCAAAAAAAGTTAAGCATCGCTTTAACGAAAAACCTAACTCTTTTATCGCTTTGACCTATTCCCAGATTGCAGGTTGCATCCGAAAATCGGACAATACTCATTAATAAAAAAACAGCTCACCGATTATAATCTAGTATTCCTATACAATCCAATAACCAAGTTTGGTCTTTTGTTGCCAAAACTCAGAACTAGAAAACTAGGATAACCTAGAAATAAAACCAATGACCTGCTATCTATTAATGATCCTTAATAATTCCTTTCTCCAAGGATCTTTAGTTCCTCATAAACACCTCTGAGCATAGACTCTCAGAGTTAAAAAGGGCTTAAGCCCTTCAGACATAGCAATTAACCAATTTAAAAACTGATTAATCACTTCAATAGGTTCGAACAATTGTAAGGTTAGACGTCATTTTTCTCAACAAGTTGCCTGTTGAACAAAAAAAAAGGGGTCGGTTTCCCGACCCCTTTTATAATTATAAATTAGAATTTCTTCTAACTATT
>MTLE01002453.1_pt2 | contig 33762 bp, 19 predicted proteins | sample 1982461 | NCBI WGS metagenome assembly MTLE01 (sample SAMN05712605, study PRJNA340218) | biofilm metagenome | isolation source: sample SPL anode biofilm adapted to -200 mV | place: USA | collected 2012-02-03
GTCAGCGTTTTGGAGAAATGGAGGTTTGGGCACTTGAAGCATTCGGTGCATCTCACGTTCTTCAAGAAATATTGACTGTCAAGAGTGATGACGTAGTAGGCCGTAGCAAGGCTTATGAAGCCATAGTTAAGGGCGATCCAATGCCTACTCCTGGAATTCCTGAATCACTTAACGTGTTGTTGCACGAATTACGTGGATTGGGACTTAGCATCAAGTTAGAATAATACAAAATATGCGGAAGTGTATGCGCCTCATTGGCGCACGCACCTTCTGCGTTTAACGCTTTATATAAGAATACAATATATGGCTTTTAGAAGAGATAATAAGATAAAGAGTAACTTTTCTAAGATATCTATCGGACTAGCATCTCCCGATGAGATACTTGAGCAGTCGAGTGGTGAGGTTCTAAAACCAGAAACCATCAACTACCGTACGTACAAACCTGAACGTGACGGATTGTTCTGCGAGCGTATCTTCGGTCCAGTAAAGGACTATGAGTGCCATTGCGGTAAATATAAGAGAATTCGCTACAAAGGAATCGTCTGCGATCGATGTGGAGTGGAAGTTACTGAAAAGAAAGTACGCCGTGAGCGCATGGGACACATCCAGCTTGTAGTGCCAGTGGCACACATCTGGTATTTCCGTTCTTTGCCTAATAAGATCGGTTATCTTTTGGGATTGCCTTCAAAGAAACTTGAAGCAGTAATCTACTATGAGCGTTACATTGTCTTGAATCCAGGTAACGTGGAAGGCGTACAACAACTAGACTTGTTGTCGGAAGACGAATATTTGGCAATCTTAGACAAGCTTCCAAAGGAAAATCAACTTCTTGAAGATGAAGATCCTAACAAGTTTGTAGCTAAGATGGGTGCTGAAGCAATCTTCGACCTTCTTAAGAATTTAGATCTAGACACATTGTCATTTGATTTGCGCCACCGTGCAAATACAGAGGGCTCACAACAAAGAAAAACAGAAGCATTGAAGAGACTACAAGTGGTGGAATCTTTCAGAGCTTCTAAAAATAGAAACAAGCCAGAATGGATGATACTAAACGCTATTCCAGTGATTCCACCAGAATTGCGTCCATTGGTACCTCTAGATGGCGGACGTTTCGCAACCAGTGACTTGAACGACCTTTATCGTCGCGTTATCATCCGTAACAACCGTTTGAAACGTTTGATCGAAATCAAGGCACCAGAAGTAATCCTACGTAACGAGAAGCGTATGCTTCAAGAAGCAGTAGATTCACTTCTAGATAACTCTCGTAAATCAAGTGCAGTAAAGACAGATGCTAACCGTCCTCTTAAATCACTTTCAGATAGCTTGAAAGGAAAACAAGGACGTTTCCGTCAGAACTTGCTTGGTAAACGTGTTGACTATTCTGCACGTTCGGTTATCGTTGTAGGTCCTGAATTGAAGATGCATGAATGCGGTCTTCCAAAATACATGGCAGCAGAACTTTACAAACCATTCGTTATCCGCAAATTGATAGAGCGTGGTATCGTTAAGACAGTGAAGAGTGCCAAGAAAATTGTTGACCGTAAGGAACCAGTAGTATGGGATATCTTGGAATATGTGATGAAGGGACACCCAGTATTACTTAACCGTGCTCCTACATTGCACCGTCTAGGTATTCAGGCATTCCAACCAAAGATGATTGAAGGAAAGGCTATCCAACTTCACCCACTAGCATGTACGGCATTCAACGCCGACTTCGATGGTGACCAGATGGCTGTTCACTTGCCACTAGGAAATGAGGCAATTGCAGAGGCTCAACTTCTTATGCTTGGTTCTCACAATATCTTGAACCCAGCCAACGGAGCACCTATCACAGTGCCTTCTCAGGACATGGTTCTTGGACTTTACTATATCACTAAGCTTCGTCAGGATTCTAAGGGTCAAGGATTGAAATTTTACGGACCAGAAGAGGCTGAAATCGCTTACAATGAAGGTAAAGTGACATTGCACGCTGTTATTTCTGTTATCGTTGATGATCTTGACGAAAACGGACAACCAGTGAAGAAATTAATGGAGAACACTTCTGTGGGTCGTGTACTCTTTAACCAATATGTGCCAAAGGAAATCGGCTATGTAAATGAGATTATCTCTAAGAAGTCGCTCCGCACAATTATCAGCAAGGTAATTAAGGTATGTGGTGTTCCACGTTCTGCTAAGTTCCTTGATGATATTAAGAACTTGGGTTATTATATGGCATTCAAGGGTGGCCTATCATTCAATCTTGGAGACGTTATTATCCCAGCTGAAAAAGAAACTCTTGTTAACGAGGGTTACGCTCAAGTGGAGGAAGTGATGAACAACTATAGTATGGGATTCATTACCAACAACGAGCGTTACAACCAGATTATTGATATTTGGACACACGTTAACTCTAACTTGACAGATATCTTGATGAAGCAGATGGCTTCCGATAATCAAGGTTTTAACTCTGTATATATGATGCTTGACTCAGGAGCCCGTGGTTCTAAAGACCAGATTCGTCAGCTCTCAGGTATGCGTGGTTTGATGGCTAAGCCTCAAAAGAGTGGTGCAGAGGGAGGACAGATTATTGAGAACCCTATCTTGGCAAACTTTAAGGAAGGTCTATCAGTGCTTGAGTACTTTATCTCTACTCACGGTGCTCGTAAGGGTCTTGCCGATACTGCTTTGAAGACTGCCGATGCAGGATATTTGACACGTCGTCTTGTTGACGTAGCTCACGATGTGATTATCACTGAAGAAGACTGTGGAACATTACGCGGACTTGTTTGTACAGAGATTAAAAACAACGAGGACGTTGTTGCAACTCTAGGCGAACGTATCGTAGGCCGAGTATCTGTTCACGACATCGTAGATCCAATCACTAACGAGCTAATCGTGGCAAGTGGAGAAGAGATTTCAGATGATGCTGCTCAAATTATCAATGATTCACCAATTGAATCAGTAGAAATTCGTTCAGTGCTCACTTGTGAATCTAAGAAGGGTGTTTGTGCTAAATGTTATGGACGTAACCTTGCAACTAACCGAATGGTTCAGAAGGGTGAGGCTGTAGGTGTCATCGCTGCACAGTCAATCGGTGAGCCCGGTACACAGTTAACACTTCGTACATTCCATGTCGGTGGTGTTGCATCAAATATCGCTGCTATATCATCTATCACATCTCGCTATGACGGTATACTAGAAATAGAGGAATTACGTACGGTTAAGGCTGAAGGCCACGAAGTAGTTGTGGGACGTATGGCTGAAATGCGTATCGTAGAGCCAACAACTAAAATGATTCTTACCACTGCAAATATCGCGTATGGTTCTAAACTATATAAGAAGAGCGGTGATGAAATCAAGAAGGGCGATGTAATCTGCGAATGGGACCCATTCAACGCCGTAATCGTATCGGAAGTTGCTGGTAAGATTAAGTTTAGCAACGTTATTTCTGGTGTTACATTCCGTGAAGAATTTGACGAAACAACGAATATAAGTGAGAAGATTATCACTGAGTCAAAGGATCGTGTTAAGATTCCAGAAGCTCAACTTCTCGATGAGAACGGAAACCTAATCAAGACTTATTCATTGCCTGTGGGTGCTCACCTAATGGTAGAAGAAGGAGCAAGCTTGAAACCAGGTGAAGTGTTTGTAAAAATACCTCGTGCAGCAAGTAGCGCTGGTGATATCACCGGTGGTCTTCCTCGTGTCACTGAGTTGTTTGAAGCACGTAATCCATCAAATCCTGCAATTGTTAGTGAAATTGATGGTGAGGTTTCATTTGGTAAGATCAAGCGTGGTAACCGTGAAATTTCTGTAACTTCAAAATTAGGAGAGGTTAAGAAATATCTTGTTCCATTGTCAAAACAAATTCTTGTACAAGAAAATGACTATGTACGTGCTGGTACTCCACTTTCTGATGGTGCTATCACTCCAAGTGATATCCTTAACATCAAGGGCCCGACAGCAGTACAAGACTATATCGTGAATGAAGTTCAGGACGTTTACCGTCTACAAGGTGTGAAGATTAACGACAAGCACTTTGAGGTAATCGTTCGCCAGATGATGCGCAAGGTTAATATCCTTGATCCAGGTGATACTCGCTTCCTTGAACAACAAATTGTTGACAAGCGCGACTTCATGGATGAGAACGACCGTATCTGGGGTAAGAAAGTCGTTGTTGATGCAGGTGATTCTGCTACTGCTAAGCCAGGTCAGATTATCACAGCTCGCAAACTACGTGATGAGAACTCAGCTCTTAAACGTCGTGACTTGAAGGTTATCCAAGTGCGTGATGCTGTTCCGGCAACGTCAGAACAGATTTTACAAGGTATCACACGTGCTGCATTGCAGACATCAAGCTTTATGTCGGCTGCATCATTCCAGGAAACTACTAAGGTGCTTAACGAGGCTGCTATTAACGGCAAGGTTGACTACTTGGAAGGAATGAAGGAAAATGTAATCTGCGGACACTTGATTCCAGCTGGTACAGGACTTCGCGAATACGATCATTTGATTGTAGGTAGCAAGGAGGATTTTGATCGCGCAGCAGTGCGTCGCGATATGGATGTATATGAAGACAGTCCAGTGAGAGAATAATCTCCCAGAGGATTCTAAAAATAATAATCGCCTATTCCATTATTGGAGTAGGCGATTTTGTTTATACCAAAATATAAAATCATATAAAACTAATCTGAACTGTCTTTCTTAAGGAAAAATTTTGGAGATAGACCTGTCTGTAATTTGAAATATTTACCAAAAGCCGACATGGTGGGGAAATTCAAGCGATAGGCAATCTCCTGAATAGAGAATTTTGAGAATTTAAGAAGAGTTTTTGCCTCAAGAATTACATATTCGTTAATCCAGTCATTAGCAGTCTTTCCACTATATTCCTTAATTTTCTCTGAAAAATAATTAGGTGTGAGACAACATTTTGATGCATAAAATTTGACACTTCGTTCTTTGTCATGATATTTATTTAAAAGATCCATGAATTCTTCATACATTATTTGTACACGAGGACTATTTGCCATGTCGGCTTGCACTTTGGCATTTTGGTAATAAGTAAAGAACGAAGAAATCTTAAATACAAATGAATGAATAAGGCCATTCAGTATATCATCCGATTCTGCACATTGGTCAATGATATTTTCTTTAAGAAGAGCATAATATCCTTTGAGAGATGCTAGTTGCTCGTCAGAAATATAAATTAGAGGACTTTTATTAATTCTAACGTGAGAGTCAATACGCAGTTTGAAATCGATGAATGAACTCTTCATATATGACGGAGAAAGAAGAAGTGCATAAGCTTTCACATTAGAGAATCTTGTGATGTGAATAATATTAGCCGGTAAATTAATTAATATACCATTAGCCTTAATAATGTATTTTTTGAGATTAATACTGCATTCTATTTCGCCCTGAATACAAACTAGAATTGTTATAGCATCAATCCTGCAGGGATATTTAAATAATTCAGCTCTTTCAATTTTGTTGGCAAGAATCAATTTGTCTTGGAAACAAAGTACCGAAGATAGCCTCAATGATATAAATTGAGAAATTGAAATGTTGTTTAATTCCATGACTTATTCTTTAATGTTCTGGGACAAATTTAAGAGAATAAAATGTAAAAGTCCAATATATTGAGCCAAATATGCCCATATATAGGCTATAATCCGTTAAACACTCCAATAGCTCCTTTAAAAGTGTCTTTTAATGTCTGGAATAAATAATGACTTTTGTATTTGAAAAATCATAGGGACTTATGATTAAAGAAATGCATATAGACAATTAATAAAATGAATTTTACCGATGAAAAGGACGAAAGATTATAGGGTCTTGTTAGTAGCGATACTTTTGGTTTGCGTAATCGCTTTAGTAATAATAGTAGGGTTGTTCTTACCACAGAGAGAAGACTTGATACAAGGAGAAGTGGATATGACAGATTATAGACTTTCCAGTAAAGTGCCGGCGAGAGTGCTTGAATTAAAAGTTAAAGAAGGCGATATTGTGAAAAAAGGAGATACTCTAGTGGTGTTAGAGGCTCCTGATATTGAAGCTAAATTAGCACAAGCCCACGCTGCGCAAGAAATGGCACAGGCCACAGAAGAAGAAGTGGATAATGGAGCTAGGACGGAACAAATCCAATCGGCTTATGAAATGTGGCAGAAGGCTAAGGCTGGAGTAGATGTAGCAGGAAAAACATATAATAGAATCAGCAATCTATATAATCAGGGCGTAGTGGCTGGGCAGAAACGTGATGAAGTTAAGGCCCAATACGATGCTATGGTGGCTACTGAGAAAGCAGCTAAGGCACAATATGATATGGCTGTAAACGGAGCACGCAGAGAAGACAAGAAAGCAGCCAAAGCTCAAGTGAGCCGTGCTAAAGGAGCTGTAGCAGAAGTAAAGTCCTACGCCGATGAAACAGTTCTTACCGCTAGTGCGGACGGTATAGTAACAGAAATCTTTCCAGAAGTAGGCGAGCTTGTAGGCACAGGAGCTCCTATCATGAATGTAGCAGTTAATAAGGCTGCATGGTTTACATTTAATGTTAGAGAAGACTACTTGCCGGATATTAAAATTGGAGCTATCATGGACGTATATGTTCCCGCTACTGATGAAGCTGTCCCAGTGAAGATAACTAGGATAAAAGAAGTGGGAACATTCGCCGTGTGGAAAGCCACCAAAGCGTTAGACCAATTTGATTTGAAAACATTTGAAGTGAGAGCTGAACCATGCCACCAGATTGATGATCTTCATTCTGGTATGAGTGCTATTTTGAGACAAAATGATCATAGCAACAAATAAAATAGGAAGTCTGAAGGCGATATTTATAAGAGAGGTAAAAATGTTCTCGAATAGACGTATGTTTCTCTTTTGTATGATAATCGCACCAATAGCGTGTCTATTATTTTTCACAAGCCTTATGCATTCCGGACTGCCAACGGAATTGCCAACCGGGCTGGTGAATGAGGATGACACCCATATCACACGTATATTGGCGAGAACCTTAGATTCCTTTGAGGCAACGAATATCGTGGCTCATTATCCCAACTTCACATCGGCAAGAGAGGCAATGCAGCGCGGCGAGATTTATGCAATATTCTATATTCCAAAGGGTACCACCCAATTAGCTTTGTCGAACAAGCAACCTAAAATCTCATTTTACACAAACGAGGCTTATTATGTGCCAGGGACTCTTCTCATGAAGGATTTGCGAACTGCGTCGGAACTTACTGGCTTAGCACTTACGCGCGAGTCATTATATGCTCATGGGCTAACAGAACGACAGGCATTAGCCGTTATTCAGCCTATAGCAGTTGAGTCACATCCCATAAATAATTCATATTTAGATTATTCGGTATATTTAAATAATATACTTCTTCCTGGTATATTAATATTATTAATAATGCTAACAACAGCCTATACAATAGGCTTGGAATGGAAGCAGAACAAACAGAAGGAATGGTATAGACTTTCTGGATATTCTAGTACTATTGCATTGTGGGGGAAATTATTACCACAAAGTATTTTATTCACGGTGATAATCATTTTCTATGATGTGTTTTTATATAAATTTTTGATGTTTCCTTGCCATTCGGGAATTTTGTCGATGATGGCATTAGGAGTTCTTACAGTTCTAGCATCGCAGTCGTTTGCAGTTTTCCTATTGGGTGTGTTTGCAGGGCAGATGCGTTTATCGATGTGCCTATGTGCTTTATGGGGAATTTTATCGTTTTCATTGGCGGGGTTTACTTATCCTGTTACAGCTATGCATCCAGTGTTTAAAGCCCTCGCATGGTTATTCCCATTGAGGCACTATTATCTTATCTATGTAAATCAGGCATTAGACGGCTATCCACTAGTAAATGTCTTCTCATCTGTAGCATCATTGTTGATTTTCCTATTATTGCCGTTCTTGGTCTTACCAAGATATAGAGCAGCATTCCTAAAATATAAATATAAACCATGATGAAGTTGATTAGAGATATTGCAAAGATATGCGAGATAGAGTTTTGGGATACTTGTCATGATAAAGGAGTGCTTATATTCATTTTTTTCGTGCCGTTAATATACCCTTTATTGTATTCCGCAGTATATACTGGTGAAGTGGTGCTAGATGTCCCCACAATATCTGTAAACGAATGTGGAAGTAAAGAAAGTAGAGAGTTTATACGAAAGGTAGATGCAACAGCTGATGTGGAAATTGTGGCCCATTGTAATAATATGCTACAGGCTAAGAAACTATTGGAGGAGAGGAAGGCGTATGGTATAGTGTATATACCGCAAAGTTTCAGCTCGGATTTACAGAAAGGAGAACAGACTAGAGTGGGCGTATATTGCGATATGAGTAGTATGTTATATTATAAGGATATTTTGCTCGCCGTTAATAATGTGTCTTTAGATGTAAATAAAGATATTAAGGTTTCAAAATATACGCGAGCCACCACAGAGAAGCAGAAAGATATAAACCGAACTCCAATAGAATATGAATATAAGGCATTCTATAATACACAAAGCGGTTTTGCCTCATTCTTGATTCCTCCAGTGCTGATGCTAATAATCCAGCAGACTTTATTGTTGGGGGTTGGAATGACAATGGGTAGATGCAGAGAAAGGAATAAAGGGAACATCATACCTAATCACCCTGCATACAGTTCCCCGGCAGCTATTGTGCTTGGGAAAGGCTTAATGTTCTTTGTAATATACTTGATATTAGCACTTTATATGTATGTAGTTGTGACTTATATATTCACACTCCCTGACTTAACCACAACAGTTCGATTTATAAGGTTTATTGTGCCGTATTTATTGGCTTGCATCTCATTCTCGATAGTATTTTCCAAAATAGTTTTTCATCGAGAAGACTGTATTATGTTATTTGTTTTTTTATCAGTACCTCTTCTTTTTATATCTGGAGTATCGTGGCCAATACCGAGTATGCCATTATTCTGGAAATATGTATCATATATATTCCCGTCCACATTTGGATTAAACGGATATGTGCGCATAACTTCAATGGGCTGCGATTTATCAGAACTTGGAATTTATTATTATGGAATGTGGGTGCAAGCTTTTGTTTATTTCACGATAGCAGTATTTATATATCGTAGGGCACTGTGTAAAAGAAAAGAATCAGGCAAAAAGAGGAATGACAAGGATTGATGATTATTATTGCTGTTAGAGATTATTTATTTGTTCTTAAAAACGGGGTTGAAGTACATTATTACAATTAAATTTTCTAAATTTGTGAGAAGAAACTAACCGTGATACTATTATTACATGATAAAGAAGATAATCTTATGTCTTTGCTTTTTGTCAAATTTCATTTTTTCATATGCGGCAACTTATAATTGTGACTCTTTGATAAATGTGCTTGATAATATTCTGAAAGATAAGGATCTATATGAACAAAAGAAAAGACAGAGTATAAACCGGCATTTGCTTGGCTTAAGTACTGCTGTGGATGATAAGGAAAGATTGACTCAATTATCCCTCCTTTTTGATAGATACAGAAAATATAAGTTGGATTCCGCATTATATTATGCTAACCAGTGCATTGTATATGCTAATAGGCTTGGCAACAAGCAGCTCATAGCAAATGCTATGATGGATAAGGCTGAGGGATATAAGGGATTGGGTGAATATAACGATGCCCTATCTACACTTTATTCTATTCCTAAAGAAAATGTGGCTCCTAATTCCCGGTATTATTACTATTTATGCTACTCGGTGTATTTGGCTAAATGGAAGAAATCAAGCAGTGAGGAAGAATCTACTAGATATAAAAGGATTCTGAGAGATTATAGGGATACTATTTCAACAATAGTTGGGAAAAATTCTTCAGGTTCTGCGGTGAATGAAGCGGAGATATTGAAAATGGAAGGAAAGTATAGGGCATCATTAAAGGTGTTATTGGACTTCCAAAAGAGATATCCTGATTCTATTAAGAATGATGCAATCTTTTGGTGCACAGGAGCAGAATTATTCCATCTATTAGGTGAAAAGGATGCAGAGAAGTACTATCTCACTATGGGAGCCATAATTGACAAAAAAAATTGTGTAAAAACTTATACCTCTCTTCAGAATCTTGCAATGCTTTTATACAACGAGGGAGATACTGAGCGTGCCTATCGCTATATATCATGTGCGATGCAAGATATAATGTCATGTAATGCGCGCAGTAGATTGATACATGTGGCTGAATATATGCCTATAATCACGGCTGCTTATGACGCGCAGCAAGAAAGAGCCCAATCTCGAAAAAATTTCTATATAAGCCTAGTTTCGATCTTAGTATTATTTATGCTCGTGCTATTAGCGATTCTCTATAAGCGAAATAATAAATTATTGGAGGCACGTAAGAAGCTGGACGAGAAGAATGAGGAATTGAATAAGCTGAATATGAATTTGAATTCTCTTAATCTGAAATTGAGAGAGTCAAATAAGATCAAAGAGGAATATATAGCCCAACTATTCAATATCTGTTCGGGATACATAGATGATATGGATAAATATCGACTTTCACTAGTGCGTAAACTAAAGGCTGGTCAAACAACAGAACTGCGTGACGAACTTAATAGTCCTATCTCAGCAAAAAGCCTTAAGGAATTCTTTAGGAAATTTGATATGATATTCTTGGAACTCTTTCCCAATTTTATAGAGTCGTTTAATGAACTGCTATATGAGGATGCCCGCTTAGAGCCTAAAGGAGGCGAACTATTATCGCCAGAATTGAGAATATATGCATTGGTGCGCTTAGGAATTAATGACAGCACCAAGATTGCTAGTTTTTTACACTATTCATCGCAAACGGTATATAATTACAGATTAAAAGTGCGTAGTAGGGCAATTGTTCCTAAAGAAGAATTTATAGAAAGAGTGCAGTTACTATAACATACAAGGATAATTTACGCGCTTTAATGGTGAAATAGTTTCCTATAATTAATAAAACAAGTTACTTTTTTTAATAGTTGTATTGCACTTATCTGTGTGATATATAATGAATTACGTATTTTGGTGCCCTTACTATTAACCTTGCTAAAGATTTACTATGAAAATATAGTACACTTATTAAGGATTAATTTTGCAATAACATAAAACCAGAGATTAAAACTACCATCGACCACGGTATTGCAAATAATCTATGATAAATAAACTGTACTTAAAATTAATTATTAATGAAACACTTAAATTTTAATTCATTTAAGATGCTGTTAATAGCATGTATCTTAATGTTTTCTGTTCCAGCATGGGCTCAAGTGCAAGTAAAGGGCACAGTGACGGATAAGAATAATGATCCTATAATAGGAGCCTCCATTATTGTTAAAGGGACGCCAGTGGGGACGGCAACAGACTTTGATGGAAAATTCACTGTTAATGTACCGTCAGCAAATTCAGAAATTGTAATTTCCTCAGTAGGATATCAAGCTCAAACCTTGACCGCAAAAAAAATACAACAAGGGAATATTGTACTATCAGAATCGGCAACAAACCTAGATGAGGTGGTAGTGATTGGTTACGGAAGTGTCAAGAAATCTGACGCTACCGGGTCTATCAGCGCAATCAAGCCAGATGAGCTAAATAAAGGAAATAGAGTATCGGCTCAAGATGCTCTTGTTGGAAAAGTAGCAGGCGTAAATGTGGTGAGCAGTTCAGGTGCTCCAGGTTCTGGATCTACAATCCGTATTAGAAGTGGAGCATCGTTATCTGCAAGTAATGATCCACTTATAGTAATAGATGGTGTGCCAGTAGATAATTCTACAATAGAAGGTGCGTCAAACATTATCGGCTCCATCAACCCAGAAGATATTGAAACATTCACAGTCCTTAAGGATGCATCAGCCACAGCAATCTATGGCTCACGTGCATCAAATGGTGTGATTGTAATTACTACAAAGAAAGGTACAGATCGTATTTCGGTGACTTACAATGGAAATTTTTCAGTAAGTACAAAGACTAAACAATTAGAAGTACTCACTGCTGATGAGTTTAGAGCATTTGTGCCAACCGTTACAGGTGTACCCGCTACTGCGGTGCTCGGAACATCTAATACAGATTGGCAAAATGAAGTATTACGCACGGCATTTGGTACAGAACAAAATGTGGCAGTAAGTGGAAAGTTGAAAGCCATTTCAAGCCCCTATCGTGTATCACTGGGCTATACGAATCAAGATGGTATAGTAAAGAGAAGTAATTATCAGCGTCTATCATTTGGGGGCAATTTAAATCCTTCATTCTTTGATAACCACCTAACTGCTAACTTGAATTTAAAGGTTTCTTATGAGAAAAACCGTCAAATATCAGGCTCTGTAGTTAATGATGCTTTATCTTATGACCCAACCCGCTCAGTATATACTGGCAGTGAAACTGCTGCAACAGATCCAGGACTTGGATATTTTATTTGGACTAATGGGAAATCTCCAATGGCAATCCAAACAGATAATCCAGTAGCGACAATAGACTTGGAGAATAATCAAAATAAGGTGACACGTTCAATTGGAAATGCCGCATTTGTATATAAAGTGCACGGACTCGAGGACCTGAAATTGTCATTGAATTTAGGTTATGATGTGTTGAGAAGTAAATATTCACAAGTGGTGCCTAAATTGGCAGGAAGCATGTATACGAGCAACCAAAAAGACGGAACCGGCCTTGATTATAATTCAACACAAGATAAGAGAAACTATCTACTCGACGCATTTGCCAATTATGACAAGACTATCAACGACAAACATACATTTGGTGTGATGGCTGGATACGGGTGGCAACATTTCTGGAAGAAATTTGACTCTACAACATTTGATACAGAAGGGAACAAACTTTCATCAGATTATCATTCAGAATCAGAATATTATTTACTTTCATTTTACGGACGTTTGAATTATTCATACGACAATAAGTATCTATTGACAGCTACAATGCGTTCTGATGCATCTTCAAGATTCTCAAAAGATAATCGCTGGGGATTGTTCCCATCAGCAGCATTAGCTTGGCGTGTTATCCAAGAAGATTTCTTGAAAGACCAAAGTGTGTTATCGGATTTGAAACTTAGATTAGGATATGGAGTAACGGGTCAGCAAGACATATTGAATGATTATCCTTATATGACTACATTCTCAGTGTCATATCCAGAATCTACTTATTTATTTGGGGATACATGGTACAATACCTATCGCCCAAACGGATATGACCGTGATATTAAGTGGGAGTCAACTACTACATGGAATGTGGGACTTGATTATGGATTCTTAGGGAATCGTATTTATGGAACAATTGATTACTACAAGCGCTATACTAAGAATTTGCTTAACACAATCAATGTGATATCAGGGACTAATTATTCTTCAGTTATTACTACAAATATTGGTAAGATGGAGAATAAAGGACTTGAATTCTCAATCAATGCAGTGCCAGTGAAGACAAAAGATTTTGAATGGAATATAGGCTTTAACTACACTTGGAATGATTCGAAGATTACGAAACTAAATGTGATAGATACAGGATCAAACTTTGTGCAAACGGGAGCAATTTCTGGAACAGGAAAAACAGTTCAAGTATTCATGGTGGGAGAAAGACCCTATACCTTCTATTTATGCAAGCAAGCATATGATGATAATGGCAAGCCAATAGAAGGCAAGTATATTCAGCCAGATGGAACAGTTTCTTCAACGGAGACAAAATATGCAACTGGCAAGAGTGCGCTACCTTCTTCATATCTAGGATTCAATACAAGATTTTCATACAAGCAATGGGATTTGTCGTTAAGCGGACATGGTTCATTTGGTAACTATGTTTACAATTATGTGGCGGCTAACCAATATATACAGCAGGTTTATAGCGATCAAGGCTCATTCTCAAATATTTTGAGATCAACTCGTGACAATGGATTCCAATTACAACAGCTATATTCAGATTATTGGCTTGAGAATGGTTCATTCTTCCGTTTTGACAATGTAACACTTGGCTATACCTTTGAAAAGGTGTGGAATAAATATAGCAATCTACGCCTAACATTCGGGGTCTCAAACCTTGCAACCATCACAGGTTATAGTGGAGTAGATCCAGAGTTATATAACGGAATTGACAGAAATGTTTATCCCCGTCCAAGAACCTATAATTTTGGAGTTAACCTAACATTCTAACAAACTAATCAGATAATACAAAATGAAAAAATATATTTTCCTTGCAATATTGGCAATAAGTGCATTTTTATCTTCATGTGTTGGAGATTTGGATACTATGCCGCTTGATGATAATGAACTTGTGAGCGAGAAAGTCTATAGCTCAAAGGAAGGCTATGTGGGAGTGCTTGCAAAATGTTATGGCTCTTTAATCCTAACTGGTCAAAAAGGTGGTGATGGCGGAGACGGCGATTTACAAGGCGCAAATGAAGGATATTCTGGTTATGTGAGATTGCTTTTCTATTTACAAGAGCTACCTACTGATAACTTCTTGATGCCATCTTCTTCTAACGGACTTCGTAAATGTCTTAATATGCAGTGGGATGCTTCAAATGCATCAGTTGTGACTTGGACTTACCAACGTCTTTATATGTCGATAGCTTACTGCAACGAGTTCTTGAGAGAATGTACACCAGCGAAGCTAAAAGACCGTGGATTATGGGACAGTTTGGGCTCAGAATATGTTTATTATCGTGGGGAAGCCCGCTTTATCAGAGCTTATTGCTATGAAATGCTTTGTGACCTCTATGGTGGTGTTCCTTTCATTGATGAAAATACAGGAGTTAAGGAAATACCTACACAATATACACGTGCCCAAATATTTGACTTTGCAGAAAGTGAATTGAAAATCCTTTGCGGCGAAAAAGATGAAAATGGTGACTTATTGAAAGATGCTAAGAAGAATGAATATGCACGTGTGGATAAAGTGGCTGCATGGTTCTTGCTGTCAAGAATGTATCTTAACTCACAAACATGGATAAACATAAATCACTACAATGATTGCTTGACTTATGCAAAGAAAGTGATTGATTCAGGCGCATATCCATTGGCTAAGGATTATAGGACAATTTTCCTAGCTGATAACGATAAATGTTCGGAGATAATCTGGCCGTTGGCGCAGGATGGATTAAAGGCTCAGAGCTCGGCTGGTACCAACTTCTATGTTAAGGCATTCGTTAATGGTCCTATGAATGAGCTATATCAAACAGGTGTAGGTTCAAAAGGCTGGGGTAATGTTAGAGCAAAAACTACTTTGGTAGATGCCTTTGATGCTGCAGATGTAGCATTCAGTACTACAGATACTTGGGGCAACCAAAAGAATGATAAGCGCGCTCAGTTTATGACTGCATTGCCAAATCAGAGAAAAGATACTTGGGATAATAATCAAGCAATGACAAGTACATTTACTTGCGGTTATGGCTATATCAAATGGAGAAATGTAACTTCAAATGATGAGATTTGTCCTTCTGGTATCACATATTCATCAATAGATTTTCCAATGTTTAGAACTGCCGATGCTTATCTTATGGCAGCAGAAGCAATATTACGTGGGGCATCTGGTAGCCGACAAGAAGCTTTGAATTATGTGAATGAAATTAGAGAAAGGGCTTATATGTCGGGTAAATATGCAGCAAGCGGAGTTAAATCAAGTGTTTCAGGAGATATAACCGATGCACAATTAACATTGTCATTTATTCTTGCTGAACGCCAGAGAGAACTTGCATCAGAGCTAGTGAGAAGAACAGATTTAGTGAGATACGGGATGTTTACAAAGGGATATAATTGGGATTGGAAGAATGCACAAAGACTTGGTGCAGACGTGGATGATAAATATAATATTTATCCTATTCCAGAAAGTGAAATAACCAATAATCCGAATTTGAAACAAAATGTTCAAGGATATTAAAGAATAGTTGATGAAGAATAAATTTAAAGTGTTCTTGGTATGTTTGATGCTATTGCCCTTTGTGGCAATAGCTCAAACCTCCAAAGAAGAAGTATTTGAGGATATAAATAAGGCTGGGGGTGTATATTATGCATATCCGGTGACTGAGTCGAAAAATACTTTGCCCCCAAAAGGCTATGAGCCGTTTTACATAAGTCATTACGGCAGGCATGGCTCACGCTATTTGATAAGTGATAATGATTATAAATGGGTAACTGCTTTGATGCATAAAGCAAAAGATGCAAATGCCTTAACGAGTTACGGTGAAGAAATACTCTCACGATTAGATTCACTAACGGAAGAGGTGGAAGGTAGAGGCGGTGATTTGTCGCCGTTGGGAGTCAAGCAGCAACGTCTTATTGCTGAACGCATGTTTAAATCATACCCAGCTGCGTTTAAAGGCAGTAATAAGATATCAGCCCGTTCTACAATCGTGGTGCGTTGTGTATTGAGTATGGATGCAGTATGTGAAAGATTAAAAGAATTGAATCCAAAGCTCAATATTACACGTGAGGCGAGTGAACGCTATATGTCTTATCTGAATTATCACAGCATAGAATCACAGGAATATATGGACGAAGACGCTCCATGGCGCGAAGAGTATAGGAAATTTGATTTAGCTTGTACTCATCCCGAGCGGATGTCGAAGGCATTATTCTCCGATGAATCTTTTGTTACCCGGAATGTTAATCCTCATGATTTGATGTGGGGATTCTATTGGATAGCTGTGGGAATGCAGGATGTTGAAACTCCAGTGTCTTTTATGGATGTTTTTACGAAAGAGGAGCTATTTGATTTATGGCAATCCTTTAATTACAGATTCTATGTGGGAGACGGAAATTATGCCGGCAATAATGGAATGATGCTGAATAATGCTAAGCCACTATTGCGAAATATAATAGAAAGTGCCGATAAGTATATACAATCGGGAGAGTCGGGAGCCACATTAAGATTTGGTCATGATGGTAATTTGATACCGCTGGCAGGATTGCTCCGCCTCGAAAATTGCTATAATAAAACAGACAAGCCAGAGGATTTCTATAAGAATTTTGCAGATTTCAAAATAGCTCCGATGGCAGGCAATATCCAGATAGTATTTTTTAAGAATAAAAAAGAAGGGAATGTGATAGTGAAGTTCATGCTAAATGAACGAGAGATATCAATCCCTCTTGAAACGCCAATCTATCCTTTCTATGAATGGCAGGCTGTAAAGAAATACTACGAAGATAATATCTTATAAAGATTGTTTTTAGTCAATTTACACTAAACCAAGGCTTAAAAAAGAGAGTTTAGGTCTATGTTTCAAATAAAGTCTTCACTGTGAAGTGAGGACTTTCTAATTTATAAGCCCATAGTGATTTAATTAAAATTTTTGATATTGTGAGATATTGATTATCTTTGCTCCAAGATATGGTGTCGTAAGAAAACATCTCGTTTTCTGGCGATGAAAAGGGAATCAGGTGAGAATCCTGAACAGAGCCGCTGCTGTATATGCTCTCAGTGCGAGAAATTGCACAACCGGTCACCACTCTAAATTTCCACTGCCAAATAGCGGGAAGGAAGGTGAACTCCGGGAGGGTGAGTCAGAAGACCTGCCATACTTTTAGTTTAAAGCTTTCGGGATTTAGAGCTTGAGACATTCCTGCGGTGTGATTCCGTGTTTTTCGACATAATTGTGTTTTAAGCGCAAATGTATATCGGATTTTGGATGTTTTTGAAGCAGCTCCGAAAAGCTAAAGTGATTTTATAATTCAGGACTGCGAAATGTATAAACGTGCCATTAAATTTGTAATAACATTGAGCGTGATGCTTTTATCTGGTTTCACAGCATGGGCTTCAGATGCTATGACCATGGATAGCGTGCGTCATCTTGATGAAGTGCATGTGGTGCGAAGCGTGAAACCTTATGCTGAAGTAATACCCTCGCAGAAATTGGACGGGAAGCAGCTCGAATCATTAAACAGTTTTTCAGTGGCTGATGCAATAAGATATTTCTCAGGTGTGCAGATAAAGGATTACGGTGGAGTGGGAGGTATTAAGACTGTGGATATCCGCAGCATGGGAACGAACCACATGGGGGTCTTCTATGATGGCATACAGCTGGGGAATGCTCAGAATGGTCAAATAGACTTAGGAAAGTTTTCTCTTGACAATATTGAGGAAATATCATTATACAATGGGCAAAAGAGCGAGATATTTCAGTCGGCTAAAGATTTTGGGTCGGCGGGAACCATTTACTTGCGAACTAAAAGGCCTATTTTTACAGGTGGAAAGAATACAAATATTAAAGCGACATTCCGTACGGGTTCATTTGGCTTGGACAATCCATCTATACTCATAGAACAAAGATTTAGTAAGAGTGTAAGTGCCATTTTTAATGCTGAATACATATACGCAACTGGAAAGTATAAGTTCAGATACAAAAAGATGTTTTCTGATGGTACTTTGGCATGGGATACTACTGCCACCAGACGTAACGGAGATATAAAGTCTTTGCGGCTAGAAGGAGGTCTGTTTGGGACGATTACCGATGGGCGATGGAATGTTAAGGCATATTACTATGATTCAAACAAGGGAGTCCCTGGCGCAATTGTGAATAATGTGTGGAAAAACCCACAACGTCAGTGGGACGGAAATTTTTTTACGCAAGGAAATTTCCAAAAACGATTTGGAGAAAAATATGAAATGCTTGTGAATGCTAAATATGCCCACGATTATATGCACTATCTTAATCCAGATACAACGTTGATGTATATCAATAATAAGTTTTGGCAACAGGAAGTGTATGTGTCGATGGCAAATAAATATAGTCTCACAAAGAACTGGGAAGCAAATCTATCGGTTGACTACCAATGGAATAATCTCGATGCAACTCTTACAAACTTTTCGAAACCAACACGTAACACAATGCTTACGGCTCTTGCCACAGCATATCAATATAATCGGTTAAAGGCTCAGGTTAGTATTCTAGGGACATTTGTGTGGGATAAATATAGCGTCACCAATGGAACTTCTTCATTAAAGCAGTCGAAGGACCGTAGTGAATTCACTCCTGCAGTGTTCTTATCCTACCAACCTTTTGCTAAGTATCAATTTAATATAAGGGCTTTCTACAAAAAGATATTTAGAATGCCGACTTTCAATGACTTATATTACACTGATATAGGGAATGCAAAACTAGATCCTGAGTTTGTGAGCCAATATAACATTGGTTTTCAATATGATAAGAAATTTTCAGATGGCTTCGTGGATGGTTTTTCGTTCAAGGCTGATGCATATTATAACTATGTAACGGATAAGATCATAGCAGTGCCAAAGGGAACAGGACAATATCGCTGGATGATGATGAATATCGGCAAAGTTAAAATCAGAGGTATAGATGTTAATGCTCAACTACGATTTGTGCTACCTGCAAATATAAATCTTGATGCAAATCTAAGTTATACATATCAGAAAGCACAGGATTATTCTGATCCAAGTGATAACGAGCCAGGAGCGGGCACGTATAAAGGACAAATTGCCTATATCCCATGGAATAGTGGTTCGGCTGTGTTGCATACAGCGTGGCGAATGGTTGATTTGAATTATAGCTTCATCTATGTGGGTGAGCGCTATCATAATTCTTCGAATATTTTGGCAAATCACGAACAGCCATGGTATACTCATGACTTATCGGGATCTTATAATTTCAGATTCAATAAGATAGGATTTAAATTGACACTAGAGGTTAATAATTTATTGAACCAAAGTTATGATGTGATTCAAAATTATCCAATGCCAGGAAGAAATTACAAGGCAATAATAAAAATGGAGATTTAATGCATATGCGTAGCAAAAAGATATTATATATAACATTGGTGATTCTTTCAACTCTGATGATGTGGAGTTGCAGGGAGGACGATGTTATTTTTATACCTGAGAATGTTACAGTGTCGAAGCCAGTCCTTAACGATGTGAAAGGCTTCTATCTTCTGAATGAAGGTAATATGGGAAGCAATAAGTGTACGCTCGATTATTATGACTATGCCACAGGTATTTATACCCGTAATATATATGGAAATGCTAATCCTTCAGTACCAAAAGAGCTCGGTGATGTGGGTAACGATATTGCCATCTATGGTTCAAGGTTGTATGCAGTAATAAACTGTTCGAACAAGGTTGAGGTGATGGATGTGTCTACCACAAAGCGTATTGGGCAAATTGACATCCCGAATTGCAGATATATAAGATTCTCTGGAGGATATGCCTATGTGACTTCTTATGCCGGGCCGGTGGAGATAAATCCTAATTATCAACAGAAAGGATATGTTGCGAAGATTGACACAGCTACATTGAAAGAAGTGGGGCGTTGCATAGTAGGATTCCAACCCGATGAATTGGAAATAGTAAACGGCAAGATATATGTGGCAAATTCGGGAGGCTATTTAGTCCCTAATTATGAAAATACGCTTTCAGTAATAGATTTGGTATCGTTCAAAGAAGAGAAGCGTGTGCCAATAGCAATAAATCTGCATCATACTCTTTGTGATAAATATGGAGGCCTATGGGTGTCATCGAGAGGAGATTATTATGACACGAAGTCTAAGCTATATTGCTATGATGTGCGGAAGGAAAGAATTATTTCTACGCTTGACGTTCCTGTGTCGGATATGTGCCTTGATGGTGATTCGCTATATGTGGTTAGCGCTTCATGGAGCAATATTACGATGAAAAATGGAGTGACCTATGCAATAGTGGATGTAAAGACAAAGGAAGTACTTACAACGAAATTTATAAAAGATGGGACTGACGCATTGATAAAAATTCCATATGGAATATCAGTCAATCCAATCACAAAAGATATATATGTGACTGATGCAAAAACTTATGTGAATCCTGGTACACTTTATTGTTTCGGACAGGATGGAGTGATGAAATGGAATGTCAGAACTGGGGACATCCCTGCGCATTTTGCATTTGTGAGCAAATAATAAATCGATGTATTATGAAGAAAATCGCCTTAGGATTAACCGTTTTTTTTAGTTTGTTTGGGACAAATATCCAAGCTGTGAATCCATATATTTCTAAAGTATATGATTTCATGCCTGCACCTGGACAGTTTGTGAATTCTTTACCCGAATATACTAATGGAGATACGAAAGAAACTATATTGGGTAAAGTAGGTGAACAAATATGTGGCAATGAGACAGATGGAGCAACTCCAGGAATGATCTCGCTTGGTGCATTTGGTGGATATGTGGTTTTTGGTTTTGATCATCCTATTGTGAATGTAGCAGGAGAATATGATTTCAAAGTATATGGTAACGCATTTGGTTCTAGTGGGAGTGCACTCAATGGAGGTAGTTGCGAACCGGGTATAGTGTCGGTGAGTTATGACGCCAATGGGAACGGACTTCCAGACGATGAGTGGTATGAACTGGCTGGAAGCGATTATAATAGTAAATTAACTACAAAGAATTACCAAATTACTTATTATAAGCCAGATACAAGTAGAGCTTTGAATGCTGACCCAGATCCTAAAAATACAGCTATTACTGACAGAACTTATGTGAAATGGACAACCAATACCGACAGTACTGGATATGTGATGAGAAATAGCTTTCATACTCAATCATATTGGCCACAATGGGCAGAAGGGGCGACTTTGACATTTACTGGAACAAAATTGAGAAATAACAGCGTCAATACAGGCACAGCTGAGAATCCATATTATATATTAAATTTCTTTGATTGGGGATATGTGGATAACAAGCCAAATGCTACCGACCCCGGGCTGAAGATTGACTGGGCTGTGGATTCAAAAGGGAAATCAGTTAATTTGCCAAGTATTAATTTTGTGAAAGTACATTGTGCTGTAAATCAGTATAATGGTTGGCTAGGCGAATGTTCTACTGAAATATGTGGAGGGGAAGACTTACATCCCTTAGCTAGTGGAATAGAGGGTGTCAACGCTGACAATAATTCATTAAAGATCATATCTAATACATCGTCAATTTTGAAATTATGGGTTGAGAAGTCTATAAAAATTAATATCTATAATGTTGCGGGTGAAATAATTAGCGGTAATGATTTGGTTGAAGGATATAATGATTTGGACGTAAACGGATATTCCAATGGCATTTATATAATTTCATCGCCTTATGGCTCGGTGAAATTTATCAAAAGATAAAGAAAAAATGGATAGGCAGTAAAGAGATACTGCTAAACTTAAAATATTGGTGGTTATGCAGTTTGGGCACAACACGGTGTCCAACTAAGAGGGAATCAGGTGAGAGTCCTGACCAGTCCCGCTGCTGTAAGTATTTGATGCCTTCCGAAAGAGAGGCTATGAATAGCACTGAGTCACTGAGAAGATAGTTCTTGGGAAGATGCGATTCAAGAGTATTAACTAATACTCCAATACAAGTCAGAAGACCTGCTGCGTAGCTTGGAAACAATTGCTTTCGAGGAAAAAGGCATTTCCATATAGATTACTATGCGAGATATTATTCGCAGAAAGTACATTATGAAAGTTTTCTTCGGAGCAAGATATGATATTGGTAGATTTATGTTTAACTGATAATTATATTTTTTATGAAGAAAATTTTTACGTTTTGTGTAGCAGTATTAATTGCTGCAAGTATGTGGGCTTATGAGCTCAATGGTAACTTAGTGCTCGACTTGAAAACTGTGACGGTGCCTGAAACTGGTTTTACCTATACTGCTAAAGGAAATTGGGATAAGACCTTTACCGAAGGAATACCTTATATTGAATCATCTCCATTCTTGGTAACACACTTGATAAATAGCGATAGTTTCAGCGGTGCCGCGTGGAATGGATTTACTGTATGCAAAACTGGAGATGTCTATGACTATGGCAAGCCAGGAGAATCGACAGGCTGGGTCCAAAACCAATGGGGAAATATTGCAGGTGGTGGAATAAAAGTAGATGCAACCGGGAATATTGTGAAAACTGCTTTTGGAACACCTGCTGTAGATAAAGATCAACCATATCTGCTTGGGTATTATGGATACTATGGATCTGGTGAGCAAACCAACCAAATACTTTTCAATGACAATAACGCTTATGAGGTGGTAGGAGTGTTTGTAACAAATGCTTCATGGCCATTCTATGGATGTATTCATGGAGATGGATTTGCACGGGCATTTGATGAGGGCGACTCGTTCAAATTAGTGGCTCATGGAGTAGCTGAGGACGGAACAGAAAAGACAGCGGAGATAACTCTTATTTCTTATACAGATGGAATGCTTCATGCAATACGCAATTGGAAATATTGGGATTTGAGCTCTCTTGGAAAAGTTAAATCAGTGTATTTTAATTTGACTTCAACAGATGCGAGCGCATATGGTAGTAATACAGCAGTGTATTTCTGTCTTGATAAATTTATGGTGAAGAAACCTGTAGCTTCAGGAGTGACCAGCGTAAATAGTGCTAATAATATCATTTATGATAGAATGGCACAAACTATTAGTCTTTCAGGAGATGGTTTTGGTGTTATCTATAATGCAGATGGCAAGAAAGTGATGGTTGTAGAAAAAGCTACGACAAGTGTTGCAGATCTGACCCCAGGCGTATATGTAGTGAAAACAGCTTCTGCATCAAAGAAATTTGTTAAGTAAACAAGTAATATTATATAGTAATTTAGAAGTAAATTAAATTTGTAAACTTCTGCCAGATGCCGGCTAATTGTGAAATTAGTCGGTTTTTTGTTTTTTAAGTAATTATGTGTCTTTTCCTGATATTATCTTTGCAATTCTAAGATAAGAGGGACTGAGGCACAGCATTTAAAATTGGTTCAGATGGTGAGTAGAGGAGTAATAGAATCAATATTTGTACAGCCTTTATGATATAGGAATTTAAAGCGCTGAAAGATAATGCAAAAGGGATAATGGTTAGAAAGATAAAAAATGATAAAAGAAATATTCAGGGAATATAAATTTTGTTGGAAATTTATTATCTTTGCGAGCTATTTGAAAGAGCATAACCAAGAATAATAACATTTATTTCAATATATGACAAAGATAAGAGCAGCCGTAGTAGGATACGGAAACATTGGCCGCTATGTGCTAGAGGCACTTCAAGTGGCTCCAGATTTTGAGGTCGCAGGTATAGTGCGCCGTAATATTTCGCACAAGCCATGTGAGCTTGCCGATTATGCAGTAGTTAAAGATATAAAAGAACTTGGCAAGGTGGATGTGACTATTCTCTGTGCTCCAACTAGAGAAGTGGAGAAATATGCTAAGGAATACCTTGCAATGGGAATAAATACGGTAGATAGTTTTGATATTCACACAAAAATTTGGGATTTACACCAGAGCCTAGACGCTGTAGCAAAGGAACATGGTACAGTAGCTATTATTTCAGCAGGCTGGGATCCTGGAAGTGACTCTGTGGTACGCACACTTATGCAAGCAGCTGCACCACAGGGTGTTACATATACTAATTTCGGTCCAGGAATGAGTATGGGACACACAGTGGCTGTGAAGTCGAAAGCTGGTGTGAAGGATGCATTGTCAATGACAATTCCTATGGGAACAGGGATTCACCGCCGTATGGTATATGTGGAACTTGAACCAGGTGCTGATTTCGCAGAAGTTGAAAAGGCAATCAAGGTTGATCCATATTTTGCAAGTGACGAGACTCACGTGATGCAAGTGCCTTGTGTGGATGACGTGAAAGATATGGGCCACGGCGTGCATATGGAGCGCAAGGGGGTAAGTGGAAAGACACAAAACCAACGCCTATCATTTGAAATGAGCATTAACAATCCAGCATTAACAGCTCAAATACTAGTGGGTGTGGCACGTGCTTCAATGAAGCAATCGGCAGGAGCTTACACAATGATTGAAATTCCTGTGATAGACATGCTTTATGGCAATAAAGAGGAACTTATCCGTCACCTCGTATAAGAGACGATTTATTTAAAGACTATAAATGCGGGATAGAAAATTAAGTTTTTCTGTCCCGCAATTTTTATTATTGGCGATATTAATATACTTTTGTGGAGTTAAAAATTAGAATAAATGCTTGATTTTATTAAATGGACAGTATCTCCTGAGATATTCCACTCCTTTGTCACCGTTAGGTGGTATGGGCTAGCTTTTGCAATAGGATTCTGGATTGGGTATGAAATCGTATGGCGAATGTTTCGTCATGAAGGTATGCCAGAAAAATGGATAGGATCGTTATTCATATATGTAGTGGTTGCAACAGTGGTGGGTGCTCGCTTGGGTCATGTTTTCTTTTATGACTGGGCTGCCTATTCGCAACATCCTATGGATATTTTCAAGATATGGGAGGGCGGCCTTGCCAGCCATGGTGGTGCATTAGGAATTATAATTGCAATAATACTATATTCACGATATGTGACTCATCGCAATCCATTATGGACATTTGACAGGCTAGTTGTGCCTGTGGCTCTAGTGGGAGCTCTTATAAGATTGGGAAACTTGATGAACCATGAGATATATGGAGCCGTAACCGACGAACCATGGGGATTCAGATTCGTTCAAAACCTAGGCGCATGGATGCACGGTGCGCAACCGATATTCACTCTTCCTTCTCATCCGACACAGATATATGAGGCAGCTTGCTATTTGGTCCTTTTTGTAGTGCTGATGCTGATGTATTGGAAATGGAATTGCCAGGAAAGGCAGGGCTTGATTTTTGGAGTGTTCCTAACGGTATTGTTTAGCGCAAGATTCTTTATAGAGTATATTAAAAACGTGCAGGAACCATGGGAAATTGGCATGCGTGATTCAATAGGTCTTGATATGGGTCAAGTGCTTAGCATCCCGTTTGTAATTTTTGGAATATATTTAATAATACGAGCGATGAGGCATGAGCGTGTGAAATTGGAATTTCCAAATGCTTTCGCAGTAGAAAAGAAAAAATAATAAATAAACATCGATTTATTAATTGACGGAAATATCGTTCTTTGTTGAGGTCGCCCCCTCTCGATGAACGATATTTTTTTATGCTTTACCAAAGAATAACCCCAAATCATAGATATCAATTATTTTTGGATATGGGCACCTGCGATTTCAACATGTTTGGCACTGATGGTGTGGAATGCTAAGAAGAATACGTAAAAATAGATTTTATCAGATAATTGAATAAAACGAGCCTGTTCAGAAATGAATAGGCTCGTTTGGTTGTATATGTGCGGATTGATGCTGGTGCTTATCGGTCCATTTTTTTATTGTGCCAGATAAGACTTGCCAATGTTGAGGTGTGAGTCGGTCGGCAGTGAAAAGACATATTCCAGTGGCTCCATTATCAAGCGAGCTTGTGATGGCTATTTCGAGTTCAGTGGGTGTGAGCCCTGACAGAACGAGATCTGGGGCTTGAGATTTATCGAGATAAGGGCAGATACAGAGACCGCTATATAATGGGACTCGTCCGTTAAGGCTTTGCACGCCTTCGTGAGTCATTTCACCTGTCCATTCCGGGGGCTTTAAGTAAAAGTCATTGTAGTGCATTGGAAAGAATGCGTCAATGTGCCACTTGTCCCATTCTTGGCGTACCATCTTTTTGGCGTAAGAATCTGGGCCAGGAAATACATCGGCACTTATTTTCTTTCCCATAGTATGAATGGCATCGGAAATTTTATTGACAAGGGATGTTATCACATCGTATCGGAATTGCGCCCATTCTTTGCATTTACTTGGATCTTTGATGGCTTTGATGTCTATGCCTGTGTGGCGTTTGAAATCGGACGTGCAGCTATCGCAATAACAATAGTCGGCAGTGGGATATTCTTCGTTCATCACCAGTCCATATTTAGGCCAAAGCCCTATTGGTAATATAACGTCGGCGTATCGGATATAGTCGAGCTGAATGAAATCTACTTCAGTAATAGCAGCTATGGCTTTGCATTTATCTACTAGAAAATTCTGAACTTCGGGGTTGTGTGGATCCATGCAGGTGTAGTGCTTTACGTAGGCCTGTACCTGCCATGCTGGCTGTCCTAGTCGATTGACTGCATACCAACTTTTATCTCTATCTGGTTGCAGCATGCATGGAACCCATGCGTGGTATATTAATCCAGCTTTTTTAGCAGCTTTAGCTGCAATTGATGTTTTTTCTACATCAAAGTGAGCATTGAAGCAGATGCCTTCTATGCCGTGGCTTCGCCATTCATTGAATTGTTTTTCGAGTGATTGTGATGATGTATTGTCATTCCATTCTTGCCATGCATAAATGGGTACTTTTTTCTGAGATCTGGTTTCGTTCATTTTAAAGTTAATGGTATAGTTGTAATAAAATAAAAGTGATTTCTGTAAATCACAATTTTTATGGAATGATGTAGCTATTGGCAAATTCAAACCATATCCAAAACTAAGAATAAATTTTAGTATATCATTGGAATAGGATTAATAAGTTTCTTCTCTTCTCTAAAATATTTGAGACATGATTGATTTGACAGCTAAGGTGACTAGATTCTGGCTGAGTAATTGATGAAATATCTTTTTGCATGTTTGGAGCATATGCGTTATCTTTGTTTATAGCAAAATTTCTTAAATTATGAATGAAGCGGCATTGAGCCAACTATATCTAAAAGATACTGCTTTTCAGAACCTTATGCAACGACGCATATTTAACGTGTTGCTTATATCTTCTCCCTATGATGCATTTATGCTTGAAGAAGACGGACGTGTGGAAGAACAGGTTTTCTTTGAATATATGACTCTAAATTTGAGTTCTCCACCACGAGTTACGCAAGTAAATGACTTTGCAACAGCATTTGAATGTCTTAATGAGAAGCATTATGATCTAGTGATTGCAATGCCAGGAATGGATATAACTGGAACATTTGTGAATGCGAAGGAGGTGAAGCGTCTTTATGAGGATATACCTATTGTGGTTCTGACCCCGTTCTCGAGAGAAGTGTCGCATAGATTAGCAAAAGAAGATTTTGGAGGCGTTGATTATGTGTTTAGCTGGCTTGGTAACGTAGATTTGCTACTTGCCATAATAAAGCTGCTAGAAGATAAAATGAATGCCGATAATGACATAAATGAGGTGGGCGTTCAGCTAATACTTCTTGTGGAAGATTCAATTCGCTTTTATTCGTCAATTCTGCCGACTCTATATAAATTCTTACTAAGGCAATCTCATATATTCTCTACCGAAGCACTGAATGAGCATGAGCAGATGATGAGAATGCGTGGGCGTCCTAAAGTGATGCTTGCGCGTGATTACGAAGAGGCAGAGGCAATTTACCAGCGTTATAAGAAGAACATTCTTGGTGTTATAACTGATGTGTCGTTTAAGCATGAAGGGAAGAAGGACAAGATGGCCGGAATCAAGTTCGCGCGATCTTTGCATGAACGTGATCCGTATTTACCATTAATTGTGGAATCGAGCGAGATTTCTAATAAAAAATATATAGAAGAATTTAACGGGACTTTCCTAGACAAGAATTCTAAGAAATTGCCAGTGGATTTGGGCCGCGCAATCATGGAGAATTTCGGGTTTGGTGATTTTGTAATCAAGAATCCTCAAACGGGAGAAGAGATTCTAAGACTTAAGAATCTTAAAGACTTACAGAAGCATATCTTTGATATACCGGCTGAATCGCTATTTTACCATGCTTCATATAATGATATTTCGAGGTGGCTATATTCCCGGGCTATGTTTCCAATAGCCGAGGTGATGAAAGCGCATCGCTTTGCTGATTTGTCGGAGGCTCCTGCAGTGCGTCAATTGGTGTTTGACTTGATTGTGAAATATCGAAAGATGAAGAATAGAGGTGTTGTGGCTGTGTTTAATCGTGATAGATTTGACCATTATTCAAATTTCGCACGTATTGGACAAGGCTCTTTGGGCGGCAAAGGACGTGGACTTGCTTTTATTGACTCTATTATAAAGAAATTTCCAGTATGTGATAATTTCGACGGTGTATCAGTGGCAATTCCTAGATCGGTAGTGCTTTGTACTGATATCTTCGATGAATTTATGGAATCCAATAACTTGTATCCAATAGGCTTGTCGGATGCAAGTGATGAGGAAATACTAAGGACTTTTCTAAGAGCAAGACTTCCAGAAAGTCTCGTGGAGGATTTTTTTGCACTCTTTGAGGTGGTGGAGAAACCATTGGCAATTAGAAGCTCAAGCCTATTAGAGGATAGCCATTACCAACCATTTGCAGGGATATACTCTACATACATGATACCGCATCTCGATGATAAATATGAGATGCTTAGATTGCTGGGAAATGCTATAAAGAGTGTGTATGCATCTGTGTTCTATGCCGATAGTAAGGCATATATGACAGCCACCAGAAATGTGATAGACCAGGAGAAAATGGCTGTTATTATACAAGAGGTGGTAGGAACTGAGCGCGATGGATGCTATTTCCCTTCATTTTCGGGAGTGGGACGTTCATTGAACTATTATCCAATTAATAATGAGCAGCCAGAAGATGGAGTGGCAGAAGTGGCTGTGGGACTGGGAAAATATATTGTGGATGGCGGTTTGTCTCTACGCTTTTCTCCGCATCATCCAGAAAATGTTTTACAAACGAGTACTCTTGATTTAGCCCTTAGAGATACGCAGACGCGCTTTTATGCATTAGATACTCAGAATATAAGCGACGATTTCAGTGTGGATGATGGCTTCAATATTAAGAAATTGCGCGTGCAAGATATGGCTGGAACTGGGGCGTTGAAATATATGGTATCTACATATGATGCTATGGATGGAATTATAAGAGATAATGACTTTGGTGCAGGGCGCAGGGTGGTGACCTTTGCTAATATGCTTCAACATCATAGTTATCCTCTTGCTGATATTGTAGGATTTATGCTGGAAAAGGGGCAATCGGCAATGCAAAGACCCGTGGAGATAGAATTTGCGGGTATCGTAGATCCTAATGCTACAGTGGAGAGCGCTCAAAAAGGCCAACTTTATTGGCTCCAAATTAGGCCGATGGTGGATCGTAAGGAAATGCTAGACCAAAATTTAATTGAAGTTAGCAATGACAGAGTGCTACTTAAAAGTATGACTGCTTTGGGTCATGGAATGATGGATAATATAACATCAATAGTGATTGTAAACGATGATAAATTCTCAATGTCAAATAATTCACTAATTGCACGTGAAATTGAAAAAATTAATCGTAACTTTACACTGAACAATGAAAATTATATCCTAATTGGTCCAGGAAGATGGGGCTCAAGTGACCCAGCTCTTGGTATTCCGGTGAAATGGCCCCATATATCTGCTGCAAAGGTGATTGTAGAATCATCAATGCCAGGAAATAGGATAGAGCCAAGTCAAGGGACTCATTTCTTTCAGAACCTCACGTCTTTTGGCGTAGGGTATTTTACAGTTGGTGCACCCGATGATGGAAGTATTTATGACAGAACATTCTTAGATTTGATTCCAGCAGAATATGAGTCGGAGAATGTGAGAATAGTGAAATTTGACAAGCCTCTTGTAGTTGCACTTAATGGTAAAAAAGGAGTGGGAGTTGTCCTAAAGCCTGAATTATATCATAAAAAATCATTAGAAATAAAACATTAACATTCATACAGAAATATGTCATTTGTAAACGGTATAAGAAGAGCGTTGGGATTACCCGACAAGTATGATGAGGAAGCAAACGGTTCCGACATCATAGAGTTTAATGCTTCTCCTCGTACTCCGTATATCAACCCATTTAAGAAGAAAGGAGCACAGGATGAGCATCTGCCCGCATCTGCACCTGTTGAAATTTCTTCTAATTCAGACGATAATACGGTTATGTCGTTGCCTGGAGGAATTTTTGATGGTTTGCTAGAGGTTATCAATGGCAATTTGTCTCCTCTTGTGAGAAGCTGTATAGATGTTGATGCTGAAAAGAAATATTTATATGATACTCTTGGTGCTAGTTTCCAAGAGTTTGTGACTTCAACCCGAGAAAGTGCTTTTGCCGCTGCAAGAGAAAGTATTGAAAAGGAACGCGCAGAAATGAAAGATGCAATTGCAGTGATTAACGAGCGTTGTTCGGCAGCAGAAAAGCGCGTGAACGAAATGAAGGACCAAAAGCAGAGTGAGGAAAGACAGAAGAATGCTTTGAAGGAAAGAATTAAAGATCTTGAAAAGCAAGTGGCAACTGCTGAAGCTGAACGAGAACAATTTGACCTTGAAAATAAAAGTCTTGTTAATAAATTGAAGGTTTCTCGAGTAAAAGCTGATGATTCTGAATTCAACGAGAAAGAAGTGGCTAGGCTAAACAAAGAGGTGAATACACTGAAAGAACAATTAACCAAAATGCCTAGTGCCGATGCTTATGAAGAGGAATATAAAGCTAAGATGGAAGTTACTAATGCCTTAATTAGCAGTATCAGGGCTGAATTGGTGAAGAAAGATGATGAAATAACATCGAAGGATGAGAAAATAAAAGAGATACAGGCTGCTCTTGATGAGGCAACAGAGAATTTGGTTTCATTAAAAGCGGAACTTGAAGACGCTTCCCTTAATCTTGCTATTGCTGATGAGATACAGGGGCAATTAGACAAGGTCGAGGATTTCAAACAAAAGAAAAATAAAGAGGTTGCTGATTTGACTGAGAAAGTTAATATGTTGCAGTCAACATTAGACGAGACTATTAAAGATAAAGATGAGACTTTAGCTAAACTAGAGGAGAAACTTCAATCTGCTCATGTGAAAGAATCGGAATTGACTCAAAAAGTGATCAATCTTAATTCAAATCTAGAGGAACATCGAAAACATAAAGATTCTGATAACAATAAGGCGGTTTCTGATTTAAAGGCTCAGCTGGAAGATGCCAATCTAAAAGTTGCTTCATATCAGAGTACTATCGATAAACTCGAATCTCAGAGTAAAGAGTACGAGGCGAAAATGCAAGCTTTGGCTGAATCAGAGAAGATGGCTGGTGATGTTCTGAAAGCTAAAATAGAGGAAGTGGAGAGCCTAAAGGCCTCGGCTTCTGAATTGGATGGTATGACGGAAGAACTTGACAGAACTGCAAAGGAATTAAACAGGGTGAAGCTTGAGTCGGCAGAGGCGCTAAACAAGGAAATGAAAGAATCTGCAGAAAAGATTAAAGGCCTTCAGGCTGAAGTGGCAGAATTACAAGCTCGCTTGAATGTTCATGCTAGGCCTGATGACTCTTTGGTAGATTCTGATTTGCGTCAGGCTGTTGAAGATACTTTTGATGTATCGTTAGATGACAACTTCGGTGATTTCGAACAGCCTAAGTCGGCTGAAGTCACTGATGCTCAAGTGGAAAAGGCTGAAGTGGTATCTGAAAAATCGGATGAGCCATCGAGCTTAGATGTTGAAATCGATGATATAGATGATATAGATTGGCTTCTGCCTACACCTCCGAATGAGCCGGAGCCGGAACCTATGCAAGAAGTTGAGCCGGAGAAGCCTCAGCAAAGTCATGAATCTCAAATGTCACTATTCTAAAAAATGATATTAACTGCGGAGCATAAATTGTAAGGTTTATGCTCCGCGGTATATTCTACCTCCTTTATCAATCTTTAATTCGCTATTTGGGTAATCTTCTTGTGAGAGTTTTCTAATTTCATCTATTACCAAATTGTCGGAATCTTCCACTGGACCGTTTGAGCCTTTCTGGATGGCACTATGGATTTTCCCATAAAGGAATTCACCACTGTTGTTTATGAATATTTCAAGAAGAGGAGCATAACCGCATTTTCCTACCTTGCTTACTCCAAAAGGTGTACAGTAATTTCCCAATGAATAAGCTATGAGTCTATCCTTGTATAGTTCCATTGCTCTTACTACATGAGGTCCGTGTCCTAGGACGAGGTCGGCTCCAGAATCAATTGCAAGATGAGCAAATCTATGTGCGTCTCCTCTCAATTCTCCATGAAAAATTTCCATTGAATGTGGAACGTGAACTTGGTCGATACCTTCTGCACCAGTGTGCATGGAAACGATGACAATGTCGCATTTCTTTTTTAATTCAGAAATTATTTTTGTTGAATATCCATAGTCGAGAATTGAAACGGTCGCTGCGTATGGTGCAAATGCGCATACTCCATATCTAATGTTATCCTTTTTTATTATAACGGATTCGCAAATACCTTTGATGCCTGCGTAGTGGATATTTTCATTAGATAGAGAACGCATTGTAGAACGCAGACCGTCAATTCCAAAGTCCCTGGTATGATTGTTTGCTAATGACATGAAATCGAATCCTGCTTTTTTTAATCGAAAGGCGTAACGTTCGGGCATTCTAAAGAGATACTTCACCGTTGCATTTTGTATGCTTTTTGTTGCATTTCCCTTATCTAGCAGAACTCCTTCAAGATTACCGAGGCTTAAATTTGCTTTCCGTATAATAGAAGAATGTAAATTTAAAAGCGAAGCTCCATCGTCGGGAGTAGTCCTTATAAGACTATCAGGATAGTTTAGCCCCAGTAAAATATCTCCGACAGCGGCTATTCTTAAAGTCTTTGTAGGGGCTTGGAATATATAGCTTGCGCTGATTTGTGATGGTGCCGTACATTCTATCGGAATTAAAACTCCAATTGTGACTAATAATATATAGGAGAAAAACCTCATGAGTTAGAATTTTATAGGATTTTATATCTAAGGTTCCCAAATTATACAAAGGTAATAATATTATATATAAATGTGCCATCCTATTATTAAATGCTTTTGCTTAGCCAGAAAAACCTTATTTTCGTGAGACGATAAGGTTGACAAAATTGTGAATTAAAAGGATATTCTGAACAATTTGACGTTAATGAAGGTTAAATCCTAAAATTGTATCTAAGGTTATAACATGTTGAAATATTGGAAGTTTGGCTTTATTATTGTAATCCCGTGATTGAAAATGAATCTAAAGATATTTGCATTGTATTGCGAAATGTAGTACCTTTGCAACC